>Ga0208299_1002730_pt1 | contig 11650 bp, 25 predicted proteins | sample 15_taG_FD_184089 | JGI IMG/M metagenome (GOLD analysis project Ga0208299, IMG submission 184089) | Marine viral communities from the Subarctic Pacific Ocean - 15_ETSP_OMZ_AT15312 metaG (SPAdes) (version 2) | ecosystem: Environmental > Aquatic > Marine > Oceanic | place: Pacific Ocean | collected...
TAAATGATTCCACGACTTCCAACCACCGAACAATCCATAAAACCATTCTTTAGTATAATACTGAGGATAGTGTCTTTCTAAAGCCCCATCAGTTCTAATTTCTATTCTATATTCTTCACTCATCTTTTTTGTTTTGGTTAAGCAGGTATCATAAAATTATGATCTCTAAACTTGTTCTCAAGCTTAAGGATAGTATATTTAAGATCAGCTATCTCTTTATCTTTTTCTTCTAGTTTTTCACCTAACTCTTTATACCTAGTAGTAAGGTCTAAGACATCAGAAAAAGTAGAATGATTACCACCTTTATATTTAAATACACATAGGTCATAAGCAGATTTATAAGACTTATCTGAAGCGTATAAAATATTATGAGCTTTTCTATGGTGTATTCCTGTAGCATGGTTCTTCTTTATAAACTTTGATACAGAGGTTAGAGATAAACCTTCTTCTTGTATAAGAATGTTCATTGCTATTCTTCTAGCATCTACTATATTTCTATGTCTTTTAGAACTAAAGACATCCTCTACATTTACTTTCATAGTTTCACATACCATGTCTACAACTTGATCCATTATAAATTGACTATATATTCTCATTTTTATTTTAAAATTTTTAGTGTTCCATCAACCTTTACTGTGTACACGCAGTTCGGGTCTTCAATTATCTTGGTAATCATACTCGCCATCTTCTCAGGCATACTGCCCTGCCTAACAAGTCTCTTGAAAAACTTCTTGTGCTTCTTACCCTTCGGTGGGTAAACATCAAAACATCGTTCAAGTACCGTGTTTACGTGCTGCTGTGGGTCCGTCATTAGTTTATGTGGTTTAAAAATATAGTGTCCTTCGTTGTCTTGGTAATAAACTTCTCGTACTCGTAGTAACTCTCGTCATCTTTCTGTGGAAAAGCTATGTGCAAAAGCTCGTGGACTATAGACTCCTCGTCCAGCGGAATGTCGTGGTAAATGACAGCGTTCCTAGCGTCAAAGTCTCTCTCTATCCCTATAAAGTACGATTCGCCATTGTAATCTATCTGTTCAGGGTCAATACGCTCAGTACGTATATCCCAATCACCAACTCCAAGCCTATCAGCCCAAGATTTAATTAACGCATTCATTACCGAACCCTATTTAAAACTGTTACCGCTCCTGCTATAGCAAACACACTGGGTATCCATTCCAATACTCCGCCACCATAAAAGAAACTAAAGGTGAAGTAAAAGATGGTCCCCCACACACTACTCATACATAGAGGACAAAGAATGACTGGCTTCAGCCATTTATCCCATCGTACCCTGTCAGTAGACCAGCTATCCACTATACTATGCAGGGGTCTACCAAGAAAATTACCACACAATGCGTCTGCCACGTTATGCAAACCAATAATACTCAACGCTGATAATAATACTACTTCCATATCTATATTTTTTCCCATTTAATTAATTCCAAAGGACAGGTGTAAAAACTTTGAACCATATTCTCGTACCTCCTATCCTTTTTCTTTACAACATTCCAAGAACCATGAGTGTCAGAGTTTATTATAGCAACGTGGGTCCTATTCTTATTCAATATAAAGTAAGCATAAGGCTTCTTCTCTGCCATATCATAAGAATGACTAGCGCAAACAAAGAAATCATCGTACCTCCAGTCAGTACCGTCAGTAAAATCACTAGAACGCGCCTTTACCTCAATACGATAGTCCTTACCACCCTTACTGATAAACAAATCACCGTCATCCTTGTACTCCTTCCACTCGCTGTGTGACTTACAACGCCTTATTGCCGGTATATTAACGTCCAACCCCCTCTGATGTAAATAATAGGCAACCTTAAACACCGCCTTAGAACTTTCATTCAAGTGTGTAATAAACCTCCCGTGGTCATCCTTCCCTGGGGTTATCATGCTCTGCTTCATAGGCGCAAGTTAATAAATGATAATGATCCTAAAAAACATTCGCGGTGGTTTTTTTATAGGGGTGTAATAAAATGGATGCACGGGGGTAGCTTATACATCATGCCTGGCGTAAACCGGGTCAATAAATTGCCCCCCCTTACTGTTATAGGTGGGGGTTGATTTTGAACTGAAACCCAATTCAATCTAAGCCGATTGTTTACACGTTTATTTGTGAACGTAGCTAGGTTACACGTTCCTAACGTCCGTTGCATTGATGTAACTAGAGAAATGCGCTTTGCTTTTTAGCACCAAAAAAATACAATGTAACAACGTGCAGTCTGGACCACGTTTACACGTTGTTAAAAACCCCCTCAACAACGTACTCACAACTTCCAGTGTGCACTATGTTATTTCATTGTGCATAATTATAACACCGTCCTAACGTAGAAAAAACACCCAATTTTGAAGCTAAATTTCACTATTTGTCATTTTGAAGACATTTCCAGAATTCTTTTATCGTTAGTCTTGTTTCGCTTATTATAAACTAAAACAAAAATTATGAGCACAACTAAAAAAATGAGTACCAAGACAAACGCGCAAGCGAAAACAGTAACCGCGAAAGCAGCGAAAGCGAAAGCGAAAGCAGCGAAAGCGAAAGCGCAAAAGGTAACCGCGAAAGCGAAAGCGAAAAAGGTTAAAGAACCTAGCAAGTACAAAGAAAGGGTTTTAGTACCTAACCGCGAAAGGGTAAATTTTGAGGGTTCAATCGGTGCATGTCGCGCGCGTATCCTAGCTGCTTACGAATCGGGCGCAAGTTATCCAATAGAGAACATCAACGTGTTGAAGTTGTCTAAGGTGTGCAAAGCGAACTACCAACACTTAGCTAAGAACATCAAAGGACACCCTAAAAGCGGGCGCTACAACTGTTTTACTCTCAACCAATGGATAAACAAGCGCCACGTTGAATTGACCGCTTTATTCAATAAGAACGCAAGCGAAGCACGCGCGAAAGCTACCAAAGCGAAAGCCGCGAAGAAAGCCGCGTAATTAGCCGCGTACATATTCAACCCTTGCCCCAAGTTCGTTAATTCGGCTTGGGGTTTTGGGGTGCAACATTGTTGCAATCGTTCTTTGAACCACTAGGGGTTAACCTAGAAAGCTAGCGAAAGCCGCGTTTAAATTGCCTATCTGATAGGGTTTTAACGTTGGTGCTAGTTGGCACAATTGTAAGCCGTTCACCTACCTAGTAGGGCGCGCGTTTTGGTGGCTGTTCTTTGATATACTGAATTGACTATAATCTGCTAAACTTTTGAACGGGGTTTTAGTGGGCAATAAATCATAACAGTCCTTTGTGATTGGCTGGGTGTGGTGCGTCTAAGTGAAAGGTTTCTATTAATCTATTTAGTTATTGTTTTCTGATAGGTATATAATAGAATTTGTCTAAAACTTTTAGAACTTTCATAGGTACATTTTATGTGCTAGATATATTAGGGCGTGGTGCATACAGTCAAAGCAAGCGAATAGTGATGTGTAGGGCGCGCGGGCGTTTTATGCTAGGACTACTGTAATATCGTGTGGTTTGTTGTTTTACTTAGTAGTGGGTTAATTCGGTACGGTTAGGGGGTTACTAGTATATAGGATTACTATATGCTAGGATCATTGGCACGATGCGATGCTTACGTTTAGTACGGTTGAATTACTACGTGAGTTACCCTTTTTAATGAGGATAGACTACCCAGCATGAAAGATTGTTTCGGGTAGTTAAGTAGTTACGAGAAAGCTACACGTAGAGTTGGTCTAGCAAACTAGCTTAATCGTCCAAAGAAAAACGAGAAAAAAACAAAACGTGAAATCTGAAAGTAAATACCGTACAAGTCTCCAAAGAGATACAAATAACAACACGAGTTGTTAGAACCATATGATACGGTCATGCTTTATTTAAGGCGTTCAATGCACGTTTGACTTTTACGCGGTCATATTGAACGTTTACTTAGCGTATGGTTACAATACGTTAGGAATATTACCAAAGGGAGGTGTCTGGTCTAGGCATCTCCCTTTTTTAATGGCAATGAACTGGTTTGTGCGAAATAATAAGCACGTATGGGTTCGACTCCCATCTTTGCCACTAACCTAAATCAATCAAAATCAAAACAATGGCAGAATCAATCAAAATCAAAACAATGGCAGAGCCGAAAGTAATACTAACTGAAGAACAAATCTTACAAGCAATAAGCGCGTTTGAGGAGGTCAGCAGAGTTCTAAACAGCCTTAATGAATCATTCATTCGCCCAGAGGATATTTCCAGTCTCATAAAAGAGAACAAAGACGCTTGGGATGTGGTGTCGAAGGCTTGGCACGAGCAAATAATTGAAAAAGAATCAAGTGAAACCAAATCATAAAATCAAATGAAAAAATCAAACCAAGTTTTAATCAGTTTATTCTTCTCATCATTTGCTATGCTTTGCAATTATGAATTTGCAATGGGGCATATGAGTGAAGGTAGTTTTCCACTAGTAGCAGTGTTTAATTTAATAGCAATAATCTTTGGGCTTGCAACCCTTTTCCAAAAAAGTAATCTTTAATAATAAACAATAAAATGGTACACTTAGAAACAAAAGCGGCTAAGAAAGCGGCAAAGAAAATGGCAATGTCAGACATAGCCAGAGTAGTTAATTTCGTAAAACAAGACTCTATTGACCCGAAGTACAATTCAGTTAGTTACGAAAGATTTGTTGAATCCCTTAAAGCAATGGCATAATGAGAAATACAAAGGATAAAGACTGGTCAATGCTCAAGTGTGCAGTATGGTTTACATCTGCATTTGTAGTAGTTCATGTAGTTAACTTACTTTTTAAATACTTCTAATGAGAGATAAAAAGACTTATTTAGATTTCGATATCAGTATAGGTGGTAGGAACGCTATTAGAGAATTGAATACGCTTGGACACATTCCCCTTATTGTAGGGGGAGCAGTTCGTGATTCAATTCTAGACATTCCTTGCAAGGATATTGATATAGAAGTGTACCACGTATCTTATGACCGACTAGAAGAAATCTTGTCAAGACATGGCACGATAAACATAGTTGGCAAAGCATTTGGAATAATCAAGTTCAAATGTTTTAATGGAATGGAATACGACTTTAGTGTTCCTAGAACCGAGAATAAAATTGGCGTAGGGCATAAGGGGTTTGAGGTTAGCGTTGACCCTTTCCTTACACCAGAGAAAGCCGCAAAGCGTAGAGACTTTACAATCAATACACTGGCATACGACCTAATAGGAGAAGAACTATACGATTTCTATGGTGGAAAGGCTGATTTGTCTAATGGGGTTATTAAGCATACATCAGAACAATTTAGTGAAGACCCCCTTAGAGTGTTAAGAGCCTTACAGTTTCAATGTAGGTTTGGTTTTGATATACATGAGGACACTTGGTCTTTGATGGAGGAGATGGTTACGTTAGGAACATTGAAAGATTTACCTAAAGAAAGAATATGTGAGGAGTGGACTAAGTGGGCGGTAAAGGGTAGGCATCACCATCGTGTCTTTGAGTTTCTTAGACGAACGGGTATGGAGTTGGGTGACCTAACTAAAATGATTGACACCGAACAAGAGGCAGAATGGCATCCCGAAGGTAACGTGGAGGTGCATACTATTCACGTAATGGAGGAGGCTTTACGCATTGCTGATAGAGAAGACTTGCAAGGTGATGACCGAGCAGTACTAATATTCTCAGCATTACTGCATGATATAGCCAAACCAGCTACGACTAAGGTTATAGATGGTAGGATAACAAGTAGAAACCATGAGCCTATGGGTGAACCTATGGCTCACGATATCCTAACCCAAATGGGCATCAAGCAAAGTATAAAGGATAAGGTGGGATGTTTAATTGCAAATCACTTGAAACACGTAAGCATCTTTAATGAAAAGATAAACCCTAGTAAAGCGACCAAGACATTGGCTCGTAAACTATTTAAGAAGGGTACATCAATAGCTGAATTACTTTTACTGATTGAGGCAGATGCATCGGGCAGACCGCCATTACCTAAAGGACTACCAGAATCGGGTAAGCACTTGAAAAAGTTAGCTGAAACTATTGAGGTAATAACTGAGCCTACACCCGACATAGTAATGGGTAGGCACTTAATTGAATGGGGAATAAAACCATCACCAGAGTTTGGAGTAATCCTTAAAGCCGCAAGGGATGCACAAGATAGCGGTATGTTCAATGATTTAGTTGGGGGCATGACCTTTGTTTCCACAATGACAAACATAAAGCCGCATAGATTCAGTCACGATGATGACGCTAAAATGGGCATAAGCCAGTAGTGTAATAACGAACACTACCATCATTATCAACAAGGTCGCATCTTAATCGGTGCGACCTTTTTTAATTTACAAATTCAAACGGCAATACCATAAGCCACTAATAAGTCCCAAAGGTATGGGCGCAAACAAAGCATGACGAATAAAGCAATGATAAACAGAAAAGTACTTAGCCAAAAGGTTGAGATTATAGATGTGTTGACAGAACCCATAGAAGAGGGAGGTTGTGGTGAGGAATGGAATCTTATGGAAGCGATTCTGTTTGTAAAGAAAAACATGAAACACGTTGCCAAGTGTGCTAAGTATGAGTTGAATCCTTACGATTCAATAGCGTACATCTTTTGGGCAATAGGACTGTCTAGGTTTAGCCCTACAGAATCGGATGTTTACTTATCGCAATTACCAGAAATCATAAACAAAAACAAAATACAATGAGAAGAGAAGAATTTGCAAAAGCAGAAAATGCTTCATTACAGTATGATCGTTTATTTGATATTGCTCGCAAGGTTGCGAGGTATATGGGCGAAGAGTTTATTCCTCCTAATGAATTTGATTGGGCTTATATAATCAGTATTACTAACCAGCTACATAGAGACATTACTCTATCAATGGGGAGTGCCGCTGATTCGGCTATGCTGTATCAGTTTAGGTTTGTTGAGTTCCTTAAAGAGGAAGACCCTACGAAAATGCTTTACTCTATTAGCAAGGCTATTGACTATGTGTATAAACATAAGGGTAAAGTGGCGTTCGGAACATTGAATCTCTGTAAGTCTGGTGTTTGGGTTTGGACAGATAGTAAATTTGCGTGGTGCATACGAGACATATCTACGGAGGAGGATGGTCAACAGTTCTCAGCAATGCATAATACAAATGAATACTACGCAGGTAGCATAGATGATATGATTATCGAACTCTATGCGTTACATGGGGAAACAGTAAATAAAGTAATAGTTAATCACCTATAAAACAAAAAGATGATACCAAAACAAGGAACAAAACCAAGAGAAGTAAAGATTGACTTATTGGATTACATGGGGAACCAGTATCGGTGGACATTAAAGAAAGATAGCGATGGAGACTACAGAATTAACTGCCACGGATATGCATATTCTAACTTCCAATGCAAACACCTCAAGGATGACATAGAATGGGTGGCAGACGAGGGGAACTGGACCCAAGTAATCACAATGATTAATAGTGGGGTTAAAAGAGTTACATCAATTAAATCACGTAAATAAAAACAAATGAGAAGTAAAGTAGAAATACAACGCATGATAGGTGCGTTAAATCTTTATAAGACTATTCTTAGAATGAAGTCGGAAATAATACACGACATAGCAGATGGTAAGGTACCTGCTGATGTTATAAACTTTGGTGACCTACACGATCATGTAGATGCTAATGAGTACGGAGGATTTTGTGAGGATGGTAACCGAGTAATAGATGGGTTACCATCTGACCAAAAGTGTGACGTATTAAACTACTGTCAAGATGCAATAGATGCTTGGTTGAAGTCACCTAATTGGTTTATTAAATAATCATAGAAAACATGGAATATTACTTAAACGAATACACCTACCGCGAGTGTTGCGACCAAGAAGTCCGCGCTTGTGATGGTTGCGAGTGCTACGAATGTAAGCGATGCAAAGAGGTTAACTATACTGAAGCAAGTCCTTTGGATGAAGAGGTATGCTTGGAATGTCACATTGACGAATTAAACCAAAGACAAGAAGAAGAATGAGAACACTACCATCATTAATCGCCATACTAGCCCTATCACAGATGGGCATGGCACAAAACAATACAGAGGTACAATGGCAAACGGTCATTGAGTACCGAGAAGCAATCGACCCAGAGGCAATCATCTTAATTGAAGACATGATTGAATGGGCAGAGTGGGATATCCAAGAGGAAAGAATGGATGCTCACATTGGCGAGTTACTAATACACAATCTTGAGGACTTAAAAGCTAAACTACAATGAGAAAAGCAAGCATAGATGTCAAAACAAAGCATGGTACTCGTGAAATGTATCGTATGAACTTTAAAGATGTTGAGCAATACAACAGTTCTCTTAGTGCGCTAACTAAACGAGGGAATAAGATTATCGAAATTAGATTCGATGATGGCTACCCTGGTATTGATGGATTTAAAACTAACCAAAACAAATAATATGAGTGTACATGATTTTAAGTGGCAAGTAAAACACCCACTAACAGATGAGATTGAAAGGATACCATTAACTAGGTATCAAAACATACCTGATATAGATGATACTGAAAAGTATAATTGGGTACAAGTTGGCACAGATAAGTATGGTAGAAGTATGTATTGTACTAAAACTAAGATAAGACGTAGTCAAACAATGGGTGAGTTTTATCAAGGGGGCGTAGTAGATTAAACCAAAACAAATATGATGAAAATAGGAGATAACGTACTTGTAATACCAACGGGAGGAGTTGGACATATAATAGACATGGGAACTGATAACTTCGGGAAATGGTATCGTACAGACATTGATGGGGTCAGAGAGGAACATGAATTAAAATTAATTGGACTAAGGAGTAAGCCGAAAATCCTTAATAGAGTAGGCACACACCTCAAAAAACAAAACATGAAAGAGGTACAAGCAGTTAGCCCGACTGTAGCAATGGGCATAATTTTAAGTTCTAACAAGGGGCTTTTCTTTAGTGTTAAGTTCGTTAAAAAAACGGACGGTAGCATTCGCAAGATGACTTGTAGGAAGGGAGTTAAGAAAGGTCTTTCCGGTAAAGGCGCAAAGTACAATGCGGTAGAGCGTGGTTTACTTACGGTGTACGATGTACAGAAAGGTGGATACCGTACATTAAATTTCAACACCCTTATATCGTTCAAGATGCAAGGACAATCGTTCAGAGTTAATAAGGAGTATTCATTACCATTTTAAACAGCAAACAATTAAAACAAGAAAGCATGAAAAGAATAGAAAACGCATTAAGAATGCGAGGTACAGGTGAAGAAGAAATCCAATCTTTAATCAAAGAACTTAAAGAAAGCGTATCCAATATAGATATGACACAAAATGGGTTAGGTGGCTTGATGAATTTGGAAGATGCCCTACATGATGTAGGACTTGAGCCTGACTATGTAGACGAATTGATTCATTGTATAATATAATAAACCAAATAAAATGGAGGATAAAGATTGGATAAAATTAAACAGTAAAATTATAATGGATTGGTGGGACTCTCAATCTGATGAAGATAAGAGGTACTTAGTGTCTACTTACTTTCGCAAAAATAATGATTTAGCCATTGAATGGGTGGAGTCTAAAGAAATAAAAGCGTTTGGTACTCCGCTTGAGAGAATATACTTAATGTATGAACCATACACAGTTCCATTAGGTAATTTCCCATACGGTAGAAAATGGAAAGTTGTACCTAGAGGCACTTACTGGTCTGAAAAACATCAAAAAGAATTTGAAGAAGAGTTTGTGTATATAGCTTCCCCAATGGATGAGGAAGACATGGATGCTTTCGGGTCAGGAGATTTTGTTGGAAAGTCAAGCAACAATAAAGAATCTTCTATTTCAGCGGTAAAGATGTTCTCAACTAAACAACAAGTTGACGCTAACGCTAGGCTAATGGCAGCAGCACCAGCAATGTTAGACCACCTAAAATATCTTAAAAAAGAGATAAGAAGTAATAAAGATTGTGAAATTGTGTGGGAGCATGAGGTAGATCGTCTAATAAAATTAGCCCTAATTGATTAATCCAATAACCAAAACCAAATAAACATGAAAAAGTTACTTAGCAATGGCAAGTCAAACGCCAAAACGAAAAAGAACAATAGACCAACGAAGCTATTGTATATGACACCTACAAAAGTGGAGGGCAAGGAGATGTGTCCTTTTGCAACGAAAGGATGTAGAGCTGCTTGTTTATATACGTCTGGTATGGGAATATTTAAGAATGTACAACAGTCTAGGTATGAACGTACACTTAGATATGTTGGGAACAAAAAGATATTTCTTGAGTATTTAGCTAAAGAAATAAACGGAAGTTCCAAGTTCCATGCACGTAAGGGTAAAGAGTTTGCCGTTAGGCTCAATGGCACCAGTGACCAACCATTAGTTGAAAGTCTAATAAGACAAGAGGGCATACATGATAATACTGTGTTCTATGACTACACTAAGAACCCTAAGAAAGCTGGTGAAAGATACTTAGCAAGTGGTCACAGATATGTGGTTACTCTATCGTACTCTGGTGAGAATGAGGAGGATTGTGTGAATGCATTGAATCGTGGTGCTAATAGCGCAGTAGTATTCAGCACCAAGAAAGATAATGTCTTACCCGATACTTGGAATGGATTCAAGGTAGTGGATGGCGATGAGCGAGATGACTTGATGTTAGATGTGTCAGGTGTAGTGCTAGGTCTTAGGGCAAAGGGTAAGGCTAAGAAAGATACAAGTGGATTCGTAATACAAGTAAAGTAAACACTAATCAATAAACAATAAGCAATGGAAACTAAATACGCAATGGTAAGAGAGTTCATCTACGGATGGGATTGGTCTGAGTTTTATGAAAACGGTCAGCCAATCATATATGACAATAAAAAAGACGCACAAGCATCTTTAGACGAATACATTAAGGACGTTAATGATGCTTATAAGTCAGGCAACTTAGAACGTGAATATGCAGATGAAAATGATATGGCAATTGCCGAAGTTAAATTTAATCTAATCAATAAATAAAAAACAATGGTAGAATCTTACGATGTTGAAGAACCAAACAAATTAATTGCAGAGTTTATGGGAATGCAAGATACCGACCTGGGTTGGTATGATTCAGAAAATGTTATGAGTGAGTATGCTTGTCAAATAGTTGGAGGTAATACTTTTGAAGTACTTCAGTACGATAGGTCATGGGATTGGCTCATGCCCGTAGTTAAGAAAATCAGAAAGGTATTCAATGATTACAATAATGTTCAGCACCGTGATTGCGGAAGCAAGAATATATGTGATGGACTATTGACTGTTGACATGCATAGTACTTATGATGCAGTAGAAGAATTTATTAATTGGTACAACAAAAACAAGAAAGAATGAAAGATACAAACGAATTGATAGCAGAATTTATGGGATATGTATTTGTAAATGGTGTGTACGAAAGTCCTAAAGATGAGTTTCATATTGATGAAATGTTATACCACACATCTTGGGATTGGCTGATGCCGGTGATAGATAGAATAAAAGAGATACGCAACTTACCTGATGACCATGATGAATCATTCTCATGGGTATGTAAGGCAAGCATCATTGAACCAGAGTATAACGCAGTAGTAGAATTCATTAAGCAACATAACAAAAACAAGAAAGAATGAAAGAAACATTAACGCTTATGCTATACGTAGCTGCACTAAAGGTGCTTGATTTAATTGAAATAATAAAGGATGAC
>Ga0208299_1002731_pt1 | contig 11647 bp, 3 predicted proteins | sample 15_taG_FD_184089 | JGI IMG/M metagenome (GOLD analysis project Ga0208299, IMG submission 184089) | Marine viral communities from the Subarctic Pacific Ocean - 15_ETSP_OMZ_AT15312 metaG (SPAdes) (version 2) | ecosystem: Environmental > Aquatic > Marine > Oceanic | place: Pacific Ocean | collected...
TAAGTAAAGTTGCAATTTACAACAATAATACATTAGAGGATTTTACTGGTATGTTTAGATATTCACAATTGGTTGAAGATATTAATAATGCAGATACGTCTATTTTAAGTAATATTACAACCTTGAAATTATACAAATATTTTACACCGACATTAAATTCAGCAGTAAAATATACACTTAGTTTCAACAATGCGTTATATAATCCACACTCTGGTCATAATGCGAGTGCTGGTGGTATTATTTCTTCAACAGGATTCAAAATCAATGACGACAGTTCTGCAAATGAACATTTCCTTGATGATGATGGCGAAGGCATTTTACGAGCTTACTATCTGAGTGGTACAACAAGAGTTTATACAGACTCAACTTATGGTACTGTTAATTATACAACTGGAGAAGTTATTATAACCTCCGCCCACCTGACAAGTATTTCAAATGTTGATGGTGCGGCTAGTACAAGAGTGAGAGTATTTGTAATACCGAACTCTAATGATATTGTGCCTGTAAGAAATCAGATTTTGTCTATCGATACATCTAACTCATCTATAACTGGCGAAGTGGATGCGATTGCGAGCGGTAGTTCACAAGCGGGAACAGCTTATACGACCTCTAGCAGTTATTCTTAATATACTGAGTAATAATGGCCACAAAGTATAAAACAAATAAAAGAAAATTATCTAGTCTTGTTAAACAGCAAGTACCTGAATTTGTATTATCGGAACATCCTAAGTTTACAGAGTTTCTTTCGTCTTATTTCCTTTTCATGGAGTCTGCCGAGTTAAACTTAGATACATTCACATCAATTGACAACATTCTCTTAGAAACTGAAACTTCAGATGACAACTATGTGTTGCTTGATAGAACAGATGCATTTAACTTGGACGCTGGCGGACAAATCGTTAGTGAACAAAATACTGCTGCAGGCTCTTTTCAGAAAGACGAAGTTATCACAGGTTCAACATCTGGTGCTACATCAACTGTTCTCGCAGAAGATATAACTACTAATTCCCGATTATTCGTTTCAGCAAATAACGCTTGGGTTACAGGAGAAACTGTAACCGGCGCCACTTCTGGTGCTGTAGCAAAAGTTGCTAAGTATCGTGCCAATCCTGTAGAAAATCTTCAACAACTTCTAAATTATACTGACCCCGACCACACGATAAGTGATTTCTTAGTTCAGATGAAAGAGGAATTTCTTAATACAATTCCAAAGAATACTGATTCTGCTGTAGATACAAGAAAATTAGTTAAAAATATTAAATCATTATATCGTGCAAAAGGAACAGCAAGAGCTCACAAGGCGTTCTTTAGATTATTATTTAACGAAACCTCTGAAGTTTATACTCCGGTGGATGATATGTTACGAGTATCTGGTGGAAAGTGGTCATCACAAAATTTTATTCGTTGTACACAAACCGTAGTTCAAGCAGTAAATGACCCACTTGTCCTAGTTGGTCAAACAATAACACAAGCAAACGACCCCTCTGATGATGATGTAAATTTAGCAACTGCAATCGTTGAAAATGTTACTAAGTTTAAAGAAGGTAGTGTTGATATTATTGAAGTAGAAATTAATCCTGAAACAACAGTTGGAGATTTTGTAACTGGACAAATTATTTCAGGTACAAGTAGTGTTGATGAAGAGGTGGTTGTTAAAATGACTTCAAGTCAAGGACTTTCAGGCACTACAATCGTAAATGATGGAAGTACATTAACTGTTGGTGATGAAGCGACAGTATCGGGTGGCGGCGGTGCTGGCGGAAGAGTACAAGTTTTAGATATTTCTGGTGCAGGCGTTGATGAAGTTATTGTCAATGCAGCTGGCACAAACTATCTAGAAGGAGATGTGCTGACATTTAGTTCAGGAACAGCTGAAGCAAAAGTTTCTATTGTTGGTGGTGGATTTGCACCAGAAACAGGAAGTGTTGATATCCATGTTGAATTGGAATCTGGTACAATTACAGGAAGCGGTTCTGGTGATTTATTATTAGAAACCTTTGCTGATGGCACAGAACACAAATTCTTAGATTCTGCTTCACAAATGGTTGAGAATGAAGTCAAGATTGAATTAGAAGGTAATGGCGGTTATGGAACAGGAAATATTTTATCAGAAGAAGATGGTGGTACACAAACATCCGAAAGATATTATATCGTCAACCAAACTCACAAAGAAGATGTTCCCTATGATATGGAAGATACTGACCATATTGTTCAAGAAAATAAAACGCAAAATGATGGATTATATTCAGGAAGAAAACTAGTTCAGGAAAACTCTACAGGCTCTGGAGATATTACAGATATACGAATGATTGCAAGTGGTTCTGGTTATACAACTTTACCAACTGCAACAATCACTGGCGATAGATTTCTTTCATTAGAGGATGCAACATCTTCTGAAACGGCGCCTTATAGTCGTATTCTTTTTGAGAATGGTGGTCGTGTATTGTCAGACGAAACTTATCCTGCTACAGATGCAACTGTTATACCTTTTAGTGCTGATATTGGTCGTGCAACATCATTTAGAATTATAGAACACGGAATTAATTATACATCTGCTCCAACATTCTTGTTCCCTCATTACGCTATTCTTAAAACAGCTTCAGGCGCTATAAGTGCTGCTGAAACTTTTACAACTAATATAAGTGGTGCGACAGGCACAGTTATTAGTTATACAGCGCCTCTTCTAAAATATACAGCAACAACAAGCGCTTTAGAAGTTGGAGATACAGTTACATTTTCTAGTACAGAAACAGCTGTTGTAGCAAAATCAGACCCGTTGACAGGAACCGGTACAATTGCAACAAGTATTACAACCGCTGGTAAGTATATCAATCAAGATGGACATCTTTCTGAGGCATCTAAAAAGATTCAAGACAGTTTATATTACCAAGATTATTCCTATGTTGTTAAAGTATCACAAAGTATTAACAAGTGGAGAGATGCGCTTAAACGAGCAGTTCACCCAAGCGGATTCTATGTAACGGGTCAAGTAGACATTACAACACGATTAGATGGTACAATTTCACAACCAGTAGGTGCTACACTAAGTTCTGGATTGTTCTCTGGAACTTCTGACAGTCCGATTTACATGAGATTGAATACTCTGTTCACTACAATCTTTGGTAGACGAACAGGAGTTGGACTGAAGTCTATGAGTAATGCTGTTCAGTTAGATGGAAAAACTTTAAGGTCAAGAGTAAATGCAGATGCAGGGTATTCTTTTGATGTGAGCACTCCGTTTACTAGTTCACATTATACAGCAGGTCAAAAAGATTTGAATTTGTCTCCAGAAACAACAATAGAAATGGAACAAAGAAATAGAAACAGTTTTTATAGTTTAAACAGTTATCAGGTCCGTGGTGTATCTGTTAGTAATGGATATGCATATGGTGGACCAAGAGTAAAGAATTTAAGTACTTATGCGTTTTCAGCCTTTGCGGCTAACAATGCGATTACTTTAGAGGGCGGTACTGGCGAAGGAGAAATATTACTAGAAAATGAACCTGGAGTTTTACAACATCCACAATCAGATTCTTGGGGTACAACAGTAGCAGATTGGAACACATTACGATTCACTGGTTCACTAAACACCAATGTGGATGGTGAAACAATGAGATTGTCCGATATCAACGGAACCAATTCAAGTCAGAACCATAAAATCAATTGGGCTTTTCCAACAGAAGTAACGAAAAGCGCTGTGTAAATCATTATAAATAGATATAAAGAACACTAATTACAGTATAGGATAAAACTATGGCAGCCATAATTACAAACAAATTCAGAATAAATAATGCAGAGCAATTCTATGAGTCTTTCTCAGAAGCGTCGCCTGAAACATATTATTTATTTGTAGGAAGAGCACACGCTTGGGCATCAGATGCTGATGTTCAAGGCAACACAATCGCAGAGGGAACAGATGCTTCGCCTCCAACACCGAATGACGATATATCATCAGAGTTCTATAATTGGGACGATATGTTAGGTGCAAAAATTATAACATCTACAGATGTTTCTTACTGTATACCAAGACGAAACTGGACAACAGGCACAACTTATGATATGTACGAACACAACATAGGTTCATCAAATGCAGCAAATAGCGGTGCGACAAATCTTTATGACTCAACTTTTATTGTAATGAATAGTGCTTATGCGGTATATAAGTGTATTGAAAATGATGGTGCAACGGCGTCAACTACTGAACCGACTTCAACATCAAACTCAATATTTTCAACTGCTGACGGTTATCGATGGAAGTATCTATATTCATTAACATCTGCTGAAACTCTTAACTTTATGTCAACAGACTTTATTCACGCTTCAACAGATTCTACCGTATCAGCGGCTGCCGTTGATGGTGCGTTAGATACAATTTTAGTTGTTGCTGGTGGAACAAGTTATACTCTTTCTACAGGTTCAACGATTACGGCAATCCCAATTCGTGGTGATGGTTCAGGCGGAGTTTGCTCTGTAACAATTTCTGCTGGTGCGATTGCGAGTGCAACTGTAACAACTGCTGGAACAGGATATACTTATGCTTATATTACTAGTGCTGATGTAGTTGCTGGAACAAATGCTGCTGGCGGTGGTTCAGGTTGTAATCTAAATGTAATCATTCCTCCAAAAGGTGGTCATGGATACAATGCACTAAAAGAATGTGGCGCTTACTATGTGATGGTAAACAAGTCATTGACTGGTGCTGAAGGTACTTCTGATATTGGCGTTTCAAATGACTTTAGACGAATTGGTCTTGTAAAAAACCCAACCAATTATGGAACATCAACAGTCGCAAGTGCAACAACTAGACGACAACTTCATGCTGCTGTATTTTCATCCGTATCAGGAACATTTACTGCTGATGAAGAAATCAATCAAGCGTCAACCGGTGCTGTTGGTAAAGTAATTGAATACGATTCAACTAATGAAATTTTATACTGGTATCAAACACGATTCCCAGATGTTGGAACAGATAGTGATGGAAACTTAACAGCGTTTAGTGGTGCAAATGCAATCACAGGACAGAGTTCAAGTGCTTCTGCAACACCAAATACAAGTGATTCAACAACAACAAATGCTGTAGTATTTGCTAGTGGATATTCAACACCAGAACTTGTTGCCGATTCGGGAGATATACTTTATGTTGAAAACAGAAGTCCAATAACAAGGGCGTCTGACCAAACAGAAAATATAAAACTGATTATTGAATTTTAAATAAGGAAAAATAATGCCATCTAAAACTGATTTTAATGTTAGTCCGTATTATGATGACTTTGCTGAAAGTAAAAAATTTCATAGAGTCATGTATCGACCAGCATATGCTGTTCAAGCAAGGGAACTAACAACTCAACAATCTATCATTCAAAACCAAATTGAAAAAATGGGCGACCATATATTCAAACATGGGGCGATGGTTATTCCTGGCGAAACTAATGTAGATTTAAACTATGAGGCGGTTAAACTAACATCATTTAACGGAACATTAGCAGACTATAACGGCAACACCTTAACTGGCGGTACATCTGGTGTTGTTGCTGATGTTGTAAATTATGCTGCAACAGACGGTACTGACCCTGATACTTTATTTGTAAAATATAAAAATTCTGGTACAGATAATGCTACTCCGTTTTTTACTGAAGGAGAAATATTAACAAGCGGTCATGCTGATGCTATGACGGCGGTTTGTGATACAACTGCAACCGGTTCTGCTGTTCATATAGACGCTGGTACTTATTATATCAATGGATTTTTTGTTGAAGTAGCTACTCAAACCTTATTATTAGACAAATATACAAATACACCAGATTATCGTGTTGGATTAACAATCACAGAAACTTTTGTTACTTCAACAGATGATACAACTCTATTAGACAATGCAACTGGTTCGTCAAACGCAAATGCCACGGGCGCTCATAGATTTAAAATTGAATTAACGCTTGCAAAATTATCTTTAACATCAACAGCAGATTCTAGTTTTGTTGAATTGATAAGATTGAAGAAGGGTTTTATTGAGCTTAAAGTTGAGAAAACAACATATAATATTATAGAAGATACTTTAGCAAGACGAACATATGACGAAAGTGGTGATTATGCTCTTGATGATTTTGAGATAGATATAAGAGAATGTTTAATATCAGGAAATAATAGAGGGGTATATGCTGCTGATAGTATAACGAGTGACGGAAATACTGCTGCTGAAAATATATTAGCAGTTGGTTTAGGTCAAGGTGTAGCATATGTTAAAGGATATGAAATTAGAAGGCACGGAACACACTTTATTGATATATTCAAAGCAAGAAGTTATCACACATCTAGTGGAATTACAACCAGATTTAATCAATTACCGTTTATCAATGTTACAAATCTATATGGCACACCAGATGTCGGATTCGTAAGTGGTGAAACCGAAGTTTATAAAAAAGTTCGATTAGTAGACACCGAACACGGAACAAGGGGAACAGTACAAGTAAATAGTGCTGGTACTGTTTACGATATTGGTCGTGCAAAATCAAGGGGTATAGAATACAACTCTGGTACTGCTTCTACTGTGTTTATGTCCACATCAAGTTTAACCGATGTTACATACAAATATTATCCTTTTGATGTTGAGATGTTTGCTCATATCAACTGTGTGGGCGCTATGTCAGGTGCTTTAACAACAGGTGATACATTAACTGGCGGAACTTCAGGTGCAACTGGTATTATTGAAAGTATTACAACAAACGATTCAGCAACAATTACAGGGGCAACAGCCGCCAATCCTGTTGTTGTAACTTGTTCAGGTGGTCATAAAATTAAAGAAGGACAACAAGTAACAATTGCTAGTGTTTCTGGAATGACAGATATTAACGCAACTTGGACAGCAAAGGATCCAACCGCAACAACATTTAAATTATATCAAGCGGCAACGGCAACAATTGGTGATGCTGCAACACAGCCTGCAACGGTTGATGGTTCTGGATATAGTGCTTGGTCATCAGGTGGAACCGCAAAACATGATGTCATAGTTCTTTCAAATGTAAAAGGAGAGTTTACTGATGGAGAAACAATTACTGCCCCAACGAATTCAAGAACAGGAACAGTTCAATATAGTGCTTTAAGAGCAAAGGGATTTGAACAAAAAGATTTAACACAAACTAAAGGTATTTCAATGGCAGGAAGTCCGACATTTACTTCAGATGTCGACCTGACTTCAACTTATGGAGACCAAAAAACACTAACAGGAACAATCACTGGTGCTAATAGTGCAACAACAATTTATGGATTTGGAACACGATTTACTTCTGAATTAAAAATTGGTGATGAAATTACTTGGACAGATGACGCTAATACGGCGGTAACAAAACTTGTAGAAAGTATTAGTTCAGACACACAATTAGAAATTTCTGCCGCTTTAGGTGGTTCAGATGTTTCAACAAAAGTAAGTTTTGTTCGCAAAAGAACAAAACTACAATCAGCAACTAAAGATATTTCGTTGTTTAAATTGCCGTATGATACTGTTAAGACATTATTAACAACTGATAATGCTAGTGTAAGTGATACAAGTTTCAAGATTCGCAGACAGTTTGTTTCTACATTGTCTAGTTCTGGTACTGCAACATTGACCGCTGGTACAAATGAATTATTTAGTGCTCATTCAGAAAATGACTTTACTGTTTCTGTGATGACAACAGGTGCTGGTGGTACAGGCGCTGTTGGAGATGTTGTAACTCTCGCAAGTGCAGGCGATTTTACTCTTGGCGGTACTCCAACAGGTAAAACCTTAGCAATAGATTTAGGAAGTGGTTGGAATGGACATAAAATTAAGATTCTTGCTACCATTTCTTCTTCAGTCGTTGGTGCAAAGACAAAGACAGATACAACTGGCACAACATTAACAATAGACACAGAAGCCCTTGCAGCTACAGCAACAACAATTAATCTTGCAAAGGCAGATGTCCACAAAATTAATAGTATCTATATGGCGCCTGATTTTAGTACAGCTGCAACGACAAGTCATGTAGATATTACAGACAGATTTAGTTTAGATACTGGTATGAGAGATAATTTTTACGATATTTCTCGTTTAGTAAGAAAGGCTGGTAAGTCAGCTCCGACAGGAAGATTACTTATCGATTTTGATTATTTTGAACACGGCGCTGGAAATTTCTTTAGTGTAGACAGTTATACTGGTTTTGATTATGGAACTATTCCATCTTATACTTCTGATGTTACAGGAGAAAAATTTGAATTAAGAGATTGTTTAGATTTCAGACCAAGAATAGATAATGCTTCGACAATTGGCTCTGGTACTCAAGATAGACAATATAGTGGTACTGGCGCTTCAACTATTGAGTTGCCAAAATTTAATACTGATATAACCGCTGATTTAGAATTTTATTTGGCTAAAAAAGCAAAAATATTTTTAACAGCAGAAGGAGACTTTGACAAAACTATAGGTGAACCGTCAATTACACCACAAGAGCCGGATATGATGTCAAATGCTATGCATTTATATGATTTACATATACCTGCATATACATTTAAGACTAGTGATGTTAAAATTAAACCAATCGATAATAGACGATACACAATGAGAGATATTGGTCGTTTAGAACAACGATTGCAAAATGTTGAATATTATACTCAATTATCTCTACTAGAAGCAAATGCACAAAATATGCAGATACAAGATGCTGATGGTTTCGATAGATTTAAAAATGGTATTATTGTAGATAATTTTACAGGGCACGGTATCGGTGATATAACTGATAATGACTATTCTGTTTCAATGGATATGGCACAGGGAGAACTACGACCTGCGTTCCATCAAGATAATATAGGATTGACGGAGATAAGTTCAGATTTAACTACAGCAATTTCGGATACAGCTAGAACAGCAACCGGTTATCAAAAAACTGGTGATTTAATTACATTACCTTATACTGTTGAGGAATATCTTGACCAACCTTATGCAAGCACTACAGTAAATTTAAACCCATATGATACAATTCCTTTTCTTGGAAATATAACATTAACACCTGAACTAGATGAATGGATGGAAACAGAAGTTCAACCAGAGATGGTTGTTGATTTGCCAGGACCATTTGATACACTAACTGCACTTGCTTCAGCTGGAGTAGCAGGACTTAATTTAGGAACTGTTTGGAACAACTGGAATAATAATTGGTCAGGCAGTAAGCAAGAAACAAATCGCAGCGCTTCAACGAGTGGTCGGACTACAACAACAACAATTTCATCTACAGAATCAGGTACCGCAACTCGTTCAGGTATTCGTACTACATTAACTCCTAATACAATTACACAAAGTTTAGGTGATAGGGTTACTAGTATTGCGTTTGCGCCATTCATTCGTTCAAGAGATATATCATTTACAGCAGAATGTTTAAAACCAACTACAAGAGTTTATCCTTTCTTTGATGGTGAAGATGTTTCGGCCTATGTAACCCCAACAGGTAGTACCGCTGGTGCGGCTCTTACTACGGATGCGAACGGTAGTTGTTCGGGAACATTTGCAATTCCTGACCCAAGTGATACATCTAAACCAAAATGGAGAACAGGTAGAAGAAGTTTTAGATTAACTAGCAGCACAACAAATAACTTAATTGGAGATATATGGACTTCGGCTGAAACAGATTATGTAGCAAAAGGTATGATGAATACTATACAAGGCACAAAGATTTCAACTAGAGAAGGACAACTTGCTCGAACAAATCTTTCTGAATCTAAAACAATCAGCAGGAATCATACAAGAACAGAATCATACACCAAACCGGAAGAGCCAAGAAGTCATACTTCAGCAGGTGGTGATAACAACAGGACTTTTGTAGGAACTACAGCAGCAGATAATTCTAAATCATCAATTGATTGGGGCGCCATGGGCGGTTTGAATGAGTTTTTTGCAAGCCCTGACAATAGTGATGTAGGTAACATGAACAACAGCTTTGATTGCGGCTGGTTGGATCCTGTAGCACAGTCTTTTATTATTGATACCCCTGGCGGTATTTTTGTTCCTAGTGTTGATTTATACTTTTCTTCCAAATCATCTACAATGCCTGTTACGGTAGAATTAAGAACAATGTCTAATGGATTCCCAACAAGAGAAGTTCTTCCATTTGGTCAAGTGAATAAGGCAGCTGCTGATATTAATACATCAACGGATGCAACTACAGCGACAACATTTACTTTCCCAAGTCCTGTATATCTTCAAGCAGCAACAGAGTATTGTTTTGTTGCATTAGCAAATTCAGACGAGTATACAATTTATACTTCAAGACTAGGGCAAAAAACTATTGATGATGCGAGATTAATTTCTAAACAGCCTTATTTGGGTAGTATGTTTAAATCTCAAAATGCAGGCACTTGGGACGCTGAGCAAGTTGAAGATGTTAAATTTAAACTTAATTATTGTTCATTTACAACAAATACTATGGGTGTTGTTCATCTCGTTAATGATGAAATACCAGTAAAAACTTTAAAACAAAATCCTATTACAACAACAGCAAGTTCAACAACAATAACTGTTCATCACCCTAATCATGGACATCATAGTACATCAGCAAATGTTACGATTGCAGGTGTTCCTTCAGGTTCGCATAATGGTATTGCACACACGAATATTAATGGTACATACACAACAATTGGTAATATAAAATTAAATTCTTATACAGTAACAGCTCAAAATTCTGATTCTGCTTCAGCAACAGGAGATGTTGGTGGAACTGCTGTAACAGCAACAAGAAATATATTATATGATGTGATAAAACCTACTGTTGGAACTGTGATACATTCAGATACAGCTATTGAAGCGTCAATGAGAACAACTGGTGGAAGAACATTAGAAGGCAGCGAAACTGAATATAGTAGAGATTCTGTGGCAAAGAAAAAATTCATAACTTTAAATGATGATTATTATATGACTGCTCCTGGTATGGTTGCTTCTACTATTAATGAAACCAATGAAATGTCAAGTGTTAAATCATTTACTATGAGTATAGCAATGATTACACCGCCAAGTAACGCAAATCTATCACCAGTAATTGATACGCAAAAAATAAGTTTGGCTTTAATTCAAAACAGATTAAACAATCCTGTATCAGGAACGACTCCAGACTTTGTTGCTGAAACAGTAAACACTGGTGGAAGTGCATCCGCAAAATATATAACAAAACCCGTTATATTGGAAAATACATCAACAGCATTAGATATTCGATTGTCTGCTAACATTAGAACATCAAGTGCTGTTAAAATGTATTATCGTACTTCAAGTGCCGAAGATGTAAGACTATTGAGCGATGTTGATTGGATAGCTTTCAATAGTGATGGCACTACAGATTCATCAGTAGCGCCAGCCGAAGATGATACTACTTTTAGAGAACAAAAATATAGTGCTAGTGATTTGGCAGGATTTACAGCATTTCAATTAAAGATTGTATTAACTGGAACAAACAGTTCATATCCTCCAATTATAAAAGACTTGAGGGGAATTGCTCTGGCAGTTTAATAGATTATGGCTGATACTGTTAAAGTTGAAGGACACACAAATTTAGTTAGAGATTTAAAATCTCAAGCAATTATCAATACAGATTCGGATGCTTATGCTGTCTATATGGCGAGAAAAAGAAAACAAAAAGCACAAAATGATGCGTTG
>Ga0208299_1002733_pt1 | contig 11639 bp, 18 predicted proteins | sample 15_taG_FD_184089 | JGI IMG/M metagenome (GOLD analysis project Ga0208299, IMG submission 184089) | Marine viral communities from the Subarctic Pacific Ocean - 15_ETSP_OMZ_AT15312 metaG (SPAdes) (version 2) | ecosystem: Environmental > Aquatic > Marine > Oceanic | place: Pacific Ocean | collected...
CCATGTCGTCGCAAGCACGTTGTATAAGGGTGCCTTCCTGCTTATGGAACTCGTCGGCGCAGGCAAATTCAACGTCCTCCACGTAACTCATAACCTTATCAGCTATTTCCTGCTGATAGTTGCCCATGTCTGTTGGCTCAAGATTGTGAATTTTCATGATGCTTCCTCCCAATCAGCTTCGTCGGACAAGTCTTCACCGTTCCAACATTGCTCAACGGTTTCAAAACCATACTCACTAGCAGGTTCTCCGCACTCAAGGATAGCGCTGAGTGCTGATGAATGATGCAACTGCAACTCTCCGTCAATTGTTGTGCAGACGTACCAGTTTAAGTCGTTGTTCAGCAATATCTGCGCTCGTCTGTTTAACTTACTCATGATGCTTCCTCCTTGTGCTCGGCAACGTATGCGTCTGCCAGTTGGGCCATGAGTCGAAGCTCAGTCTTTGCGAATTTAGTTGCCTCATCGCATTGTTTGTTTTCGTACACAGCTAACAGAGCTGGCAAGATGCCAGCATATGTGATCGGCAGGTATCTTTTTTCAGTATTCATGATTTCTCCTCCTTGTGAGTGCCTAGGATAGGCACACACGGTTACTTGTTCAAGCGTTTATTGATTGCACGTTGCGTAATGTCATCGACATTCACGCAATGCGCCTTGTTTTTGGGCGCAGGTTTGCCATAGACAGGCTTAGCCTTGCGCGGGGTTTTGGGTTTGTCTTTGTCGTCGAAGCCTATGTGAGCATCTATCTCAGCCCATAGGTCGTCGAACAACTCGTCGTCACTCATGCTGCCTCCTTATGTATACTCAAATGTATACTCCTATGCATAGTAAGCATCGTCGAAAATGCTCACGTCCTTATTAGTTACTACCTCTGGCTGTTGTTGTTGTTGCGGTCTCCAATCTCTGGCCTTGATGCCATCAATGTACGCCTCGCCTTGACGTATACATACGTCAAAACCTAATGCGCTGAGGCGGCTGGATGTGGTTCTGGTGGGGTACTCCTCAAACATGGGAGCATTAGGACGTAAGTCCTCCCACGGTGCGTCCCTGAACGCTATCAAGTTGTCGTGCAGTAATATCAAGGTTTGCCCATCCTTGTAAGTTAGCACTTGTGTGTTGCCTGACTTCCAAGTTTTAGCCTGTCGAACTGCCTCGCACATTTGTTGCTCGATTTTACGCATGTTTTTCTCCTCCTCTGGCTGGTCTGATTGTTAGTACACGACCCTTGCGCTTTAGCTTGATCGGCTTGGTACTCAAGTCTCCCATCAAGACCATCGTATGCTTGGTTGCCGTGGGTTGGCCGTACTTCTCGGTACAGTAGTCGAGCAGCAATGTTACGATCTGGTTTCGTGTGTAGGTATGGCTTTTGCCATCCATTGTTGCTGTGTATGTCATGGTTACTCCTCCTAGCCGCAGTATGGGCAGTCGTATTCGGATACATCGATGCCATGCTTCTCGCATATGTACCAAGGTTTGATGTTCGAGCACGCCTCGCAGCGTAGCTCGTCACCGTGAATGCCAGTGCTACCGCAAGGCAGGCTGACGTCTTTGTAGCCGTATCCGCTAGGGATGTACTGAACCACCTCGTTAGTGCAGGTATTACATGTATTGCACATAGCGTTACTCCTGTGTGTTCCAAATGAATACGCACATGGCTAGCAGCCATGCAGCGCCGATTAACTCGATCATGATGTCAAACATGTTGTGCTCCTTAATTCTCGGAGTTGTGCTCCTTAATTCTCGGATGAACGCAAAAAGCCCACGCGAGGTGGGCTTGGTTTGGTTAGGCTGCTTCTTGCTCAGGTATGAGTGGGATGCCGTAGTAGTCGTAGTCGTCGACTCGCATCTCCATGCATACACCGATCATGCGGTTGTCTTCGGAGTGAACTACTCCGCAGCGTTGATCCTTTGCATACGATGTCCGAGGAACCTTGTATCCTGCTAGCTTGAAGCCCTTGTACAACTTAACGAGTAGCTCAGGGTTGAACTGCATGCCATCGCTCTCCTTGGTTACGCCTCCCTTTCTGGGTATTACCCTTGTTACATCGGGAAATACACCGTCGACAGGGGTAAATAACTGGGTGCCAATGGCGTTCATGGCAGGGCTAGTTGTGATGTCAAACATCTCTGGCTGCTTGCCTTTCAGTGCGCCTTTGACTGCTTCGAGTGGGATGATTACAGACTCACCTACGTCGATGTCACCCTCTACGTTGATCGTCGTAGTCAAAAGGACATGGCCATCGGTAGCTGATAAACGCACACGCTTTGGTGCATAACAATGGACGTAGATACCATTCAGGTAGTAACGGACATCGTTCTTCGGTGCTACTCCGGCTAGCGCTTTGATGATTCCAGTTTGAACAAATATATACATGGTTGTTACCTCCGTTAGTTGATTCGTTTGCAATAGATCAGGTCGCCTACTTCATTGTCTGGCTCACTATCAGCGATACGCATGTAAGCATCCTCGATAGCATCCTCGGCGGTATCAGCGCTGATTTGGGCCACACGGTAATCGGCTGATCCGTATGCAGGGTTAAATACTCCGTACTCGACTTCGTAAATGTTCATCGGTTGCCTCCTTCGGCTTTGATTCGGCTAGCTATCTCCTTGAAATGCAGGCGTGACGATACACATCACATACGAGCGGACATGTACGCAAAAGCGTACATAACTGAGCTGATAGATATACCTGCGCTTATGACCACGACATGCCAGAAAATGAGCGGTATCACGTCATGTGCGAGCGATTGCATGAATTCACGTCTGGCTTGTTGGCGTTTGAATTTTCGTAGTGTGTGCATGCGCACCTCCAGTGGGTTTTCTTTGGGCCAAAAAAAAGCGCCCCCGAAGGGACGCTTGTGAGTGGGTGAGCGCTTATGCGCCCAGTGCTTTGCGGATACTTGCTAGCTCATTGGCACCCAAGTGCTCAATCGCATCCATGATCGCAGTGATCGCTGGAGACGCAGGAGCGCTATTGCACTTGCGGTTGTATACCTCGCTGATCGCCGCAACCTTTACGGGGTCTTTGGCACGAGTGAGCATGTACTTGAGCTGCGCAGGAGATTTTGTTTCGTACTGCGCTACCAGCTCCGCTGGAGCCAAATCAGGCTTCTTGGCCTTGGACTTGGCCTTGGACTTCTTCGCTGGCATAGGTACGCCAAGGTATTCTGCGACTTGTGCGATGGGCTTCTTGCCAGCCTTCACACGCTTGTCGTGTCGACGCTTGAGTTCTGCCAACGCACCAGCGTCAGAGTTGCTTGCTAGGGCGATGAGTTCGGATGTTTTCAGAGCGATCATGTTCATGTGCTTACCTCACGATTTCGGATTACTTAGCTCACAGCGAGCCAAGCTTGACCAGCCGTCTCCTTGAAATGCACGCGTGTATATGCGTGAGAGGACGATAGGAATTGGCTCGGATGGCATGGTTGGAAATTATCGGGTAACGCGTACATGCGTCAATTCGCAGGATGGCATTGATCGGACGCGTTAATTGCGCCCACGAAACGCATTAATGCGCACGAACACGCGTTAATTCCTCCGAGCGCTACCTTTTCATGGTAGCTGAATGCGCTAAATACCGCACGATGGGGCGTGTTGTTCCAAAAAGCAGGCGAAAATGAGGGGTCAACGTGCGCATATGCACGTACACATGAGAAAAAGAGGGGGGCGGTACACCCCCTTTCGCCGTTTTAGTTTGACAAAATATTGATCCCCGACCCCAAGAGAATTCTTGGCAATTTTGAAAACGTATGTCTCCAATAAGATACAGGTAATTTTTATATGGATAGTAAAGACGAACCCATTGATGAGATGAATAGTAGTCCCTCCGAATCTGAGGAAAATCCCAAGGAAAAGGGGCGCACCAAGCGTGTCTTCAACAAAAAAGCCACGGTAGGAAACTACAAGCGCAAAGGTGTTTCATACGGATCACCCCCATCACCCAAGAGAATGAAGGTCAACGCGGTCTATCATGACAAGCGGATGCTCGATGAATCCAAGCGCTCTCCACTCCACAGGATAGGCGAGGGCAAGCAGACCAAGCACGCCATCCAGCCAGTAGAGTACGAACTCAACCACATCGACCCACCTCCTCATCTGGCCCCTATAGAAGAACCCGTGCTGCCCGACCCAGTAGACCCTAAATGCTACAAGGTAGAGATGCCTGCCTCCATGCAAACCTTCCAAACAGAACAGGAAGCAGCCGCGCACGATTACTATCTCACCCACAACGCAGCAACCAAAGAAGCTGCTAGACACGTCGAAGCTAAGCGAGCCGAGGAGGCGTTAACCGTCATGGAAGCCCCAAAGAATCTACTCCAGCCCAACGACATTGCGGTAATGCGCTCTCAAGTATTTGCCACAGTCGCCACTCAAACTGCCAAAGTAGCGGGCGTACTCAATGGCACCGAGAAATGGAACGCTCAACAAGTCCGTCTTTACGGCATGCTGCTCAACAAAGTCCTGCCTGACCTTCATCACAGTTACAGCGAGGTTGCCGTCCAAGACTCGGATGTCAATAAGCTCTCTCGCAATGAGCTTGAAGCCATCATCGCCTCCTCCCAGAACACGGAGGCCGCCCAGCAAATCGTTGAGTCTGATTACGAGCCATCCTTCAACACCGATGACGATCCTTCGCCAGAGGCACCCGCCATCATCACTCACCCAGACAAGGACTAATCCATGGTCAGTAAAGTAGAAGCCGCCAAGCGTCTCCTCCAGCTCCAAGAGGCTGCCGAATCTTTCGGTGCCTTCTGCCGCCTTCATCACCCAGAGTGGAAAGTCCCCATGTTCCACCATAAGCTAATCGAATCCCTAGACCGCCTAGAGAAAGGCACGCTCCTATCCGATTTCAACGACGAATGGGACATCATCGAGTACAACCACAAGCACCCAAAGACCCCAAAGCAGTATGCGCGACCAAGAGACGCTCACCCCGTCCACAACATCATGGTCAACATGCCGCCACGCCATTCCAAATCCACCTACGCCACCCAGTTATTCCCGTCATATTATCTGGCCCGCAACCCAACGCGCTATTCGATGACAGCCTCCTACAACACACAGCTTGCCACTGACTTTGGCCGAGCGCAGCGAGGCTATCTTCAGGACGAGGAGACCAAGCTTGCCTTTCCAGACTTCTCTCTCTCCAAAGACTCCCGTGCGCAGGACGTATTCCGCACCACAGAAGGAGGAGGGGCGTTCAACCTCGGCCAAGGTGCTACCACCTCTGGCCGTCCAGCCACCTGCTTGATGATAGATGATCCCATCAAGTCGAGAGTGGAAGCCGATTCCGCCACTCAGCGCCAGAAAGTATGGGACTACTACACCTCCGCACTCACAACCCGTCTCCAGCCAGAAGTGAATGGGCAACCCGCCATCCAAATCATTTGTTACACGCGCTGGCACCCAGATGACCTCGGCTCCCGTATCATGCAATCTGAAGATTGGGCCGAAGGCCGTTGGCTGCACATTGTTTTCCCCGCCATTATTGAACAAGAGGCCGAAGAGTCCCGCCCAGTATCCGAACTGCCGTCCACTGATAGCCGTTACATTGCCCACGGCAAGCTCCAGAAAGTCGACGAGGGGCTACGCACCTACAAGCCCATAGTCCAAACCGCCCTCTGGCCACAAAGATTCCCGCTTGATGAGCTTTTGCGCAAGCAGCGCATGAACCCACGCGACTTTGCCGCCCTATATATGCAGCAGCCACGCATCGAAGGGGGCAACCTAATAAAGCAATCATGGTGGAAACACTTTGACACCAGCAACTTTAACCCCGAACACGATCTCTCTCAGATCATCGTAGTGATGGACACCGCTTTCAAGAAGCATGAGATGGCCGACCCCTCTGTCATCATGACCATGGGCCTCACCCACAACGGTGACATCTATATTATGGACAGAATAAAAGGTCGCTGGGATTTCCCTGAACTCAAATCACGGTCTATCCACGTCAACAACAAGTGGCGAGGTCGCGGTCTGCGCTCCCTCTATATAGAAGACAAGGCCAGTGGCCAATCGCTCATTCAAGAGCTGCGCCGTGAGTCAGGCATCTCTGTGATTGCTCACAAAGTCACCAATGACAAGGTAAGCCGTGTTCATGCTGTCACGCCCCTGATTGAATCGGGACGCGTCTACTTGCCCCGCACAGCTCCTTGGTACGATGACTTCATAGAAGAAACCCTCCAGTTCCCTAGTGGCACCCACGATGACCAAGTGGATTGTATGTCTATGGGCCTCGACATCCTATCAAGGACAGCCGTAACTCCAGAAGAAGCCTTTGGCACCCTCACATCCAAAGGCTCTCTCAACTCAAGGCGGTCATGGACATCCTCATCCTCCTCATCCTCCTCATCATGGTTTGGTTGGGGGGAGTAACAAGGACGACCAGAGTCGCCTCATGCAGCAAAATCCTTTTAACACATCAACTTTAAAGGGTGAGCAATATGGCTTGGGGTGGCTCCAACATTACCAACACGATCAAGACGATCTCTCAGCAGAATAATCAAGGGATCAGCGAAGAGGAGTTGGCGGCCATGTCACCATCCCAGCGCAATGCTTATCTAACCAAAATATCAAAGGCCGCAAACCAGCGTTTCTCTGCTACGCCAAGCAGTTCCGCTCCCAGTACGAGCCACGCTCGATTCAACACACAGGGCTAAGCCTCAACCAGAATAAGCGAAGCAGGAAACAATGAGCTACTACAAGACAGATTCAGCCGATCCCAACGAAGTCATTGTTGACCTCTCACCGCATATCAATGCGTTGATGTCCTATGACGACATATCCGACTTCCTTTCCGAGGATGATGAGAAGAAGATTTGCGCCTATGTGCAGGCCATGGGTCGCATGTCCTATGACAAGGTATCCCAGCGATACAGTGAATGGGATAAAGCAGACCAAGCTCATGATGTCTATGTGCCGCCAGAAGCGACGAAGTTCCGCGAGAAGGCCGTCATCGCTGACACACGAGCCATTGCCGATACTGTCCTCACTTATCAAATGTCGGCCCTTGCGGGCCGTAATCCCATGTTCCAGCTAGAAGGCTTGAACCGCAAATCCCGCGAGTCCTCCGCGATCCTTGAGCGCCTATTGCACCAGCATATGCGCCGAACAGCAGGGGAGGCAGGCATTGCTCAGCACTTACTAGATAGCTTGCGGTATGGCTACGCGCCCACAAAAGTAATCTGGAACCCTAACTCCAACACCAACGACATCATCAACTACAATCCGCGCCGAACCTTCCACGACCCCCGTGTCAATTGGGGTGATTGGAATGAAGCGCAGTTCGTCATCTTCGTAGACTACCCATCCACCAGTAGCCTCCTCGCTTCTGGCTTGTATCCCAAGCTTCAGAAGTACCCAGCCCTAAGAAGCTCCAGCATTGCTACCCGCAATGGTTGGGAGATACATAGTGACCACCATCACTCTGCACAAGGCATGTCTGTCCGCCCCTCCGACATCAAAGGCGAGAACGGCTACCAGCTTGGAGGAGGCCGAACATTGGATGAGGTGTGGGTACGCCTTAATGGTTTTGAGGTAGGACTGCCAGACATCAATCAGTTATGGATGGTGCTCACGATTATTGACGAGTCCGTGGTTATTCGTTGCCAGCTATCGCCTTACGGTCAGCAATTCCCGACTGTGTTTGGTGGTTTGCATCATGATAAGCACAAAACTTACAGCCAGTCGCTCTACGATCTACTCTTGCCGTTGCATGACATTGGCACTTGGCTGCTTCGCAGCCGCATAGATAATGTGCAGGCCACGCTCAACAATTTAATCTTTGCCGATCCTACCCAAGTCAACATCAGTGACCTCATAGACCGTAATCCATGGGGTCTTGTCCGAACTCTTCCGGGTGTGAAGCCCTCGGATGGGATACACATTGCCTCGGTTCCCGATGTAACCAGCTCTCACTGGAACGATATGGCAGGCATCAGTGACATGAAACAGCGCCTATCCGCCGCCAGTGATGCGCAACAAGGTCTGCCTACCAGTGATGGCATCCGTAGCGCCACAGAAATCCAACGTCTTACCCAGCTTGGCTCTCAGCGTCTTGGTGTTGTGGCGCGTGTTATGTCTGCCACCTCCATTCGGCCTATGGTGCGCATGATGGTCTCCAACCTTCAGGATGCCCTTGAACTCAATGGCTCCTTGCGTGTTGACCCAACTGACCAATCCTCGCTGATCTCCAGCCGTGTCGAGGATGGCTACATTGATTACAACACCAGCGACTTGCAGGGTGAGATTGACTACCTAGTCGTAGACGGCACGCTTCCAGTGGAGCCGACTCGTTCTCCTGAAACATGGATGAACATGATCCAAGTAATGTCTCAGACAGGACTTAACATGGAATACAAGATGTCCAAGATTGCCGAAGAGGCTATCCGAAGCATGGGTATATCCGATTTAGAGCAATTTAAGATTTCCGAAAAGGAGCGTGACCAAGGCCCATCACCATCACAAGAGATGGCATTGTTGGAAAAAGCCAGAGGCGCGTCCGTTCAACCTCAAGAGCAGGTGATGTCTGAAGTGCAAAAAGGCAACCTCATTCCTGCATCGGAGGCACGATAAACCAACCCAAGTCTCGGAGGGTCATCCCCTCCCTCTATATAAGGAACACGCAATGTCACGGAAACCGAAGACACGCGACCCTGAAGCACGAAATAAAGCCGCCGAGAAATTTGCACATGAGCGCCAACGTCCACCCTTAAACCCTAAGACCCCGAACCAAAAGCTTTACCTGCAAGCCTTACGTGACCCTGATTCACCTGTGATCATGGCCACGGGCTGTGCGGGTTCAGGCAAGACCTACATTCCCTGTACGCACGCTGCCGATCTAATGATGTCCGCGCCCAATCTATGCGAGAAGATTGTTCTATGCCGCGCCAACATCCCCACTGGCAAATCCCTCGGCGCTTTCAAGGGGGATGCCGATGAAAAACTCGCCCATTGGCTGATGCCAATGATCGACTGTATACGCTCCCGCCTCGGCACCAACCGCTACGAAAACCTTCGCTCCTCCCATCAGATCGAATACCAGCCTCTTGAAACCATCCGAGGACGATCATTTGACAACGCATACATCATAGTAGACGAAGCACAGCAGCTAACGATTGATGAGGTTAAGGCAATCACCACGCGGCTAGGAGAGAACTCCAAGCTTGTTTTGATGGGCGACCTTGCGCAGTCGGATATTAGGCACGACTCTGGGTTAGGTAAACTGACACACCTCACCAAGAAGCATTGCCTTCCTATTCCCATCATAGAGTTTGGCTTAGAGGACATCGTGCGCTCGGATGCCTGCGCCATGTTTGTAAGGCTCTACCATCAAGAGGGGATATAAATGGAATACCTACAGCCGCTTATCCAAGCCATTGCTTTCCTTATCGAAGCAAGCATATGGGTAACACTTGCCATTGCCATCCTTCTGGCCATTGGGATTGTCCCTGTCCACTTTGAAAAGATCACTATTATTTGCACGTCCAAAGATGCGGCCAAGGAAGTGTTTAGTCGTTATGGGATTGTGCTTTCAGAGGAAGACCTCCCCTTCGAGGAGGAGGAATCGGAGGACGACCCATAACCACTCAAAGGTAAAAATACATGAAACATTGAGGAGGTTCCAATGACATCCAAGACCACGGCCCTAGCCGCTACCGTATCCCCGCAAATCCGTGATTACGCGGCAGCCGCTATCGATGAGGTATCCGAGAAACTGACAGGCCAATTAGACGCTGCATTCGCTAACTCCGCAGCCGAAATGAATTCGCTAAAATCCGAGATAGCTCATCTACGCGCCCAGTTGGCCGTGGTTAATGACATTATCGAGAACGATCCTGCCCATCGAATCACCAAGGCCAAAATCCTCGCCGTAGCCAAGGAGCTAAACTTATGAGTATCACACGCCCCATTGGCGAGCAGATCACCTTTAAGTCTGCTAAGACAGGCGATCACGTCCTTGACACATATCTTGAGGCAGTAGAACGCGGTAATCGCACGCTATCAGAGTTGATTGATGAACTAATCGACTCCAGTGGCGACCTACGCACGGACATCTTTCAATTCAGAGAAACCCCCGCAGACGCTAACGGCGTAAAGACAGGTATTCTCCAAGCCAGAGTAGGGACGTTCATCAATGCCTCCGATGGTTGGACGGACATCACATCCACTGACTTTGCTACGTTTGTCACCGACTGCCAAGCTGCCAAGACGGCCTCGGAAACCGCCCGCAACTTAGCTAATGACTGGGCTGAAAAGACTAGTGGGCCAGTGACAGGCACAAGTTATTCCGCGAAATATTGGGCGACTCATTCTGATGTTGTTACAGTGGTGACGAATATAAGTGATATTCAAACCACGGCTGGCATCGAATCCAATGTAACCACGGTAGCTAATAATGATGCAAACATCACTACGGTTGCTGGTATTGATGCTGATATAAATGATGTAGCTGGTATCAAAGCAAATGTAATAACGGTTGCTGGTATAGATGATCAAGTAAGTACAGTGTCTGGTGTAAGTGCAAACGTCACCACAGTCGCTGGTATTGCTACTGATGTAACCTCCGCTGCTAATGTTGCTACAGAAATAGGGCGTTTAGGTACGGCTGATGCTGTAGCTGATATGAATGCCCTAGCAACCACAACAATCATTAGTGATATGAATACGGTTGCTGGTATTGCAGCGGCCACATCGTCGGTTGCCAGTATCAAAAACAATGTAAACATCGTTGCCTCGCTTGGTTCTGACGTAACGGTTGTAGCTAATGATGCAGCAGACATTGGAACTGTATCTCAGTATATATCCTACGTTAATTCCGTGGGTGGTTCTATTTCTAATGTGAACACAGTTGCTGGTTCTATTACTAATGTGAACACAGTTGCTGGTATATCCACAGACACCACAACGGTTGCTGGCATTTCTGCCAATACCACAACGGTAGCTGGTATCAGCTCTGATGTAACCACAGTTGCAGGCATTAGCTCTGATGTAACAACAGTTGCAGCAGCAGACACTAATGTATCCACAGTCGCCACAAGTATTACAGACGTAAACACAGTAGCGGCTGACATAGATACGATTGCAGATGTGGCTGATACATTAACTGATATTCAAACCACGTTGGTGCAGATGGCAACAGCATTCACAAATTCGCAAACTCGCTATGTAAGCGCAGTAGCATTTCAATAAAGGTAATAAACTATGACTGTTGAAACAGAAGTAGCAACATTAACAACGGCAGTTGATAACCTAACTACTGCGGTTAATGTACAAAAATCAACTTTAGATGCGTCCGTAGCCAACGCATTATCACATGCTGGTACAGCCTCGACTCACAAGACGGGTGCTGAGACAGCTAAGTCGGGCGCAGAGTCTGCCCGTGACCAAGCGTACACATACAGCCAATCTGCTGCAAGTGCTGTGACTTATCAAGACCTAACGGCTATCGCAGAGAGCAAGACAGGTGTAACAGCCAAAGACGTATTCGTATACGACACTTCAAAGGATTCCGATGGTGGCGCATGGCGTAAACGCTGTCAGCACACTAGCTGGTATAACGAGACCTTGAACACAAGCACCCGTGGCGCAACTAAAGAGTTTCCAGCGGTTGCTGTGATTGTCGCTGAGTCTACT
>Ga0208299_1002734_pt1 | contig 11635 bp, 16 predicted proteins | sample 15_taG_FD_184089 | JGI IMG/M metagenome (GOLD analysis project Ga0208299, IMG submission 184089) | Marine viral communities from the Subarctic Pacific Ocean - 15_ETSP_OMZ_AT15312 metaG (SPAdes) (version 2) | ecosystem: Environmental > Aquatic > Marine > Oceanic | place: Pacific Ocean | collected...
CAGTAAAAGCAATCAAAGCAATATATAATCTCCTTAAGAATAGTAAAAATTCAATTGAGTTTTCTAAAAAATTATTAGAAATGGCATCTTCCGAAGATGCCCTGGAAACATTTTCTCTTAAATGGCGAACGAAACCAGCCGAAATACAATCAGAAGACACAAATAATATAGAGGATATTTATTTAGATGAAGTTAAGCAGTATTTTAAAAAGCATTTAAAAAGAGATTGAAGTTCTAAATATTCTGCTTACTATTTAAGAGCAATGGGGGGTGTAGCTCAGTTGGGAGAGCAACGGCTTTGCAAGCCGTGGGTCGCAGGTTCGATTCCTGTCACCTCCACCATTTTATAACGGTTATAATATAATAGTGAGGAAAAAATGCAATTAGTTGAATTTATTATAGAAGAAAAAGAAGAAAAAGAAAAAGAAAAAATGCCACACTTAGACAGCGCTCTTGAGGAATGTGGGGAAGCTTGTTCGACTGAATTCGAAGACACATGGAATATATGGGACTGGCATAAGGGCTGGGGCTGAAAATGAGAATATACCACATCGCTACAGAATAAAATCTGTGCTAGCAAATATGGATGAGTGAAGAAAAAAAATTAATTGATGAATGGCGCGAAAACAATAAGCTTTAGCAGTCACAATCACATTGGCAGTCTTCTTTATCGACCATATTAATGACATGGTTAACGCCGCTCTTGGTCAACAAAATCAGAGTTACTGTAATAATCAGCAAGAATGAAAGAAGAACACCAATAATAACACTTGGAAATTTATTTTTTGGATCTAGTGTAGTATAGAACATATTATATTATAACATGCTATAATTTATCTGTCAAGGAAATAATTTTAAATCATTTAAAATATTTGGCAAATCTAGACCAGCACAATCGATTTTCCTATTAGTCATATTATAATGATTGCAAAATCCTTCAAACTCTGCAGTTCGACAATCCTGATGAACCGTTTTACAAAACCCCCCATCATCATCTTTGGGATATTCTAAGGGAATGCCATGCGCATTGCTAATTGATAACCATAAAGCCTTTAGGGCTTCAATTTGTGCGTCGTAAAACCAAGTAAATTTATTTAAAGTTCTTCCGTGAACAACTCCATTTTCTTGCAATGGTCTCTGTCCAAGTCCCTGTTTCACATGATCTTTTTGATATTTTAAATAATAAGCGTTATTGATTTCAACACCAATACTTTCTTTATTTGGCTTATTTAAGCTTGCGTGCCACGCGCCGTGTTGTGTATCCAAGATTTGATATATTGTGCCATCTCCATCAAGACAGAAGTGAACAGATACTTTTCTTCGATTAAGCACATTGACGCAGGATTCAGAGGATAAACAAACATCCCAGTGATTTACAAACAATTTTGGTTTTCTCTCCGCTCTCGAAGAAAAATCCCAATAACATCCGGGATTAGATTTTAATCCACCAACATCATCCCAAAGAACAACCCTATTCCACCTAATTGGATGCCTTCTATCATTGTGTACGATAAATTTTTCTTCGTTTTTGATGCTATTTGGAAGAATAAGCAGCTGACGCCAAGTCTTTTGACCAACAATACCATCTGCTGTCAGGCTATTGTCTTTTTGGAATTGTTTCACAAGTCTATCCGTTGTCTGACCAAAATCAGCATCCACATTTAATTGATATCCCTTCTCTAAGAGCATTCGCTGGCAGCGAGCTACCTGATGTCCCTTTAATCCTTTTTTGATCATTTCATATATTCCTTTATAAACCTTTCATTTATATTATCGCTGGCGCGCCCATGCCTGCGGCCGCCTGTTAAAAACCTTTAAAATTTTTCCATTTCTTAATGATATTTTTGTGCATCTCGGATTCATTAACCGCAAGTCTTTTCCCGCCGGGGAAATCCATACTTGCTTGAGGGGCTAGCCAATCATCCCCAATCGCCTCGCCAAGAGTTTCAGAATAGGCAGTATGAAGCATATCTTCAAAATCTCCCTTGCCAAACTCAGCGGCAAGCCACCTTTCAGAGACTTCAATCTTACTATCGTTATCTTCTTTATTAACCATCCAAGCCGCCTCAATCACAAATTTAGGAGGATTATAATTTTCGTAAACAACATCCCAGCTTTGTATATTGGGCACCTGCGACTCAGCAGTCAATACCGCTTTTGACATCTCAACCATAAAATTCTTCTTAAAGGTGTTGGAATTTAATATTTTTTCAATAACTTGTGGCTTCCTATAATATTCTAGCTCATCATCGATGCCATCTCTTTCTAATCTTTTTAAATCAAAATAAATTTGAGGTGTCTGAAACCAAACCAGCTTAGGGCTGTCATCTCCATCCACATCTGTCTCGACAATCCAATCAGAGTCTTCTTGTAGTTCTCCCTCTCTTACTCCCATATAAAGGTTTAAGAAAGGGCCGCCAGACATAAACCCAGTGGCTATAAGTGCCCTCGCAAGGTCTCTTTGTAGCCTATTTCCTGATACCGAAGCTTCTCTATCCATATCCATAAGGTCAGATGCAAAACTTCGCAGGTCATCTGGTGTTTCCGAATGGCTCCAATCTTCCTCACTAACCCCAGCCGTAACAAGATCTGCGGCATAAAAAAAGAAGATAGCATAATCTCCATTAACAATTGGTGGTTGCCCAGTTGTGCTGGTGATCTTTCCAGATGCTCTCGGATCATCCATTAGTCGAGAAATTTCCGTTATTTCATCTCTGGTATATTTACCATCTTTTAATTTTTGTTGGCCTTCTTCAGATAGTTCTTCTAATTCAATCGGAATTCCGACCATCCCCCTAAAATAATATGTAGCCGTAGTGGGATCAACAAGACCTCTCGGATCAGCCATTTCTGCAAAAAGTTTTGAATAGAAGTATTCCTCATTGTATGCTTCTAAAATCTGATCAATCTCTCGCTCCATTTCTTCCCAAGAGTCTTTCACTTTTGCGATGACGGCATCCGTATTTTCCTCTAGCCATCCCGCCATTTTTGCGAAACCCTTTAAATCATCAGAGTGCTCGCCCGATTCTACAACTTTTGGGTTTCCGAGAGCCTTAATAAGCCAAGCAATGTGCTTATAGAATTTCTCTTCCGGTGCCTTATTAAATTTACCTTTAATTTGATAAATTGTATTTGAATTGGGGTTATAAGCGACCGTAATATAAGAAGAGGATTTCTGCTTACCCCTTCCCTTGTAACGCAGTGAGAATAGCGTTGAGGCTCTTCCATCACCACCACAATGACCCATCCTTTCTGCTTCAACATCGCAAGAATCGGTTTGCAAATCGTACCAATAAGAAGTGTCATCAAAGGTGTGTATTTTCTGTTCTTCTGTTTCAATATCAGCTAACCAATTTCGAGCATGCATCATTATAGCATTCAATGGGTAGCTGTTACTCTTTTCTATAATCTTGGGTATTTTTTTATATTCGGCCGGATGCGATTTAAGCCATACCTGTGTATTGAGGGTAATTTCTCCGATGGCTCTGGCATAGTCTTCATATATGTGAGAAGCCATTGTGTCAAACATATCAGTATTGACCGCGCCTCCATTAATTTTTGATATTATCCCCTTATTAAAAGCTCTGTTTGCCATTTTAACAACTTTTTGAACATCCCCGACTTTCACATCCCAATAATGATTTTCCGATTGGGTTATCCCATCTTCATCTCCGGTTAATATAACTTCCATATTATTCCAAAATTGAATCATCTTCTTGCGAGTCTCTACTGGAAGATCATGCCATTTGCTATTTTCACCAGTAGCTATATTTATACTAAGGTCTTTAATTTGATCGAGAAGGCTGTTCACATCGTTTATTAGAGGGCCACTATATCTGCGAGGCATATGCCTAAACATCTGATTTTTAACGAGATTACCAATTATAGTTTTGCCCTTTTCTGGCACACCTTCAAAATCCTTATTAATTGATTCTGCAACTCCTGCTGGCAATCCGAGATCAAAAATGCCCTCGTTTAATAAAAGCGGGTTCGATGATTCTGATAACATCGATGATCGCCAAGCTTGAATATAATTTTTCATAATATAATTATTCCCCCAAGGTGAAGTTCTTAATATTTTTCACCCAATTTTTATGAATTTTATCGACCATTTTCCTTTCGGTCATCGGCTCCTTTACATCGCGAGGCTTAATATATCCACCTTTCTTAAGTGCTAAAAGAAATTTTTTATAATATTTTCCACCATTTTCAGAATGATATGAAATTTTTTCCATATACTCTGCAAAAGCGCTGAACTCACCTGAATGATGTCCTTCCGTATATTTATCCTCATACAGCGGATCAGGCTGCACATAAATTAGAAAATATATTTGACTACTGGTTGCACTAATTCTTGGTAGCCCAACCATTTGATTATAAAAAGTGCCATTAGTCATATTTTGAAAATCGTCAAAAACAGGCTGTATATCATCAAAATTTAGATCTTCCGGTGTATATTCACTGTAACCAGAGTATAGGTGTTCAATTCGATCCGTGAACTTCGGAGGTAAAAAATCAAATGGAATCCCAAATCTAACCCATCCCGTATATTTAAATTCTAAGTCAATATCTGCAATTGCCTCGGCATCGTCAGGTATCTCAAGATCATATATAATTGAAGAATTAAGGCGCGCGCGCCCAGAATTATATTCTTCTTCAATCTCCTCTAATTCTCGTTGAAGAACATCAATGGGGCTTTCTTGTTTTTCGAAACTAGCATATTCAGCATCCGTATTTTCATCAAGCCATTGAATCATGGCTTTAATATTTTCTACATCATTAGAATGTTCACCTGTTTCTACAACCTTGGGATTGCCAAGGTGCCCGATAAGCCAAGCAATGTGTGGCCAGTATTCCTTGTCAGGTGCCTTATTTTGCCTACCCTTAATCTGATATATTAAATCTTCAGATGCATTATAGGCGACCGTAATATATGATGACGATTCTTTTTTCTTTTCGGGCTTCTTCCTTAAGGAAAATACAGTTTCTGCCCTGTCATCACCACCACAGTGACCCATTCGCCTTCCCTCAATATCACAAGAGCTGGTTTCCAAATCATACCAGTAATTCCCATCATCAAAATTATGCAGGATCTGGTCATCTTTCTCAGCCTCTCTCACTAATCTATCGGTATACATGCGCAAATGCCAAAAAAAAGCTTCGGGATCTCGTTCATAATTTTTTATATAAGATGCTAAATCTTTCCATGATTCCGGGTGTGTTTTAAGCCAGTCATTAATTGACCACCACTGCCTCTGCATTGCCCCGGCTATATCATCATAAATATCAAGTTTTAATTCTGGAATCTCCTCTACTAAACCATCTCTCATCTTTTTTGCACTATCCGATTGTTCGATATAACTCGATATTGCACCTTTGGTGAGAGATTTTTCTGCAAATTTGACAGCCTTTTCTATTTTATTAACAGTTGGATAATCTGACCAATCCATTCCCATGTCGTTAAAGCCGATCATACTAGTAAAATTCGAAACGATTTGAGACCATTTCGTGAGTAAATCGTGGTCACTCGACCAATCTAGATTTACCTCATTCATTATATTTCGGAGACCATCAATAAAAGTTCTACGCAAAATATATAATTTTCCCTCAATACGCTCCTTCATATTATGGTCGAACATTAGTGTCGTGCTGGCACCTTTGAACTGTTTCGCAAGGATTGTTTTAGCTTTCGGTGACACTTCCTCAAATCTTTTGTTTATTTCTTCGGCAAAGAATGGAGGCAGACCAATATCAAAAACCCCCTCTTGTAGGAGCGGGTTTTGATTTGAGAGCATATTAGCTCTCCATGAAGTAATATATTTTCTCATATCTATAAATAGTTTATTTTAAATATAAAAGAAAATAAAAAATGGTGGAGGTGGCGGGGGTCGAACCCGCGTCCGTCATAACTTCCACTTCAAGTCATTCACAGGTTTAGATTATTTTTTTAAATAATCAAATAGCTTGTTAAATTCCCGTTGCTTTACAAACATTAACAACTCGGGTGTTTTGCTGTCGGCAGAGCCATCTGCTTATTCACTATTGGGTAACGAGGTCAGCGAAGACCCAGCCAACTACGCTGCTAGAGCGATAGATTGGAAATGATTATTGTTATTGGCAATTATCAAAATTTCAATAAGTTTAAGGTCATTTATTGAAGTAGACCACCTGCACTATCCATTTCTGGTACAACGTCGAAGCCTAGACACCCCCGTTAAATATTAATTTCTTCTTTAATAATTCTTTGTAATTGAGATTTTGTAAGTTTCATTCTACATCTCCCTATAATCGTAACGAATAACGGCTATTGGCCACCCGTTGGCTTGTTGCTGCTCGGGCGTAAATTCTTGTACAAACCAATCAAAAGTACCCTGTAAGGCTTTAGCTTGCTTGACTTGCTCTGGTGTTGTTAATATAATCATTTGTTGCTCTTCAGGCGGGATTGCGCCAAGAGTGGCTTCCTCTGCACCCAGATCCCTCATCATCGCGCGCCGCGCGCTGAGTGGATTGTGGGCTTCGCCTTCTACTACCTTGGTCAGCTCCTCTTTAATAATTCTTTGTAATTGAGATTTTGTAAGTTTCATTTTTCTTTTACCTCTTCGCATATCATAAATAGTTTATTATATTTTAAAATCAACAATTTGCAAAATAAGTTAGGCAAATAACCCCTGCAAGAGAAGCCAGCATTATAAGAATACCAGCGACAAATGTTAAATAATCTTTTAGTGGTATTTTATTCTTCATCACCTGTAACTATTAGTGTATCTCTGTTAGATGCATTATTTTTATTTTTTGCGATAGATTGTTTTTGATTTTTTAAATATTCTATCGTATGCTTAAGGTGCTGACACTCTTTAACCAAATCCCTCTCAAGATCAAGAGCTTGCCGATATTTCACAAGATATTTTTTCATATCTTGCTTATTTATCCTAATAGTTCTTTCTCGCTCTTCTATTAAGATTTGCAGTTTTTCAATAAGTTGTCTCTCTCTACTCATTATTGATCATACCACAAACAAACTAAAATTGCAAGGAATAATAAAAGAAAAATGAGCATTAATATGTCTAGGGAAACACTTTCCAACATAAATTAGTCTAGATTAAATTTGGAAAATTCTTTCTTTAAACTTTCCATTGCCAGCTCTCTTTCTTCGGTGGCAGAAATTTCGCCACCCATGTTCACGATTTCCTTAATTGCGCTATCTTCAGCAGTAGAAATTTCACCACTGATGCTCATAATTTTCTTAATTGCATTTTCGAAATCCAATACTTCTTGATTATCTGCGCCGAATTCTCTTTTGCCAACAGCAATTAATCTTGTCATATATTCTACATCTTGGGGGCGAAATTGCCTGTCAGGGAACGATCTCAAGACCTCTCCGGCATCAATTAATTTTTGTGCCATGACGGGGCTTAGCATATCGCATATACTAATACCCTGCTCGCTTTCACAGGCAGATTGAACTACCTTTATTTGGTCAGCAAAAGAAGAAAAGTTAGAGAGGCTTTCTTTAATCATTTTTTTAAATTTTGTAGTTTTCATGTCATTCTCGATCATCCTGATCGTCGAAAGGTACTCAACCTTCTTCGACTTTCTCTTCTTCCAATCCTTCTCTGCCCCAAGCCATTTGTTTTTCGGTTGCGCCAAACTGCATGCCCATAAGGCTAAGCTCGTCATACTCTTCTTCTTCTTCTTCTTCTTCTTCTTCTTCTGTGGATGCTTTCGGCTTCTCGGATTCATTAAGCCAGCTATCAAAAGAAAAATCATTAAAATTAAATTTTACGTCTTCTTGGCGGGCTGAATTCTGATCAATTCCCTCATTTTCCACTCTTTCATTAAGAAAATATCTTGCATCAAAGCGCCTGTGGTTCTTCAGTGGTTTTCTCCATTTTGACATTATAATGCCCTCCATTTTATAATATAAATAGTCTACCGTATTGTTTAAGGGCCATTATATTCGCAAGGGCAGATTTCTCCGTTAGCAGACTTACCCATATGGGATATTCTTACGCTATGACAACCACTGGGAAGACTTCCATATATCTCCACCTCTAGTATATCACCCGTATTGCTATCGACAATTTTCATTGTAGTGTCATTTTCACAATACCATTCAAAATCATAATTCATATATCCATATTGTTCTTCAAGATTCCAAAAGAAAACAAAATCGGGAGAAATATATGTGCAATAATCTTTATAAGCTGGAACAAATGTGTTTACTATAACATTATTGGTCTCAAATGACCACCATTTGTCATCAAAATCTTCTTCGTCACAAGTTTTTATTTCATAACCATCGCCGGAAGGTTTACCAGAATACCCAGTAGGTCTCTCTAAAACACCACAACCGGCAATAATTAAGCTTATTAATGTTAAAAGAATAATTCTCACATTAATAACTATGCTTTTTTTTTTAAAAAAGCATTTTTTTATTAATTAAAAATTTAAATTTGATAGAAAATCTTTAACTGCAGCCTCTGCCACTCTTTCATCTTCCAAATTCGTCGCCTTAAGGGATATATTTATCATTGCCCTTGCATAATCTCTAAAATTTTTCCCATCAAAGCCTGGCTTATTTTTGTGATTGGCGTAAATTTCCCCAATAAACATAGATTGGGAAATAATATAAGCTAATTGATCAGTGGTTGGCTCTATCATATTATTTTTTCCTATTTTTGGTAAGAAGTTTCAACATAATCATATAGCCCCTGATTATCAAAAGTAATAATTTCTACTAGATACCACTTATTACACTCCAAATTGGTGTCTGCTTCTATGGGAATATCCTCCCACAGAGTTGAGCTAGATCCTTTCAGCGGAATATAATTTTTATTTCCTTGAGAATCCCAGAGAAAAATATTGGTTTCCCTTACTTCATCTGCAGATATGGGGTGATAAACCCAGGCTTGAAAAATCCACATATAATCACCATAGCCACCGTTCCAGTGACAGGATATATGATCTCCATATATCTCCGGGCCAGTAATGGGAGCGTAACAAGAAGCTACAGGCAACGTAAGAAAGACTGACAAGACATAAAAATATCTTAAAAATCGCAATTTATTCCCTCTTTATTCTTGGAGTTGATCAATATCTGCGAGTTCGCCAGGGATCGCCATATCGATAGGCACTCCACCCGGTAACATCTCACCCAACATAGCCATAATTTCATCAATTGCGGCACTATAACCAGCATCAAAAGCCGCTTCGGGAGACATCTGGGTGATATCAGCGGCAACAGGCTGGTCGACGCCCGGTGTAAGACTTGCCACCGGCACCGCGCCGCCGCAATTTTCTTTCAGAATATTTTTTTTCAAAATTTTTATTTTCATCAATTTAAAACTCCAAATTTTTTTATTTCATCATTTCGCTTATAGATTAGCCCAAGTGCTCTTGCAATGCCTGGGTGATAAGGTTGGTCAAAACATCGCTATTCTCTTCTTCTTGGATCGTTTCCGGCTCTTCGTGAGTGTCATTTGATCGCAACTTGTCAATGGCATCCTTGCCAGCCATAGCAGCAGTGCCCATTGCAATGCCGGCAAGCGGCAAAATGGCGGCTTTTCCAAGCCCTTTTAAAGCCATCATAAGCTCTTCAGGGCTTTCCGCACCAAGAATACCAGCATCAATAAGGGTTTGCGCAGCTTGACGCAGCATTTCCATACCTTCACCTTCCGTGATCTCGGCCATACCGTCTTCGTCAGACGGAGCGTTACCACCGGTGGGTTTAATTCCGACTACATCCGGAATATTTTCAACGAGACTGATCTCCTCTGTGATGATCTGTTTGAGCTTTCGCTTTGTAATTTTCATGATTAAGTAATCTCCAATTCGCCGTTTAAATAATTAATGAGAACCTCTCTCATATCAGTTGTGTCTAAGTTAAATCGTTCGGAAAGCGGGGATATAATGTGCTTATTAAGCCATGCTGATAGAGAGGGATATAGATCGATCCCTTCGCCACCCCAGGCTGCCGATCCAGATTGTGCTAAATCAATTGCAACATGATCCGCCGTGAACGGATTTCTCCCCGCTTTTTCTCGCGCATCGTCGAATCTAGCTCTCATTTGCGCAATTTCGGTATCTGTTCGGTCTCTGTAGCCCTCATCATTGCCCAACCAGACTCTTCCACCGCCCGCCCATGTCTCTGGCCATTCGCCGCCATCGGGGTCATTCATCTTTTGCAAGAATAATTCAACGGCATCATCGATGATCTTTGCGGCGCTAGCGGAAAGCTTCGAAAATCTTCTCTTTCTTGGTCTATATTCACCGGTTGCAGCCAATCCCGCGTTGCGTTCTCTTTCCCGCTCTGATCTAGACATATAATAGCCATGACCTGCATGCTTGTCTTTCTCGTCGATCTCGGAAATGACACCTGCGACCTCTTCACGAACAATTTGACTCAATTTTTCAATTATTTTACCCACATTGTCGATATTTCCGGTCACATCGTCTTCATGATCCACAGAATGGTTAACATCTTGCGATCTTTTTGATTTCTTGCCGCCCTTTTTGGCTCTTTTATCATCCTCACCGGCCGGGATGGGGCTGGGCGCATATTTCCGATTCGTTTCTTCAATATCGTCGAGTGCTTTTGTTGCCTCTTTAATAATTAATTCTTTTAATCTTTTTACTTTAATGCTCATTTTAAAAGCTCTCCTCATATAAATTCGTCTATAATTAGTCACGATTATTTTAAAAAAACTGGATTTTTACGGCTCGAAGCAATTTTCGGCTTTAAAACGAATTAAAACGAATCTCTTATATACTGAAGGGTATCTTTCATCTGCTTTTCGGTTAAAGTGCCCTTCCATGGTGGCATTTGCCCCACTTTTCCCACATATCCATCGCGTATTGAATTCAAGAGTTCCTCATTTGACTTAGACATTCGCTTTTCGTCGGTCAAATCAGCTGCTAACATGCCATTCATGCCTGTTCCGTCAGCTTGGTGGCAGCCTATACAGTACTGTTCATAATATATGCCACCCTTGATGGGGTTACCAATTCTCTCGACGGCGCTCTCGGCATCTGCAGCGCGCACTTTATCATTAATAAATGATATAAAATTGCCAATTAGGAGCAATGCTAGCACTAAGGTCGTCGCCTTTCCAAGAATTAGCGCCGTTTTTTTGATTTTTTTTAAATTAAGCTTCATTATACTCTCTTTTTGCTCTTTCAATTTCTCTTGTTAATCCATCTTCAACTATATCTGGGCCAAATCCAAACAATGGAGGGATATCCTCATAATGAATCCTTCCATTTTCGCAAAAAAGCTTAATTGCAAAGCCTAAAGCTAGCTCGCATGCGGCTTTTAATATTACTGATGTTGTTATAATCATACTAGTTCTCCCAATTATCATATGCCTTGTGTTATATTATACATTAATTATGTAGTATCGAATTTGATGATCAATGGGCATCATATTGTTGCATTATATACTATTATACCATGCAATTGATACCATGTCAAGGGTTTTCGGCTATTTTTTCAAGAATTTTCTGAAGCTTGAATCTGTCAATTTTTTTTCTGGGAATTTTTCTGGGTGTATATCGCGAGCGTAGCTGACTCAGCCTGCCCTTATCCTACGCTAGAGCCTACATTCGGGAGAGTGAGGGGGCCCCCCTACTACGCCTC
>Ga0208299_1002741_pt1 | contig 11600 bp, 10 predicted proteins | sample 15_taG_FD_184089 | JGI IMG/M metagenome (GOLD analysis project Ga0208299, IMG submission 184089) | Marine viral communities from the Subarctic Pacific Ocean - 15_ETSP_OMZ_AT15312 metaG (SPAdes) (version 2) | ecosystem: Environmental > Aquatic > Marine > Oceanic | place: Pacific Ocean | collected...
GGTCAAAATGCGCGTTGTGTGCCACCATGACAGCGCGGCTGCAGTGTGCGTCCTTTACTGCATTGCGAATAGGCTGAAACAGGGCTCTCAAGGCCTCATTTTCTTCCAGCGCCATCCGGTAGGGGTCGTTGATGTCGATACCGGTGAAGTTCAGAGCCGCCTGCTCGACGTTGGCCCCTTCAAACGGGATCACCGCATGATAGATAATCTCGCTGGGCATGAGGATGCCATCTTCATCCATGGCGAGTGTGACAGCGGCCATTTCCAGTAAAGCGTCGGTAGCGGCGTTAAAGCCGCCGGTCTCCACGTCGATGACCACGGGGAGAAAGCCTCTGAAACGATCCGAGATAGGCGGGTGCATAATTAGCTGACGCTCCATTGCCTGGTTTCTCCAGCACCTAATGGTGTGAGGGTATCACTGCCAAAGGGCAGGTTGGTCGGACTTTGCCACGGTGAAAGCTGCAGCGTGATCGTGTCAGTATTGCGGGGCATGCCATAGAAGTCTGCGCCAAAAAAACTGGCAAACCCTTCGAGCTTGTCCAGCGCACCGGCATGATCAAAGGCTTCCGCGTAGAATTCGAGCGCGGCATGGTTGGAGTAACATCCGGCGCAGCCACAGGCGGTTTCCTTGCGATGGGTATTGTGGGGCGCAGAGTCAGTGCCCAGAAAAAAACAGGGGTTGCCACTGGTGGCGGCTGCAATCAATGCCTGTTGGTGGTGTTGCCGTTTCAGTATGGGGAGACAATAGTAATGGGGGCGGATACCGCCCGCCAACATCTGGTTGCGGTTGAACAGCAGATGTTGGGGAGTGATGGTGGCAGCTATATTGGCTGATGCCTCTGCCACGAACTGAGCGCCTTCGCGGGTAGTGATGTGTTCCAGCACAATTTTCAGTGCCGGAAAGTTGTCGATGAGCTTGCCGAGGTGCCTGTCGATAAACACCGCTTCCCGATCAAAAATATCGACTTCAGTATCCGTGACCTCACCGTGCAGCAGCAGTGGCATGCCGATTTTTTCCATACATGCCAGGACGGGATAGATGTTGTCCAGTTGGGTGACGCCGGAGTCCGAGTTGGTGGTCGCGCCGGCCGGGTAATACTTGCAGGCGACCACATGCCCCGACGCTGCGGCACGTTCTATTTCCGCCGGGTCAGTGTTGTCCGTCAAATACAGCACCATTAACGGCTTCCACTGGCTGTCGGCTGGACGATGAGCCAGAATCCGCTCCCGGTAAGCAAGCGCTTGAGCGGTATTGAGCACCGGTGGCAGCAGGTTGGGCATGATGATGGCGCGGCCAAAATAGCGTGCAGCATCGGGCACGGTGTAGGCAAGCAATTCGCCGTCGCGCAAGTGCAGGTGCCAATCATCTGGGCGGGTGATGGTTAATTGAGTCATGGTCAAGTTGGTTGCTACAGGTGGTCATTTGATTGATCAATGCTACCGGAATCGTTGCTGGCTTAACAGAAGAAACGTGGAGTGTCCTATGTCATTCTCCGGATTAAACATTTCGAGTCAGGATCAGGGCGATTCGGCAGAGCCCGCCCTGTTCACTGTGAAACTCTCCACTTAACGATTAGAATAGTGCTCACTTTTATCCCACAAAATACCAATCAGGAGTCATGTCGTGTCCGACATTAAAAAAGTTGTTTTAGCCTACTCGGGGGGGCTGGATACCTCGGTTATTGTCAAGTGGCTACAGGAAACCTATCGCTGCGAAGTCGTCACGTTTACTGCGGATATCGGTCAGGGAGAAGAGGTGGAACCGGCCCGAGCCAAAGCGGCGGCGCTGGGCGTGAAAGAAATCTATGTGGACGATCTTCGCGAGGAGTATGTTCGTGACTATGTGTTCCCGATGTTTCGTGCCAACACCATCTACGAAGGGGAATACCTGCTGGGGACGTCTATTGCCCGGCCACTGATTGCCAAACGACTGATTGAAATTGCCAACGAAACCGGAGCAGATGCGATTTCTCACGGTGCGACCGGTAAGGGAAATGACCAGGTGCGTTTTGAGCTGGGTGCTTATGCCCTGAAGCCGGGCATCAAAGTGATCGCTCCCTGGCGGGAGTGGGATCTGACATCCCGAGAAAAACTGATGGGCTACTGTGAGCAGTACGATATTCCGGTAGATTTTTCTACCAAGAAGAAAAAATCCCCTTATTCAATGGATGCCAATTTGCTGCATATCTCCTATGAGGGGGGTAATCTTGAAGATCCCTGGTGGGAGCCTGAAGAGGATATGTGGCGCTGGAGTGTCTCTCCCGAGAACGCACCTGACCAGCCTACCTATGTCGAGCTCACCTATGAAAAAGGCGATATCGTTGCAATTGATGATCAACCCATGACACCGGCTACAGTACTTGCTCACCTCAATAAATTGGGCGGCGACAATGGGATTGGTCGACTAGACTTGGTTGAGAACCGCTACGTGGGCATGAAATCACGTGGCTGCTATGAAACACCGGGCGGGACTATTATGTTGCGGGCGCATCGGGCCATCGAATCACTCACACTGGATCGTGAAGTGGCGCATTTGAAAGATGCATTAATGCCCAAATATGCCGAGACGATTTACAACGGCTACTGGTGGTCCCCGGAACGCAAGATGTTGCAGGTGATGATTGATGAAACGCAACACGTGGTAAACGGCAAGGTGCGTGTAAAGCTTTATAAGGGTAACGTCACTGTGGTGGGTCGTCAGTCTGATGACAGTCTTTTTGATGAGAAAATTGCCACCTTCGAAGATGACGCGGGGGCCTATGATCAGAAGGATGCGGAAGGTTTCATCAAGCTGAATGCATTGCGTTTGCGGATTGCCGCCAACAAGAATCGTAAGATGGATTCCTGATTGCCACCTGTTCGAGTTGATGCAAATCAATATCAGTGTAGGTGGGTTTAGGGAATAATACGCAGGGAGTAGTTTAGGGATTTGAAGGCTACTCTCATGGGTTCCAAAGAATGGATTAATGACGAGAAAATGCAATGAGTAGCAATGTCGCAAGCACCGGTGGCCAGCCGGAATACAATATCAGGGTGGTCAAACAGTTTGCCATCATGACTGTGGTCTGGGGGATCGTCGGGATGCTGGTGGGGGTGTTTATCGCCGCTGAGCTGATCTGGCCAGGCCTTAACTTTAACCAGCCATGGCTTCACTTTGGGCGACTTCGTCCGCTCCATACCAATGCGGTTATTTTTGCCTTCGGTGGTAGCGCACTGTTTGCCGCCGCCTACCATGTGGTGCAGCGAACCTGTCAGGCAAGACTGTTTGGCGGTTGGCTGATAGGGTTTACCTTCTGGGGCTGGCAGGCGGTGATTGTCGCCGCCGCGATTACACTGCCTCTGGGGCTGACCACCTCGAAAGAGTACGCGGAGCTGGAATGGCCGATCGATATCCTGATCACCTTGGTCTGGGTATCGTTCGCTGTGGTGTTTTTCGGCACCATCATGAAACGTCGAACCAAGCACATCTACGTGGCCAACTGGTTCTTTGGGGCCTTTATCATCACGATTGCCGTGTTACACCTCGGCAACAGTGCTGCCATCCCGGTCACAGCGTTCAAATCCTATTCGGCCTACGCCGGTACAATCGATGCGATGGTGCAATGGTGGTACGGCCATAATGCAGTAGGGTTTTTCCTGACGGCGGGCTTCCTGGGCATGATGTACTACTTTGTGCCCAAGCAGGCGGGTCGGCCGATATATTCCTATCGTCTCTCAATCGTGCATTTCTGGGCGTTGATTGCTGTCTACATTTGGGCAGGTCCTCACCACCTCCATTACTCGGCCTTGCCTGACTGGGTTCAGAGCCTGGGAATGGTGATGTCTCTGATTCTGCTCGCTCCCTCCTGGGGTGGCATGATCAACGGCATGATGACCCTGTCCGGTGCCTGGCATAAACTCCGTTACGATCCGACCCTGCGCTTTCTGGTGGTGTCACTGTCCTTCTACGGCATGTCGACCTTTGAAGGTCCAATGATGTCGATCAAGACAGTAAATGCACTGTCTCACAATACTGACTGGACGATTGGTCATGTTCACTCCGGTGCCCTTGGTTGGGTGGCCATGATTTCGATTGGCATGCTCTATCACCTGATTCCAGTGCTGTATCAACGCGCCCAGATGTACAGTGTAAAACTGATCAACCTGCACTTCTGGATGTCAACCATTGGCACTGTCCTTTACATTGCCTCCATGTGGGTTAACGGGATCGCTCAGGGCCTGATGTGGCGTGCTTTCAACACCGATGGGACCCTGACATACAGCTTCGTTGAATCAATTGAGGCGAGTTACCCGGGTTATTACGTGCGCTTATTGGGTGGTGTGATTTTCTTTGCCGGTATGCTGGTGATGGCCTACAACGTCTGGCGAACCATTCGTGGGGATGTTCAGCAGCAGGAAGTGACTGCTGCCGAACCCCGTACAGTCTGATAGGAGAACAACAGTGAAACATGAGATTGTTGAAAAAAATATCGGGCTGATGATTGTGCTGATCGTGGTTGCCATCAGCTTTGGTGGTCTAACCCAGATTATTCCGCTGTTCTGGCAAAATCAAACAACGCAGCCTGTTGAAGGCCTTGAACCGCTGGGGCCATTGGCATTGGAAGGTCGAGATATTTACATCCGTGAAGGCTGCCATGTGTGCCACACGCAGATGGTCAGGCCGTTGCGTGCTGAAACCGAGCGTTATGGTCACTATTCTGTCGCGGGTGAGCATGTTTACGAGCATCCTTTCCTCTGGGGCTCCAAACGCACTGGTCCCGATTTGGCGCGGGTTGGTGGCCGCTATAGTGATGACTGGCAGCGGGCCCACCTCTATAACCCAAGGGATGTGGTACCTGAGTCAAACATGCCGGCATTCCCCTGGCTGTTTGAAAATACGCTGACCGGTAAAGATACTGCGGCCAAAATGAAGGCATTGAAAACAGTTGGCGTACCCTATTCAGATAAGGATATCGCCAATGCCGCTGCACCTTTTGCCAACGGTGAGGTGAAGGAAATTGATGCGCTGGTGGTATACCTCCAGCAACTGGGCACACTTTTGACGCAGAAACGCTAATGGATCAGGGCACATTACAAGGTATCGGCACCATACTCACCATGATCGCTTTTCTCGGGGTCTGTTGGTGGGCTTACAGTGGCCGCAAGAAAAAAGATTTTGATGAGGCGGCACAACTACCCTTTGTTGATGACACCAAAGTTGATGACACCAAATCTTCTCAGGATGAAGATAAGTAGAGGCATGAGCTGACATGAGTACCTTCTGGAGTATCTGGATTATCGTATTTACCGCAATCACCATTGCGGGCTGTACATGGCTGTTGTTCGCCAATCGCAAGGTTGAAGTTTCCGATGACACCAAAGAGGGCGAGTCCCCAAAAACAGGCCATGTTTACGACGGTATCGAGGAGTATGACAATCCTCTACCAGGCTGGTGGTTCAAGATGTTCGTGGGCACCGTCGTATTCGGGGTCATTTATCTGGTGCTGTATCCAGGGCTGGGTAATTTTGGTGGTGTACTCGGCTGGACACAGGTGGGCCAGTGGGAAAAGGAGGTGGCCGAGGCAGAGGCGAAGTATGCGCCACTCTATGAGCAGTATAGTGAAACGCCGGTTGAGGAGTTGATTGCCAATCCCGAAGCCATGAAAATGAGTCGCCGTCTGTTCAATAATAACTGTGCGGTCTGTCATGGCTCCGATGGCAGGGGCAGCTATGGCTTCCCCAACCTGGCTGACAGTGACTGGCTCTATGGCGGCAGTGCAGAAGATATCAAGACGACGCTGGTCAATGGGCGGCAGGGTGCCATGCCGGCCCTGGGGGGGGCTCTGGGCGAGGATGGTGTGGACAATGTCGCCGAGTATGTCTTCAAACTCAGCGGTCGCGAGCATGATGCCAAAAAAGCCGAAGCCGGTGGCCAGTTATTCGCCACCTACTGCGCAGCCTGTCATGGTGCAGACGGTACTGGCAACAAGATGCTGGGAGCCCCCAACCTGACCGATGGCATCTGGTTGTATGGTGGTTCCCCTACGCTGGTGCGTCATACTATTCGCAATGGTCGAAACGGTAACATGCCCGCTCAGGCCGACAAGCTAAAGGCAGAAAAAATACATCTGTTGACGGCGTATGTGTACAGCTTATCCAAAAACCAATAACGTTTGAGGATTTTGCCTAACGGGAGTGTCAAAATTAAATGACGGGTGAACAAGAGCCGGGAAAAAAAACCGGCAACCGGTCCTCAGAGGAAGTTATCCGGGTTCTTGATCTCTATGAGACGAGAGAAAAAATTCAGACCCGTCAGCTTCCCGGATTTTATCGAAACCTGCAGCGCTGGACATGGCTGCCGATGCTCAGTGCCTATTTCCTGCTCCCCTGGATAAATCTGGATGGCCGTCAGGCCATCTGGTTTGACCTGCCGGCCCGGCAATTTCATATTTTCTGGATCACTTTCTGGCCCCAGGACTTCATGCTGTTGGCCTGGGCGCTGATTATTTCGGCATTTGCCCTGTTTACCGTGACGGTTCTGGTAGGCCGGGTGTGGTGTGGATTTTCCTGCCCCCAGACCGTCTGGACCATGATCTTCATGTACATTGAGGATTGGTGTGAGGGTGACCGCAACCAGCGCATCAAACTGGACAGAGCGCCCTGGCATGGTCAGAAAATCCTGCGCCGGGGCAGTAAGCTCTTGTTGTGGGGGTTGGTGGCATTTGTTACCGGTTTGACGTTTGTGGGTTATTTTAATCCGATCCGACAGCTGGTTCCCGAACTCTTTACCTTCTCGGCACATCCGGCGGCTGTCTTCTGGACGTTTTTTTTCTCGGTGATGACCTACATGAATGCGGGTTTTCTCCGGGAGCAGGTCTGCAAATACATGTGCCCCTACGCCCGCTTTCAGTCGGTCATGTTTGATCAGGATACCCTGGTGGTCTCCTATGATGAGAAGCGGGGCGAGCCCCGTGGTGCCCGACGGAAAGACGAAGACTACCGGGCAGCAGGCAAGGGTGACTGTGTTGATTGTTCATTATGCGTACAGGTCTGCCCCACGGGAATTGATATCCGCGATGGGCTTCAGTACGAGTGCATAGACTGCGGTCTTTGTATTGATGCCTGCAACACAGTCATGGATAAAATGGGTTACGAACCGGGTTTGATTCGTTTTACCACGGAACATGCCATGGAATACGGCAAGACCAGTATTCTGCGGCCCCGTTTTATCGGCTATGCCGTGGCGCTGGCTCTAATGGTGTCAGCCTTCAGCTACACCATTGTGACGCGTGTTCCATTGGGTGTAGATGTCATTCGCGATCGGAATGTTCTCTATCGTGAAACCGCTCAGGGGTTGGTTGAGAATATCTATACCCTGAAAATCAACAATATGGATACGCGTGATCACAGCTACAGCATTGAGGTGACTGGCGACTACCCGTTTAACTACCTCGGCAAGGATGTGGTCAGTGTCAGGGAAGGAGAGGTGTTGAGTATGCCTGTCAGAATCGAGCTTGATCCAGGTTTGATGGATGTTCCCAACACGGATGTTATCTTCGTTGTTGAGGCGATTGATAGTGAAGTTATTCATGCACGTCAGGAAAGCCGCTTTATTGGCCCGCGTTTGCAGCGCTAGTTGTTTCTGCAACATTTTCCGACAGAGTATTTCCGCCCATAGTCAGCGTCTGAGGACACAGCCTTGCCACTTTCAACCGACAGCAATACTCCCCCCTGGTATCGTCAATTCTGGCCATGGTTTCTAATAGCGCTGCCAGGTAGCGTGGTAATCGCCAGTCTGGTGACTGTTTATATTGCATTTTCCGGGGCCGATAGTCTGGTGGTGGATAATTATTATCGCGACGGCCTTGCCATCAATCAGGTGCTGGAGCAGGATCGGCGTGCCGAAGCGTTGGGGCTCTCTGCCGAGTTGCGTCTGGATGCCACCAGTGGTGAGTTGTTTGTCACTATTGATACGCTCCATCCACTACCAGAGCAGCTTGTACTGTTGTTGTTTCATCCAACAGACTCAAAACGTGATCGCGAGATGTTGCTGACCGGGATCACCGGCGGCCACTACCGCACCGACCTCAATCAACCATTGCTATCCCGTTACTATCTGCGAGTACTACCTGAACCCGACAGGGATTGGCGGTTAGTCGGCGAGCTGGATTTTGCAACTGCAGATCAGATTATCCTGAGGGCGGAATGACGCCACAATCCTGTTATCACTGTGGATTGCCAGTTCCTGCCGGTACTGATTGGACCCTGGAGATACAGGGGGAGCCAAGGGCTATGTGTTGTCCTGGCTGCCTGGCCGTTGCCACGGCTATCTGTGATGGTGGATTGGCCCGCTTTTACCGGTATCGTACGAAGAGCGCTAATCGTCCGGAAACTCCAGACCAGGCCTCGCTGGCAGTTTATGATTTGCCTGAGGTGCAAGCGGATTACGTGGAGACTGTCGATGACCACCGGCAGATTCGCCTGTTGATAGGGGGCATTACCTGTACAGCCTGTGCCTGGCTGATCGAGAATCACCTGAGTAAATTGCCGGGGGTGGTTGATGTGCGGGTTAATGTCACCAGTCATCGAGCACTCATCACCTGGAATCCCGAATCACTGAAACTCAGTGAATTATTGGAAGAGCTACAGCAAATCGGCTACGACCCTCGTCCCGTCAGTGACGAGGCTATACGCCAGTTGCGAGATCATGAAAATCGCCGCTTTCTGCAACGCCTGGGTATTGCCGGGCTGGGGATGATGCAGGCGGGAATGGTCGCCATTGGTCTTTACGCGGGCGCTTTTCAGGGGATGGAGCCCGAGTGGCAAAATTTCCTGCGATGGGTCAGCTTTATTATTGCCCTGCCGGTGGTTTTGTTCTCGGCATATCCTTTCTTTCGAGCTGCATGGTACAGCTTGCGTCAAGGCCATCTGATCATGGATGTCCCTGTTTCACTGGCGATAATCCTCGGTTTTTCAGCCAGCTGCTGGGCTACCGTGACCCGAACGGGCGAAGTTTATTTTGACTCTATTGCCATGTTCACATTTTTTTTACTGTTGGGGCGATATTTCGAAATGCGGGTTCGCCATCGCAATGACATGCGAGCCGAATCGCTCGGCCAATTGTTGCCGGTGACAGCCAGGCGATTGAACGGCAACAAAGAGGAGACGATTCCGGTCAAGCTGCTGTTGCCTGGGAACCTGATTCGCGTTGCCTCCGGTGAAACCATTCCCTGTGATGGCGAGATTACCGAGGGTGTCAGCAGCGTGGTCGAAGCTGTTCTCACCGGCGAACAGATGCCGGTCGGTAAATCCCCCGGTGATGTGGTGTCTGCGGGAACCGTCAACAGTGAGAACCCCTTGCTGATCAGCGTATCTGCCGTTGGTCATCAGACCCGTTTGTCGGCAATTTTGCAGTTGGTTGAAAAGGCGCGCAGTGATAAACCAGCGGCGGTTGCGATGGCTGATCGGGTGGCGGGTTATTTTGTCGCTGCCGTGTTGGTTGTCTCCGCCCTGGTGGCTTTTTGGTGGTGGCAGCACCAACCGGAGGAGGCTATTTGGGTTGTGCTCTCTGTGCTGGTTGTTACCTGCCCATGCGCGTTATCTCTGGCAACGCCAGCCGCTATTGCGGTGGCAACAGGCGAGTTGCGTCAGCGCGGCTTCCTGATCAGTCGAAGTCGGATGCTGGAGGTTTTGTCGCAAGTCGATCGGATTGTTTTTGATAAGACGGGCACGTTGACACTGGGTGATCTGAGTGTCGTTGAGGTGATCGCATTGGACGATAAAAAAGCAACTGATTTGCTGGCTATTGCTGCGACCCTGGAGCAGGGCTCCAGACATCCCATTGCCCGGGCTTTTACCGGTATAGAAGTGATGGATAGAGGAACTGACGTTGTTCAGGAAGTCGGGTCAGGCATTTCCGCTACGATTGACGGAAATCGCTTTGCTATCGGTCGGCCGGACTATATCAGCAGGTTGTTTGGTCTTCCCATGCCTGCTATGCCACCAGTTGATGCAGGCCAGTTACCACTTCTTTTGGTGGAACAGTCCCGGCCACTGGCCTGGATTATTTTACAGGATCAGTTGCGTTCCGGTGCGGCGTTTGCCATTCAGCAGCTGACAGCGCAGGGTCTGGAGACAGTTTTACTGAGTGGTGATCGTGTCGCAGCGGTTGAAAATATGGCGACCAAGCTGGGTATTCAGCAGTGGTTCGGGCAGCAGAGTCCAGCGGCAAAACTCGATTGGGTCAACCGCTGTCAGCAGGCCGGGCACCGGGTGCTGATGGTCGGTGATGGTATCAATGATGTGCCGGTACTGAGCGGTGCCGATGCCTCAGTGGCACTGGGGGATGCCAGTGATTTCGCCAGAATCCATGCTGACAGTATTTTGCTATCGGGCAACCTCAATACCTTGCCGGAAGTGATCGGGCTTGCCAGACGGACACGCCAGATCATTCGTCAGAATCTCACCTGGGCATTACTCTACAATCTTCTGGCATTGCCGCTGGCCGCGGCGGGAATGATTCCTCCCTGGGCGGCCGCGATTGGTATGTCTGCCAGCTCATTGTTGGTGGTGGGTAATGCTCTGCGGCTGAGTCGGCGTGGCGACGTACCCATGATGTGCCCACAACAGCCTTGTTTTGCCACGTGACGATGGTCGATACTTCTTATTTTTGGCAGGTTATAACTCAATGACCAGTTTGTATTTGCTGATACCTGTGTCCCTGATTTTTTGTGCATTGGCGATCTGGTTTTTTTTCTGGGCGGTAAACAGTGGCCAGTATGATGATCTCGACGGGGAGGGTGAGAGAATACTGTTCGACGATGAGACGGATGAATCTGTTGAGCTTGATGTCGAGGCTCGTCCCCGTCAATCTGAAGACTCTCCACCCTCAAAGAGCCGTGAATAATGTTTGAATTTGACAGTATATCCATACTGGCAATGCTGGTTATTGGTTTGATGGGTGCCGGGCATTGTGTTGGTATGTGTGGCGGTATTGTCGCCGCACTGGGTTTTGCCGCCGATGATCAACGCAGGCGTTGGCCAATCCTCCTAAGCTATAACCTGGGGCGAATTACGTCTTATGGGCTTATCGGTGCGCTGGTCGGTCTGCTGGGGTTGTTTGGTCATGAATACCTGTCTCTGGGGCCTTCACTGCGTATTTTTGCGGGGGTGCTGCTTATTCTGATGGGGTTGTATCTGGCGGGTTGGTGGCACTTCCTGTCATGGCTTGAGCGTGGGGGGCAACATGCCTGGCGCCATATTCAGCCTTTCGCAACCAGGTTGTTCCGTGTCCGCACGGTTGGCAGGGCCTTTCTGTTTGGTATGTTATGGGGTTGGTTACCTTGTGGACTGGTGTATTCGGCACTGGTTTACGCCGCTGCCACTGCTCACCCTGTGTCGAGTGCACTATCCATGATGGCGTTCGGCCTGGGCACGTTGCCGGTCATGCTGGCCGGAGGTGTTTTCTCCAGTCAACTTAAGCGGTGGTTGCAGATTCGTGCTTTGAGAACAGCCATGGGGATGATAGTCATCGTATTTGGTGCGTGGACCCTCTGGAATGCGATGGCCCATAATCATCAACGGGAAGTGACTTCTGAACAAAGTGATGGGATTAGTGCTCA
>Ga0208299_1002744_pt1 | contig 11591 bp, 6 predicted proteins | sample 15_taG_FD_184089 | JGI IMG/M metagenome (GOLD analysis project Ga0208299, IMG submission 184089) | Marine viral communities from the Subarctic Pacific Ocean - 15_ETSP_OMZ_AT15312 metaG (SPAdes) (version 2) | ecosystem: Environmental > Aquatic > Marine > Oceanic | place: Pacific Ocean | collected...
CTTTAGTCCATTTTGATATATTTTGTTCTGACATAGCCATAACCCCGCTTGTATCAAAGTTTTCAAACATAGCTTCTAACATATTTTGATTATCATTAATACCTGCGCCTATAGCAAGACCACCTAAAGCTCCTGCTCCACCTGCTTGATATACTGATGGGTTTCTTTGATAGGATTGTTTTGCTTTTGTACCAGCGTAATGAGCTGCATTCCCAGCTTGCTTACCTATATTTTTAGCACCAGCTCCTATTTTTTTAGCCGCAGGTGTTGCCATTTCTTTAGCCACACGACCTACGTCTACAGCTTTACTACCAGCCACTTTACCTGCTTGCAGTAATCTTAGCAATATTGGATTCATTTTGCTACCTCTCTTTCAAACATAACATTAAGCACAGCCTTGTTCTTAACGATACCGCTGAATACTTCTTCCATTACGTTTATGTGTTTGTGTTTTTCAATTAAATCTATCATTTCTTTTGTGGATACAGGGAAACCTCTGTCTTCATTCCACTTAAATACTGCCTTTACAAGCTTAGGATCATGGACTTTATCCCATGGTTTAGCTAACCATTCAATAGGGAAGGGTGGATTCGTTGCTGGAAATGTCGCTTTCATAATAATCTTTCTATAGTTTCTCTTCTGTCTTTGTCTTCCTGTGCATGTCTATATCTATAGACTAATTTATTTGCAGGTAAACGCATAAAGTTCTCTAATACACGTTTAGGATTTTCTGCCGTTTTATCTATTTGTTTATATAATCTACCAAATGGATAAAGAGTATGTATTGTATAATCTGCAAAGCGATCCCAATCTCCATTGATAAGTTGTATCATAGCTTGGGGAACACGAGCAATAGGCGGCGTTACTATTTGTAGTGGTGCAACTGCACTTGGGTATACTCCAAAGAATGCTCTGTCTCTTTCACGTTTATCTCCAAACAACCACTCGCTTGATTCTTGTATCCAATCAAATGGTGGGGGAAGTGTAGTGTCAAATAAGGAATAAGCAAATGCAGATGCTAATGCAAATCCAAACATATCAAGTAAGAACAAATCTTTAAATTTATTGTAGGCAGGTGTTCCCTCTTCAAAGTTATAATACTTAGCTTGTTTGTAAAATTCTTTACGTGTTCTCACGGATTGGAATGCAAAGAGTTTAAATCGAGTAAGTACCTTACCTGTAGCAGTTCTCATAAATGCAGGTCTAAAAGCTGAGTGATATAAGAACTGAGTAGTTTCTATCCCTTTCATACCTGCTTCAAAGATAGCAGAATCATTAAGATTGGTATAGTTATTACGAGTCATAAATCTATCTTGAGCTTGCAAGGAATGAGACAGAAATGCGTCAATACGGTTAATTCTCTCTGAATACTGCATGAATGCGCCGCCTGTTTTAAGCATTAGGTCACTTAACCCATACCTTTCTGCAAGCTGACGTATAGTTTCTGTCTTAGTAAGTGGGTCTTTTCGTAAAGTTTTCCTTAATGCTTTTAGAAAATTCTTACCATTCTGACCTGCACGATTTATACCTTCAGAAAGTTTTGAATTATATTCAAGCTCATTTGCAATGTAAGAATCAATAACACCTTTGTCTACCAACCATCCCATTAATTCCTTTCTATTGGTAATTGCTTTCCCTTTTGAGTGCAATGCCCAACTGCCATCTTGATTCTTTAGTAGATTATCAGTAATTATTTTATCTGATTTACTTCTAACGAAATTACGTAAACCTGCTGACGCAATAGTCATCTGTGCGCCACCATAAATATTGGATACCATAGAACCTGTATTTGCAAGTAAGGTAAGCAGATTGTATTTAGCTTCTAAATGTCCTAAATCATGTATGCGTCTAATGAAATATTCTTCCCTTGCCTTCGAGGCTTCCTTACTTTTTCCTTCAGGTGCATTGTTAAAGAAAGGAAGAAACTTATCCCACTTCTTTGAAGAGAGTCTATTATATGTTTTCTCTAATTTTTTAGATAAGTAATAGTCGGAAGTGAGAAAATAAGGATTCTTTTTCAAGGCTAATGGATCACCTTTTTCCATAGAGTTTATCATCCTATGAGTAAAACGGGAGGGGTGACCAAGGCTATCTCGAAGATATAACTTCAAGTAGTCACCCCACACTTCACTTTGCGATGAATATCCCGCTTTTTTCAGCTCGTTGATACGCTTCTCTGAAATATTGGTATCGAATGGCTTTTCTGCCATCATGCTATCTATACGATTATTACCTTGTATAGAGGATAAAGCTTTAAAATAGCTTCTAATAAATCTTTCTTTATACTGATCTATAACCATGGGTCGTCTGTCGAATCCACCTATGTAGTCTCTGCCACGTTCAAGTGCAACATCAGGTCTATTATTAAATCCTACACCTTCTAACATATAATCTAAAAATGGTTTTTCTAAGTGTGTAGTATTTGCAAGGGATGAATCAATAAATGGATTGAATCTGCCCTTTGCTTTATTATATATAGACTCTGCTTGCTCAGGCGTAGAACCAGACTTTATAGCTTCTTGTTTCTTAGCAAGTGCTATTGCTTCTATAGATGCATCACGCATACGTTGGGATTGAAGATCGTAACCATGATTCATCCTTGGGAAGTAATCTTCTGTTTTAATGAATCCAATATCACGAAAAGGCTTTTTCTTTTTTCTGTATAATTCTCTAAATGCTTTTGCGTTTGCTGGATTCTTTTTAGCTAACTGTTGTTCCATTACATATTCATATTGGAATCTTAATAGTTGTTCTAATCCAATTAAGGGTACTGGTCTATTTGCATCTACTGGTTTTAATACATGCTTAAGGAAATGATTAAAGTCAAATCTACCTTCTTTATTATAACGTATGTATTCGTTAATCTCTCCATATTTGGGATTGCTATCAAACTTCTTCCAATCAAATCGATTCCCTTTTATATCTTTAGTCCATAACCATTCCATTCCAAACCCATCAAAGAATTTGGTAAATGCACGATCATAATACTCAGCCCAATACTCACCCTTTCGACCATTAATCTTACTTTTAAGGAATGCGATAGATTCTTTGCTGCCTAAGATTGATTCTTCTACAGCTCTACCATTACTATCTATATTACCTCTTAGATTCCTTCGTGCAGATATGATGTTCATTAAAACTTGCTGATCTTCTACGTTCATATTCTTTCTAAATCCGAATATCTTTGAAGTGTTTTCATGAATACGATCTATATGTGCGTTCTGTTGAGATAACATTTTTCTCATAAATCCACGTATAGTATCAATGGTACTCATACCACTTTTAAGTTTAATATGCTTTTTATTGCCATCTGTAGGAACTATAAACTGTTCATATAACCTATGATCATAACTATTGTGCTTACGTCCTACAGTTCTTGGATCAGCCCAGTAATCAGATAATGTAACTGGTAAGTATGTCCTGTCTTTTACAGGAAGGAATACATCTTCTACATATCTGTTTAATGCATATATATCCTTCATGTTGATTGTATTTGCGGTGCGACTTACACCTTCAATGTTATATGTAAAATCCATAAAGAACTGATTAAAGTCTTCGCCTAAATAAGGTCTATCTTTTAGGTTGTTCTCTAAACGATTTATTTCTTTATCTTCTATATTAGATATAGCCATCCGTTTTAGAGAATCTGGGATTATTTTTTCTTTTATTTTAGCGGATGTTTTAACAGCTTTGGAAATGCCAGTATCCATTTCTGTAAACTCAGAGAAGTCTTTTATCTTAAATTGATTCTTTTTAAATGTATCTAATTGATTATTAACTTCTTTAGATTGGATAGCATTAGCTCTTTGATATACTTCTTCCATACGCTCAAAAAAAGCACGCTTTGATCCATTGGTAACATATTCACTGCCCCATATGGGTCTATCAAAATCATATTTAAATTGAGCCGTATTACCTCTATATGGAGCTAACATCCAAAGTTCAAAATAACGCTTAAGAGATTTGAGAGATATTTTATTTTTACGTGAGAATTCTGCTAAGTTTTTCTCCACAAAATCTAATATCTCACTATCTAAATTTTTATATCTGGAATTAGCTATGTCTTCAATCACATCAGTACCGTTTTGATGTGCGCTGTCGTTTAGCTGTTTAGATATTTTTAGTGCTTTATTGGCTATTTTATGAAGTTCGGCAGCAAGATTTTCGGGATTATTTCTATCTACACGTAAGAAATCACGGTATATATCTAAGGCGGTTTCGTTAATTAGCTCGTATGCAGAGATATTTGCTATGTTTTTACCTGCGCTATCCAATGCTAAGTTACGTTTTTGTGCGTTTCCCCTACCCTCACCTACAGATTGAAAGTTTAATAGAGCTTTCAATTCTTGAGAAACGTGCTTAGATAGAAATGTTAATTCTGATTTATCTTTAGTGTATTCCTTAACGGCATCTTTAATAATAATGTCTGTCTCAGGTAAGTCGTTTTGAAGTAACGTCCATGCACCGTCTTCATGCATACGTTTTGCGGTCTTACCTGCGATATTGCCCCATTCAAACTTGTTTGCAGTATTTTTAACTGCTACACCAAAGTCATAAAATTTTCCTTCTGGTTCACCATAGGTTTTACGCTTTATTGTCCCTATCAATTTGCCTACTTGAGAGAAATGGGTTCCATCACCATTATTAGCTCTACTGCTCATTATTGAATTGTATCCACCTTTATATTGGTTAATCCCTACCATATATTCTACATCAAATAATTCTTCAACAAGCATATCTCTAAACTGACTATATGGATGGATGTTTTTATATTTAGATGCATCTGCAGAGGCATTTACAATCATATATGCATTATCAAAGAAACCTTTTGTATTCTTTTTTAAATGTAATGTTAGCTTTGCTGGTTTACCATTTGAGGTGTAATACATTTCTTCATAGGTTCCACCCATTTTTTCAACTTGATGTGCAACTTCTAATAGTACCTCTTTAGCAGAAAGACCAAAGCCTAAGCCTTCCATTCCTTTACGTGCGCCTTTGTGAACATTGATACGCATTGAAGGACTCCATCTGGACATAAGTTCAGATTCTAAACCTAAGTTTTCTTTACTTGTACCAAATTTTTTGTCTAATTCTTTTTGCTTTTTACCATTGTTTTTTTCAAGATGCGCTCTTTCATTCCTCTTGTCAGAATATACTTTTCTTAAACCTTTAGGAACACCTTGATACCAAGATATATAATCAGAATCTTTATCCGCACCCCCTAAGTATACATTGTCTTTGTGGTGTGTGATTGCACCTGCACCTTTTTGATTGGTAAACCCTACCAACTTTAATACTCGAACTCCACTAATAGAATCAGCAGGAGTACGAAGAACAAGTAGCTGTAGTGCATCTTCGTATTTGGAAGGATCCAATCCTTTCTCTATAGCATTTTTATATGATTTCCATATTTTACCAAGAGTGGTTTGTTTGCCTTCTAATATAGCAGGGGTATTGCGGTGAACTTCATCTAATAGTATTTCACCTTTATTAAGGATATTTCTTTTTCCTGTTTCACCTACCATATCTGCATATGATAACATATCAGGAGTAAAAGCCTTTAACCATGATTTCCCTGCATTCTTATAAAGCGGATTGCGATAACGTTTTATAATGTATTTCCTAAGCATATTTTCATACGGTTTACGCATTACTTTTAATACTGCATTAGGGATATACATGCCATCTGCAAGTTCAAATAGAATCCTATTTACATCGTGAAAAGCATCAAAGGTAGAATCGGTATCTAATTGTACTTCTGAATTTTCAGTTCTAATCTTTTGTATTGCTTTGCGTACTGCATTGGCTTCTGGTGTATTCTTTTCGTTAAGTTTTTCAATGATAAATTTTATGGGAACTTCATCAATTAGCTCAGGAGATTTCTTAAGTTTAGATATAAGCTCTGTGTCTTGTATAAGTTTTTTACCAGCATCGGTGCCTTCTATCGATGGTTCAACAAAGTGTTTATAAAATAAATCTGTACCTTTCTTTGTTTGAAGGGTATTTAATACATTACCTAATTGAAGTGGTATGTTTATATTGCCTGAGAACTTAGTAGGGTTTTCATAGGTAGAAGGATTAATTCTTAAGGATTCTATACCCATAGTAAATATATCAGGGTTATCTATAATTAGTTCTCCACCTTCGTATCTAACTTTAGAAATCCCAACATCACCTCTAAGCTTTGCAGAGGAATCAAGCATAATAGCTTGGATATTGTTCTTCTCCATATACTCTTGCATTATGCCTTCGGCTCTTTGTCCATTACTTTTATTGAATAAGTTTCCACGTCCAGTTTTACCCATAACAACTGGCTTGATTTGACCAGCATCATTAGGCAATCCCATTGCTCTAACTCCATCAGCAAAAAAAGACTGCTCTAAAAAAGTTCCACCATCAGTATCACTATTGCCTGTGATTTGTTTCTTTATTGAATCTGGTACGTTCCATTCGTGTACATCATTAATGATTAATGTACGGAATTGCCCATTAGGAGCAGTCCTAAGATAGCTTTCAGCTACTTGAGGTACGCCTGAGTCCACATAACCTTGCATACGTTTGTTGAAATCAATAACATTGGCTCCATATCCTTTGGAGAATACAGTTCCAATATTTGATAATTCACCTGAGAAATGACTATATGCATTGTTTATATGTGCATCATGTAGAATGTTTGAAACAAACTTGCGTTCATGCAACTCTTCTACAAATTTCTTATTGGTTGTGCCGCTTTTATCTTTGTATTGATTTAATTCTTGTTCAGCTTTTAAGCTTTCGGTAAACATAGAGCGAAGTTTATTAGCGGTTTCAGTTGGAAGTGCATCGTAAATGTCTTCCATTCTTATTCTAACTTCCTTCCCCTCCCTAACTGCAAAGTCTACAAATTCGGATACAACTGCATAGTCTTTATCTTTAACTCCAGAATAAATATACTTTTTCTGGTTATTTAATGCAGTTTGCATTTGATATAATTCTTTATTGGATATATTGTAAGACAATCCGTCTGGAGATTCAAAGTCGAGATTTGTTTTAAATATACCTTCGTATGTATCTCTACCCTTTTTACGTTTAAGAACATGGGTCATTACATCAAAGAACTCGCCTTGAGATAATTCATTTAAGGGGAAGTTAATGTTCTTTCTACCTAATGATACATTCTCTCCTACCTTGCCATTTTCTTTAGTTGCGATAGGTGTTCCACCTCTATAGTCAAGGACAAATACATCAGACGATTTAGCAGATGCTTGATGATAGTAGTTCCTTGCTTCTGCTTCAGAGCCTAAGTTGTAAGACTTGTCCTTTAGAAGTTCTACAAAAGACTCTACGTTTGGTTTGTCATTAACCAAGGAGGCTTTTACAGTAGCATCTATATCTTCAGCTATTTCTATGGGGGTGGTAAATTCTTTTTCTTTTTGATTTAAAAAGGCACGATTGGCTTTACGCATAGTAGACATACCTGCATTGGTATAGTCATCCATAAAGTCTTCCTGTGTGTCTGGAACCGAAGAAGACTGCCGTGCAACTTCGGAATTATATGCGGTTCTATTTGCGTTATAAATTTCATAAGCTATAGTGCGTATTTCTCTATTGACATCTTCAGATGTAGGTTTCTTTTTATTAATAGAAACACGCTCATATGCACGTTTGTCTAAATCCACATCGGGATAATTCTTATTTATATAGCTTCTTGATTGATCAGTTGCTTGTTTATTGACGTATTCTTTGGTCTTATTCGAGAGATCATCCCATCGAGGAGACTTAGATGGCTTAAAATACTCACCTCTATTCTCAGAAAAGTTTAAATCGTTTATAAATTTGCTTCCTGCTTGTTGATGTGCAGGTCGTGATTGATAACCAAAGAACCCGCCCAGCAGGTATTCATAGAGTTGCATTTCTATTGGTTCATCTCTTAGGGTAGAGGGAAGACCCAAAACAGATGCGCCGATACCTGCCTTTAATGCGGATTCAGCTTTTTGAATAGACTCCTTAGAGCCACCTTTAAATATATTCCCTAAACGTACAAAATTTCCAATACCACCAAACATCCCACCTGCAACAGCACCGCCTACAAATGAGTTAAGATACTCATCGGTTCCATGCCAGACATTTGAAACAACAGATGCAGTTCCTAAGCCAACAGCTTCTTTTGTAATAGCTTCACCAACGCCACCAGTTTTAAACATGGATAGAGCGTCAAGCTTGGTCTTGTCTATTATTTTATCTACGCCTTTTTTAGCGTATTTAGAACCAATCATTGGCAAAGACCATTCGCCAAACTTGGTCATTTTAGGAATAGCTTTTTTAGTGATTCCTTTTTCTAATCCTTTTAATCCTGTCTTACCCGCTAAATAACCTACTCCTTTTAATGGTGCAGTCATGATAGCAGGAGCAAAACCAGCTAAGTGTCCTAAGCTACGTGCTATAGATTCATAGGTGGTTCTTGGTCTATCTGATATTGGAATGGTTGTAAAACCTTCAATAAAGCCACCCGAAAATTGGGTAGCCATATTCTTAAGGCTTACGTGTTGATCTAAAGGCTTAAAATTGATACCAATCTCTTGTGCCTTCAGCCCTAATTGATCTATTTCATTAGTATCAAATAGGTCGGGTCTTGCCCGATATAGATTAATAAGCTTCTGTATTTCAGATGCTTGCTGTTGGGGGTATGCCATTATTTAAAACGGTTGGGATATTCCATGTTTTGAGTAAGCCTGATTCATCGCAGTATTAAGATAGTCATCTATATTATCTACTGGGTTATACGGGTTTAATTGTTTTTGTGCTGGATTTAGACGTTTAGCACCTGCTCCTATTCTATTAGCACCTGAGCTTAATTGAAGAAGGGATGTCCCTTGTGGAAGTTGAGCTACGTGTTGATTGGCATTACTTACACCACCGCCCCCACCTTTTTTACCAGATTTTCCAAACAATCCTTTGGCTCTTTTAAACCCACCTTTAATCAATGCACCTGCACCCATACCTGCAGGAACCAATCCTAATAAAGTTCCTAAAGCACCAGAGATTTCCTCACCTGCAGATTCTCCGTATAGGTCTTCAGCTACTCTTTTTGGTCGCCATTTGTTAGGTAACATACCAAAAAGGGCGGTATCAGCTACATCAAATCCGAACTTCTTTAGCTTTTTAGTCTCAGGTTCAAAAGGAATATTATTTTCAAATGCCAGCAATGCTATGCGATGCGCTTGGTCTTCTGAGAACCGATCTGGATTTGAATGATATTCATCTACCAATGACGAAATTATATTTAAGTTTGCCATTACTCGCTCCCCCTTGCTATTCTTGAGTTTATACTGCCAAAGTTGGGATACAATGTTTGTATAAGACTAAATGCTTGCGGGTTAAGATATTCCATGTTTTCAAATTCTGGCAAAGCATCTTTAGGTTGCATATTAAGCATCTGTTTTTCAACGTCTACAAACTGTCCTCTTGGTGCGCCACCACTTGATCTTCCACCTGTTAGAAGATCGATCCACGCCATTGCATTTTGTCCTTCCAATCCTTTTCTCAGATCAGCAGACCCTTCAGAATAGTCGTGTTGTTTGCGTTGTCCCTTTGCCCAATCTGAGATAAACTTAGAAGTATTTTCTGCTTGTTGTCTTTCTCTGTTAAACATATCTTGAGTCATTTGATATTGACCCTGACGCAATTCATAATCTTTATCAAATTGACTTTGACGTAACTCATAGTTTTTGTCAAATTGTCGAGATTGCTCGTTCTGTGCTTTATTCTGTAATGCTAAAGACGGCAAATCATCTAATAGTTTATTAATGTCGTAATATTGTGCCATTGCGTTATCCTCCTATTGTCCGATTGACAGTTAAGTTTGTATTATAATTATTACCGTTTTCATAGGGGTCTTTATTCATATTGCCTCTTAGTCTATTAGCCGTTTCTTGTTCCTCTTGGAAATCGGTTTCATAAGCATCTAAGTCAGCCCCAGACCCAATAAGATCGATTAGTGTACCTCGTGTATCTTCTTTATAATCTTTACGCATACCCCAAATATCTTTTTGTAATCCTAAATTGGACTGTGCTTGATTATACTGGAAACTACTTGTTAAGTCATTGTATCCACGCATTATCTGATCCCTGCTTTGATTCAATCCACGTTCAATGCTCCCCGAACCTGCAAAACCAGTATTGGGAGTATTGCGTCTTTGATTTGCCAATTGATCTTGAAATCCAGAAACACCTGATTGATATTGCTGATTCTGATATGCTTGATTAAGAGCATTACTTTGTGTGGCAAAGTTTTCACCAGTAGCATCATACTTATCAAAATATTTTTCATATTTAGACCCAGTGAAATCGTAACCCAATGGAGACATAGTGTCTTGATACGTGGGAGCATTCGATCCTACATCATATATGGGTTCATTGTGATATGGTGTGTGTGGCATTATATCTCCTATCTATAAGGTATCATACCTGTGCGTTGTAAATCTGCAAACATATTAGCTCTATCTGATTTAGACCACCCTTGCCCTGCACGTTTTAATTGATCTACTAATGATCTATTAGGATCAAATCCTAACGCTTGGGATAGTAAACTATTCTGTTGAGCTGTCCCTTGAAATGGCATTACTGCACCTTGGAATGCATCTGCCGAACCACGTGGAAAAGCCCTTGCAGAATTAGCTTCTTGAATGGTAGGTAGATTTATTTGTTCATTACCTGCCATAAAGGTTTGCCCTTCACCGCCGAATGAAGAGCCACCAGTTGCAGTACCATCTCCACCAAGTTCTAATCCTCTCTGCGCTGCTGGACTATTTGCATATGTTAATGCTTCGTCATAAGCAGAGGAGCTAATATTTGTGCCTGTAATAGGAGGTTTAACTGCACTTAGTGATTCTGGCACACCAGATATGGGGGGAACCCCTGCCTTTGTCAGTTCAACTGGCACGGGTATTTCTCCGAACCCAGTACCGCCAACTACCTTTTCAAGTTCTGGTGCTGGGGGAAGTTTTTGACCTATCCCAAGCTTGCCGCCGATTTTACCAAAGATTTCTGGAGCCATATATGCACCAAATGCGTCTCTAACGCCTCTGGCTAATTGGGCTTGCCCTTCTCCAGACTTTAAATCAGATTGTCGTGATTGGGCATCAGATATTTGATCTGTGTAAAAGTCTTGATCTTTTATATCTTTATGTTTACCTGCAACGCTTGATCCAAGCTTAGACCCAAGTGCGCTTCCTATACCTGCACCTAACCAAGGCATTCCTATGCCAGTTGTAAGTGCGCCACCTAACATGGATAATAATCCACGCCCTACCCCACCGTATGCACTTCTTTTTCTTGCTTGGTTGTCTGCTGATCTTAAATCAGAATTATAACCACGCATTGCTTTTGATTTATCTCTTGCCATTAAGGCTTGTCCTAAACCTGCCATAATCTTCCTACTCTTTCCACTTTTTATCTATTGTTTCTTTTAACGAACTAATTTTATCAATCAATTTGACAATTATATCATACTGAGTTTTTAGCTCCCCACTTAAGTCTTTTGTGAGATATTTGAATAACATATACAGTAGTACAAAGACTAATGCCGTTGCACTCAGTTCAGTTAGCATTTC
>Ga0208299_1002746_pt1 | contig 11589 bp, 10 predicted proteins | sample 15_taG_FD_184089 | JGI IMG/M metagenome (GOLD analysis project Ga0208299, IMG submission 184089) | Marine viral communities from the Subarctic Pacific Ocean - 15_ETSP_OMZ_AT15312 metaG (SPAdes) (version 2) | ecosystem: Environmental > Aquatic > Marine > Oceanic | place: Pacific Ocean | collected...
CGTTCACCTGCATGGACGATCCCGGGCTCCGGGCGCTCCTGACCCGCTACTTGGATGGCGGGCAGATCGGGTGGACCGACCCCACGAGCCTGTGGGCATGGCAGGTCATCCGGCAGGAGGAGCACCCGACCCGGCTGATGCTGGAGACGGCCCGGCGGCGGCTGGCGGCGGACGACCCGGCTCAAGGTGGCGCGGACGAACTGCTACGCCTCGACGACGTGAGAGACAATGAGCACGTTCGCGGCGAGGTCACCGAATGGGCCCGGAAACAGACCTTCCTGGCGGGCTTTGAAGAGGCCCGGGACGCCTGGAACAGCGGCGACGTGAACACGGCCTACGACCGCATGATGGCGCGGATGGAGGAGATGCAGGCGATCCGGCTGGAGGTGGCCGACCGCTCGTGGTTCTTCACCGGGTTCGGGGATCGGCAGTACAGGCGCTCGATCGACGGGGACTGGGATTGTCTCCCGGTGGGCGTGTCCAAGCTCGACAAGGCGATGGGCGGCGGGCTCCGGCGCGGGGAGCTTGAAGTCGTGATGGCGTACTCCGGCATCGGAAAGAGCTTCTGGTGCGTCCAGCGCGGGGCCCTGGCCTCCCGGCTCCGGCTGAAGGTCCTACACGTCCCCCTGGAAGGCGGGCGCTCGACGGTCGAGGACCGCTACGACTCCTACTTCGCAGAGACGCTGTTCAACGCCGTGCGGCGCGGCGACATCGAGGCGGAGGTGGTCGCGGCCATGCACCGCGAGTACATGGCCCTCAAGGACCGGCTGGTGATCCGGGGGTTCGGTGACCGGGACGCGTGGGCGGCGGGCTACGAGGACATCCTGGGCGAGTTGGGCGAGCTACGGCGGTCCAAGGGCTGGGTGCCTGACCTGATCGTCGTGGACTACGGCGACCTGATGCGTGCGCCGGGAGACAAAGAGGTGGACCGGCAGAAGGTCGCGTTCCGGCAGTTGAAGGCCCTGTCGGAGCGGCAGGAGTACCGCGGCCACCGGGGCTACATGGTGGTGAGCCCCACGCAGGCCCAGCGGCCCAGCCCGAACGCTGACGAGCGCGAGCACGTCTTGAAGCCCCAGCAGGTCGCGGACTGCTACGAAAAGGTGCGCGTGGCCGACATCATCCTGAGCCTGAATCGGACCAACCGGGAGAAGGAGACAAACATGGCTCGCGTCTACCTTGGCAAGTACCGGCACAGCGAGGACGGGTGCCTCGTCCGGGTGCGGACGAACTACGCGCACGGGCAGTTCTGCGTGGTCGGCATCGACGAACCGCCCCCGCCGCCACCCAAGGTCGGCGCGTGAAGAAGGGTCGCCCGTTCGCTTTGTCTCCTGACGAGCGGCGATTCGACTTTGGGTCCTGGGTCGCGGGACATCTGACGGTCCTGACCCAGGGGAGCGACGAGTGGATCGTCGAGTGCCCGCGCTGTAGCCGCGTCAAGCTGGCCCTGAACGTGCGCCGGAAGTGCTGGCAGTGCTGGGTGTGCGGGTTCGCGGGCTGGAGGCCGACCGCGCTGGTAGCCTACGTCCTGGGCGTCCACCCGGCGCGCGCGGCGGAGATCGTCGCGGGCCTCGCCATCGGCGGGCGGGCGCTGGTCGATGTCGGAGAACTTCTCCCGCAAGCGGTGGAGAAGATCGAGGGCCCGGCACCCATCGCGCCAGACCCTCCGGGCATCCTCTGGGGCCACCTCGACGGGAGGGCCCGAGCCTACGCGCAGGAGCGGGGGATCCCCGCGGAGCACGCCCACCTGTTCGGCCTCTCCGCGTGTCGAGGCGACAACCGCCGGACCAGGACGGGTACGCTGCTCGCCGGGCGGCTCGTCTTCCCTGTTTGGGACGACAAGGGCCGGTTGGTCTTCTGGACCTCCCGGGCCACCCGCGAGAGCAAGATCAAGATTGTCTCCATGCCCGCGGCATGCAAGGTCGAGGGCCACGCGGACGACTGCACCTGCCTCCACGAGGAGTGGGGTTTGTCTCCTACCCCGGGATGCGCGGGCAAGGCCGACGTGCTCGTGGGCTACCACCTGATCAAGCCGGGTGAGCCGGTGGTCGTGGTGGAAGGGCCGGTGGACGCCGCGGTGTGCGGGCCCCAGTTCGTCGCGACCCAGGGCGCGGGGCTGTCCTGGCGTCAGGCGCTGCTGCTCGCCACGAGTGGGGCGAGTGAGGTGATCTTCCTGTTCGATCCGGATGTGGCGGGTGTGAAGGCCGTCCGCGCGGCCTATGCCCTTTTGTCTCCTTTGATCCCGTGCCGCGTGGCTGAATGCCCCGTGGGGATGGACCCGGCGATCCTGGGGAGGGCCGAAGCGTGGAGCCTCGCGCAGATCGCCCCGTCAGCGCCACCGATCGCGCGCCTGTACGACAATCAGGGGCAGACCCGCCATTTGTCTCCCCAAGAGTGGAAGGTGGGGCCCCTGCTGCCGCGGTGATCACGACTTGATTTGTCGTGTTCTACCTGCTAATGCGACAAATGGCGCACCCCGGGTATGAACCTGGGAGACATTCACCACCAGCAGCACGGAGGCCGCTCATGCCTGCCACCCATACGTTCGATCTCACGCGTATTCGCGTCCCGACCCACGTCGTCGAGGGCGAGGAAGAGGTCGAGTCCATCATCCTCACGGTGCGGGGCCCCAAGTCCCGCTACCCCACCCACATCGCCACCCTCTGCCAGAAGGCCGAGGGCTGGACCCGCAAGGAGCCGATCTGGGACGTGGTCTTCCCGTACCCCGCCGAGGCCGACGAGGCGGACTGGTCGCCGCTCCGTGACCTGGGCGCGATCGTGACCGTGCCCTCCGAGGAGAAGCACTGCTCCGACGAGGACGAGGCGTGGTGGGACTGGTTCATCGACACGTTTGTCCCCAACCAGATCGCGACCGACAACAGCCCGACGACCGAGCCCACCCCGGAGCCGGAGCCCGAGCCGGAGCCCGAGCCGGACACCCCGGAGGACACCGAGCACCAGCACGAGATCGCGGACGGTCAGGCCGACCCCGATCCCTACGAGGGCGTGCCGCTGACCCGTGAGGAGGAGTTGACGGGCCACACCCGCAAGGACCTCCGCGCCTACGCCAAGGACCTGGGCTTGACCGGCTACGGCAAGCTCGACAAGGCCGCGCTGGTCGAGGCGATCCTCACCGCGGAGGCCAGCGCGAGCCTCGCTCACCAGTCCCTGGAGGCCGACGCCGACAGCGAGATCGGGGGAAGCATCGAGGGCGCGGGTGAAGGCGTCGAGGCCAGCATCGACGGCGACGAGGACGAGCCGCAGTACAGCATCGACGGCGAGGTCGTGGTCAACAACATCGAGGACGAGGAGCCCGAGCCGGAGGCGGATGCCGAGATGTTCTACGTCCGCGGGTGCCGCCGTCCCGACAAGGTGGACGGGTTCGCCGTGGGCCGCGTGATGACCTCGATCAAGAAGCACCGCCGCAAGGACTGGGGCGACTGCGAGTACCGGGTCGAGTGCCTGTCCGGAGGCCGCTTCAAGCTGGTCTACTTCAAGGGCGGGCGCGATGACATGCCGGTGGGGACCGTCTGGAAGAACAGCAGCGCGATGTTCCGCGCCCTGCTCGCCAAGCCGGACATCGTCCACCACCGCCAGACCCTCAAGCGCTGGTTCGGCGCGGGCGGCGCGTAGCCGCTTGATCCGGCCCCCTGGCGTTTGTCTCCCCAAGGCAGACGCTGGGAGGCTCTCTCCAGGGGTGCCGTGATCACGACTTGATTTGTCGTGTTCTACCTGTAGATGAGCGGGGAAGCCCGTTCTCAACCCCTGGAGTGATCCATGTCTCTCGCTACCCTCGACGCCACCGCTGCGGCTCCGGCCCACGTCCGGCGTGTCACCCTGAACATCGTTCGCAACGCGTCCGTGTGTCCGCCCAAGCTCCGCCGGGTCGTCGGCAAGCTCGACCGTCGCGACTGGAAGCTCGACGCCCTGACCAAGGGCGAGTGCGAATACATCTTCGCCACCGTTGGCGACGACCTCACCTCCGCCGCCCTGACGGAGTACGTCGCGAACACCCGGTCGATCAAGGACTGGAGCCGCGAGCCCGCAGGCGAGTCCTTCTGCAAGCTCTGCGGTCACCAGCACATCCGCTGGGAGTTCCGCCTCGACAACCTGAAGAAGGCGGAAGGCGGCAAGGACTGGCTGACCGGCTCCGACTGCATCATCCAGTACGGCTTCAACGTGGACGGCGAGGGCACGGCGGAGGCCGCGCTCAAGGCTCTCCGCGGCGCGATCAGCACCGCCATCGCGCACGCCAAGGGCGAGGACTGGCGCACCGAGCACCCCGACCACGAGGCCGACATCGAGGTGCTCCGCGACGGGCTGGCGGTCGCCACCCGCCGCGTGCCGTGGGACCGCTACGCGCACCTCAAGGACAACTGGAAGGGGCGCGCTCGCGAGTTCGCCAAGCTCGCCCGCGGCGCGGTCAAGTACCACGAGAAGCACGCGTCGCTGACGCCCAAGCGCACCGAGGACGTGTACGGCGCGGGCAAGCTGCTCCAGCGGTCCAAGGCGCTCCAGAAGGAGTGGGCGGCGGCGGAGCCCGGCAAGACCAAGGCCCCCAGCGGCAAGGACTGGGGCGCGCACTGGCAGGGCATCCTCGACGAGGCGCGCGACAACGGCGTGTGGCTCTCCCGCTACGCGTTCGGCAAGCTGCGCTACCTCGCCCGTCAGGGGATGGCGGAGGACCGCCTCTACGACGACACCCGGAAGATCGTGAAGGAGGTCGAGGACAAGATCAAGAGCGCCAAGGCGGCGGCGTCCCGCCCGGACACCGGCAAGGCCAAGGGCGAGGGCTGGAGCGACCTCCCGTTTTGAGAACCCACTGACGAGGCCCCGGCGGGGGCCGAAACGGGGAGACAATCGTTTGTCTCCTCGTCTGGGAAGCAACAACCCACCGCCCATGCCGGGCGGTCCACACGGAGTACCATCATGGCTGTGAAGCCCCCCACGGTGAAGAAGAAGACCGGCCCGGTCACCTACAACTGGAAGGATCACGCGCTCGACGGCGTGGACGTTCGCCTGCGCCGCTGCACGGGCAAGAAGCGCCCCGGCGTGCCCGCCGCGGACCCGTCCTACGTCTTCCGCGAGAACATGGTGCGCGAGTTCGCCTGGGCGACGTGGCCGCACGATGACGGCCCCTGGACCCCGTGCCTGCTGTCCGGCCCCAAGGGCTCCGGCAAGACCTCGTTCGTCGAGCAGATCGCCGCGCGCTGCAACGTGCCGGTGTTCCGTACCAACCTGAACGTCGGCACGACCGTGCGTCACCTCAAGGGGCGGCAGGGCGCGGAGGCCGGTCGCACGGTCTTCATCCCGGGCATCGTCACGATGGCGATGGAGCAGGGTGCGTGGCTGCTGCTCGACGAGTTGTCGGGCGTGACCCCACCCGTCGCGCTGTCGCTGTTCCCCGTGCTGGAACCTGACGGCAAGGTCCTGCTGGAGGACGCCCAGCCGCCTCGCTACGTGCGTCGGCACCCGGACTTCCGCATCTTCTGCACCGACAACACGATCGGCGCGGCGCAGGAGGAGGCGCGGTTCAGCTACACGGGCACCAACCCCGATCTCAACGAGGCGCTGCTCGACCGCATCGGCTCGCTGATCGAGGTGGGCTACTTGGAGCCGGAGTTGGAGCACAAGGCGGTCGCGGCCAAGATCCCGACCATCGAAGCGACCGACCTCGCGTGCATGATCAACGTCGCCAGCGCCGTTCGCGGCAGCGACGAGATCGGCGGCGGCTTCTCCACCCGGATGCTGGTGGAGTGGGCGCGACGCGCGGCCAGCGGCAGCATCGACGCCCGTGGGGTCATCCACCGGCCGGACCCGGAGGATGACAGCTACATCCTCGACGCCGCGCGGTCGGGGTTCCTGAACAAGATGAAGTCCACCGTCGAGCGGGATGCCTTGATCGAGGTCATCCGGCGTGAGTTCGACATCGCCATGCCCCACAACCAGTAGGAGACAATCATGCGCGTGCTCGCCCTGGAGGTGTGGCGGCGCGAGGACGAGTGGCGGACCTACGCCGTGCTGCTGTCGTCGGACGGGACCTACCGTCCGGTGGCGTGGCACGGCCGTGATCACGCGACCAACCTCCTCACGCTGACCGGTGCCGACAAGAATGTGATCTCGATCCCCCCTCGCTCTCGACTCGCCATGGACTGCACGGGCTGGGAAGGCCAGACCTTCTCGCTCGCTGGCGCGGCCAAGAAGATGCTCCGCCGCCGCATCCACGGCGACATCGGCGGTGTCGAGGGCTGGCTCCCCTGCTACCACGGCGATCTCAACGTGCGCCTGAAGGGCCGCGCCACGGTCACCAAGTTCGGCACGGCGGCAGAGCAGGACTTCGACGACAAGCCGGTCAAGGCGGAAGCGGTCGTGCCCGTGGCGGACCTCTACAAGGACGCCAAGCGGCTGCGGGCGCTCCGAAAGGCGCGCAAGGCCAAGCGCGTGCTGGAGGAGACAAACCGGAAGATGAAGGACTCCGGCATGGCGCGGGTCAAGGCGTACCACCCGCACAGCGCGGCGCTCTGGGCCAACGTCGCGTGCGTCGGTGTGGCGGAGGACGGGACGATCCACGACGGGGTCGTCGTGGCGAACAATCCAGCGTTCGCCACCGTCGAGACGGTCATCGACGCGTGCGGCCGTCCGGTCGTCTGGTACCTGGGCAACCGGGCCCAGCGGACGGACACCCGCGTGGGCCTGTCGGAGGAGTAGAATCGCGGGGGACAATCACCCCGCACCCGGCTGATGAGCCCGGTTGGCTACCGTGGCGAAACAGGAGGCATTTGTCTCCTGTCCTGGGAAGCTGAGCACGACCCGAGAGGGCGTGTTCTACCTGCTGATGAACCACAAGGAGACAAAGGTGTCTGACTTTACCCTGAAGACGACGGACCAGTTGAGCGGCGTCGCGGCCCGCCGGATGGCACGCCTGGAGAACACGAGCGAGAAGACGGCCCGCACCCTGCTGCGCGACTCCACCGTGACGGTGCAGGTCGGCGGGCTGGGCGCGTCGTGGAACCCCAAGGAGCGGATCCTGAAGGTGCCCGCGTTCAGCGTCGAAGCGATCGAAGACGGCGACGATCCGCGTCTGCCGTTCGCCTTCCGCGGCACGCTGGATCACGAGTGCGCGCACGTCGTCCACACCGACGACGCGCTGCTCGACGACCACAAGGCGGACTGGGAAACCCGGTTCGGCCCGGACGCCGTCGCACGCATCCACATGATCTGGAACGCCTACGAGGACGGCTGGATCGAGGCCGCGTGGGCCACCAAGCGCGTCGGCTCGCGTCGGCACTTCCGCGCGATGAACAGCTACACGATCGAGAAGACGGGCGGCGCGCAGGCCACCGATCCGACGTTTGTCCCCGAACGCCTGGGCCAGCCGATCGGCGCGTTCATGGCGTTCGTCCAGGCCCTGGTACGCGTGGGCAAGGGTGGGATCCGTCTCGACGAGGTCCACCCCCGGACGCGCGCGCTCGTGGTGATGCTCCGCAAGCCGATCAACGCGGGTTGGGCCGCGCGCTCGACCGACGACGCGTGCAAGGCCGCTGCGGCGACCTGGGAGGCTCTCGTGGACGCCGCGCAGGATCAGGGCGACGGCGACGACGGCGACGGTGAGTCCGGCGACGCGCAGGTCATGGAGATCCCCATGCCCCCCAGTGACGGCGACGGCGAGCAGTCCAGCGACGACGAGCAGGAGCCGGAAGGCGAACCGCAGGGCGGTGGTGCGTCCGACGACGACGACGCTGATGACGAGGACGACGGCGAGCAGGACAGCGACGGTTCCGCGGGTGGAGACAATCAGTCCGACGAGTCCGAAGAAGCCGACGACGGCGACGACGACGACGACGGTGGTAGCGGCGAGTCCGACAACGACGGCGACGACGGTGGTAGCGACGAGTCCGGCGACGACAGCGGTGACAGCGACGGCGAGTCCGACGATACGGACGGCGACGGCGATTCCGCAGGCGACGGTAGCTCCGCGGCTGACGGCGACGACGGCTCCGGCGAGCCCGAGATCAACAAGGCGTGGGACAATCACGCCAAGTCGCTGGAGAAGGGCCCGCCCCCGGCCAAGCCGTTCCCCGAGGACGAGGACCGCGTGGCTCCCCAGATCGTGATGGGTGACGAGGAGACAAACGACGACGGCGACGGCGAGCAGTCGGCTCCGACCGGCAAGGCCGGTGGCATCGGCGGGGGCAACCCGGTCGAGGCCGCGGCCAAGGCCGTGTTCGGGCAGTTCGGGGAGATCCCCGACGCCGGGACGGTCATCGCTGGCGAGTACCTCCGCGACCCCATGCGCCGCCCCTACACCGTCCACCCCGACGCGCAGGCGAACGATGAGGTGCTGACCTTCGATCACAAGGCCCGCGTGCAGGGCCGGAGCGTGTTGCCGTGGCTGAAGAAGGCCGCTGGCCCCGCTGCGGCCAAGCTCACGGCGAACATGCGACAGGCGATCATGTCCTCCCGTCAGTCCCTCTGGGTCGGCGGTCTGGAGGACGGGCCGGAGATCGACGTGGCGGCACTCCCGGGCATCGCTCTGGGGCTGAACGACACGCGGATCTTCTCCGACACCTTCCGGCGGCTCGATGAGAGCAGCTACGTCCAGATCCTCGTGGACCTGTCCGGGTCGATGGGTGATGCGGAGGTGCTGCGGGTGTGTTCCTCGCACGGCCCGTCCAAGACCAAGGGCGACACCTGTCCCAAGAAGAACTGGGATGGGCGTCGGTGTAACAAGACCCTGTCCGCCACCGTCAACAGCAAGGCCAGCTACGCGCAGATCACGGCGCTCGCAGTCCACAACGCGCTCCGTGCCTGCCGCATCCCGCACGGGGTGTGCGGCCACCGGAACCTGGGGCACCTCTACACCTGGGGGCCGGACGGGTACGAGCGCGACCGCTCCATCGTTCCGCCGCGCAACCGCTCGATCACCACGCCGAACGGGGACACGTTCCCCGAATGGTCGCGGTGCCGGTCCAAGCTGTCGATGTCGGAGTTCGTCAAGGCCCCTGGTCTGGGCGACGACGGCGCGGCGCTCCCGTTCATCACGGGCGGCGGTGCGAACCTCGACGGTGAGGCGGTCTTGTGGTCGGCCAAGTACGCGGTGCAAAACGCTGGAAGCGCAGACCGGGTCATCCTCTTGGTGATCAGCGACGGGCTCCCGGCGGGTGCGGATGACTGCGCGATCGAGGGCGTTCACCTCCTCCGTACGGTGGAGCGCGTGGCCCGCGCTGGGGTCGAGGTGTACGGCGTCGGCGTCGGCATCCGCGGGAACCAGTTCGGCCTCTACTACCCGCACGTCGGGGGGTCGGAGGAGCGCGCCGCGACCGGCCACGTCATGCTCGACAACGCCAAGGGGTTGACCGACCGGGTCCTGCGGGATCTGACGGTCCTCCTCTCGCGGTCGGCGGGTTACGTCCGCACCCGGAGGGCGGTCTGATGCAGGGCGACAAGGTCTGTCGGCGCAAGCCGTCCCCCTACGAGCACGAGATCCTGCGTGAGTTCGACTCGATCGTCGTCGCCACCGCCCGTCGCATCTTCAGCGGCGAGGCGGCGGCGATGGGTCAGGAAGACCTCCAGTCCGAACTCCGCATGGCGGTCGTCCTGTCGTGTCGGAAGTGGCACGCGGACGGCCACAAGGGCAAGCCGGAGCCCGCGTGGATCCAGCGGGCGGTGAGTTCGCGCAAGCTGAACCTGATCCGCACGATCAAGCGGGCCCAGGCGAACGAGCCGCACGAGAGCGGGAGCGACGAGGAAGGAGACAATCCCCTGGACCGGGTGGCGTGCGATCTGCCGTCACCCGGGACCGTGGCGGAGGCGGCTGAGCGCAGGGATGCGCTCGCCGGGCTGGTGTACGCGCTGCGCGAGGGGATGACCCCCAACGCGTTCGCGCTCCTGCACCTCCGCTACGTCGAGGAGCACTCGCCCGCCGACATCGAGCGGCGGGTGGGCCTGCCCACCCAGGGGAAGCCGGGGCAACGCGTCAGCCGCAAGCTGTGGCGTGCCAAGAAGCAAGCGCGAGAGCTTCTGGACGCTCTGGGTATGACCACCGTGGACGACGAGGAGATCCCCGGTGAGTCGCACCCCCCGCGCGCCCCTGTCGAGCTTCGCTGACGTACCGCTGACGGAAGAGACAAAGCGATCCCTCCACGCGGAGGGCATCACCGTGACCCCCGGCATGGGGGAGATGGAAGGGCGGTCCTTCCTGGCTATCGCTTCCGGCGGTGGTCAGGAGGGACCGCCCTGTTTTGCTCTGGGGTTCGACCCCACGAGCCCGCTTTGCGCCGGGTGCCTGTGTCTCCCGCGGTGTTGGGCGGAGGACGAGAAGTACCTTGCCCGCCTCTCTGCCGGGGAGACAAAGGCCCCACCCGGCGTACCAGCGGTGGTGATCCAGCGAGTCGTGGGGACAATCACCCCCAAGCCTAAGAAGCGCCGCAAGAAGCCCGCGCCGCCCAAGGTGAAGCTGTGAAGACCAGCATCCGGGCGTGGTTCTTGGGAGACAATCGCTACAAGTCGGCGGCACCGTTCATCGCGGAGGCCCACGCGGCTGGCGTGAACATCACGCCTGAGCAGTTGCCTGATGGGGTCGTCCTGCGACGCCGCTACCAGGGGGAGTGGCACGAGGTCTACATCGTGTCCACCCGGTCCAGCCCCTCCCTGTGGAGGCACTACCTGCGAGGCGGGCGGTGGCGCTACCTCTACCGCGGGCGGCGCTACCAGACGCTCTCCGGCGTGGCGCAGACGATCACCGGCCATCCCACCCGGTCAGGGGCGGACTTCTTCGGCCTGTGGCAACCCAAAAGAGACAAACCCTTGGATCCCAGCGAGGTGAAGCTGTGAAGGTGTTTCAGACCCTCTACGGCGACATCCCGATCGGCCGGGCCGACGTGCGGGAGCAGGAGTGCGCCAGCGTCGATCTGCGGCGCGTGACCGGCGGCGTCCCGACCCTCGACGAGTCCAAGGTGTGCCCCCCGGGGACGTTCACGCTGTCGCTGTTCGGCGTCGTCCCCGGCGAGATGCCGGTTGGCGAGGTGCGCCTGCTGATCGACGGCGCAGAGGTGGCCCTGGTCGGGCACCTGACCGGCAGGCCCAACGTGACCGAGATCACGCCCGACCACCTGACCGCCTGCAACGAGGACGGCTACCGGCGCGCGCTCCTGGGGTTCATCAAGGGCGCTGCGTGATCTGGGGACAATCAGACAACCTGAGCCCGGGGCACCACATCGCGGTGACCCCGGCGGATCTGGCGGCGATGGTCCGCGAGATGCGCGCTGCCGATCGCCGCGCCGTGGACTTTGAGACGAGCGGCCTGCGGTACTTCGACGGCGACTACGCCATCGGCGCGGCGTTGGGCTACGAGGGGCCAAGCGGCCCCCGCGCGTGGTACGTGCCCGTCCGGCACCAGACCATGGACACGCAGGCCGACCCCGCGCAGGCGCGTGCTGCCTTCAAGGACGCCCTGGAAGGGGCTCACGAGATCGTCGGGCACAACCTGTGCTTCGATCTCAACGTCGCCCGCGCGGACGGCTGGGAGATCCCCCCGTGGGTGCCACTGCACGACACCCAGGTCCAGGCGTATCTGTGCGACGAGGGGCAGTA
>Ga0208299_1002747_pt1 | contig 11588 bp, 17 predicted proteins | sample 15_taG_FD_184089 | JGI IMG/M metagenome (GOLD analysis project Ga0208299, IMG submission 184089) | Marine viral communities from the Subarctic Pacific Ocean - 15_ETSP_OMZ_AT15312 metaG (SPAdes) (version 2) | ecosystem: Environmental > Aquatic > Marine > Oceanic | place: Pacific Ocean | collected...
ACCATATTTGAAGTCCAACCAGAAAACTAGACCTGATGGTAAGTTCATTGGTTGTACTGATACGAAATCTTTTGCTGAGATTTCTGCAAAGATACGTCTTACTAGGGGAAGAGCTACGCCGTTCCACTCATCATTTGCTGTTGCAGTGTTATTTGCCTCAGAGATAAGTTGTTTAGCTTGGTTTTCCAAAAGGATCGCTGTGTTATGCTTATCATAATCACTATCGATACCTTCTAAAAGTCCAGTTTTTTCCCATTTAGTAACGTAGCCTTGTGTTTCATTGCGTTGTGTCGCAAATGCTGCTTTTGATTCTTGCAGCAAGTTTGAAATGTTTGACATTTATATTGTCTCCTAAATTTCTAAATTAATTAAATTAAACCTGCAAGCTGACGCATGCGGTTTGAAAAGTCATTTGATTCTACAATCACCGATTTATTCGGTGCAGTAGATTTTGTTGCTTTTGAAGCAAATCCTTCTGCTATTGCAGATTTAGATGATTTTGAACCAACCATTGATTCAGCTAGAGTTGAATATACCAACTTAACTTCGCGTACTGATGCTGCTCTATCGAACGTCTCAATTATACGTAGTTTTTGGTTTTCATTCAAATTATTAGCTCTGAAAAGTTTGTTTGAAAATAAAAGCTTAGCGTTTAGTAAGTTTACTTCGTTGATCTTAGATCTTAGGAACTTAATAGTTGCATAAGCTTCTTCTAGGTCATCTTCAGTATCAGCTTCATCAACAGGAGCTTCTTCTTCATCTTCTTCTCTTAGGGCATTAATAACTTCTTCTAGATCGAATTCTTCATCAGAATCGTCTTCAGCAACAGGTGCTTCTTCATCTTCTGATTCTTCAGCTAGAGCAGGATTTTCTGCAGTTGGATCTGGAAAATCCTCGTCTGCTTCTGTTCCATCTTCTAGTTCACGGAGAATAGATTCTAACTCAAGGTCTTCATCTTCATCTTCTTCTAGTTCGTCGGTGTTTACTTCTGCATCTGCATCTTCTGCATACATACTCTCTGTTTCTAACTCATCATCAGTATCAGATTCTTCAACAGGAAGTTCTTCAGTTTCTGCTGCATCTGCAGACTCAACTTCAACTTCTTCCTCGTCTTCGAATTCCTCACGAATCTTAGTAGATAACATAGACTGTAGCTTCGGCGCGAATGCTTCTTCTAGAGCTAATTTTGCATTTGCAATTGCAGTCTCACGGACCGCTTTAGCATCAGCTATAGCTTCTTTTAACAGGTCTTTTGACATGTTTGTCTCCTTATATTATAATTAGGAAATAAGACTATTAGGAGTCTCAATAAAATTGTTTTGGATTGCATGTCTTGCCGCATATTACGGATGGGGCATTTTTGCATGCTGTTTACAAATATAAGTATATATAAATTTATAAAAAACCCACAAAAAAAGACCAAAGACGTTAAATCTTTGATCTAATTTAAGTTTTATATAAGAATTAACTTACATTGCTGTGCCGCCTTGGCCGTCGTCTATGATAGCTGTCCAGATATAATTATCTTGGAGCTTCTTTTCAGCCTTCCATCTGAACTGTTCATTTCTAAGAGCTTCGATTCTTGCACGACGTTTAACCGAGGTCGGCTTGGTATAAGTCTTCCGATTCTTATACTCTTCAAGCTTTCCAGCTTCTTTGAGGTTTTTCTTAAAACTTCTTAATGCACCTTCTAATGCTGCTGATGATTCGTCAGGTACTTTAACTCCAGTTCCACTTTTATCAAGAATGAAGTCGTTTCTATTATAACGCTTACGCTTTTTGTAATCTTCCATGTATACTTTATTAATTATTTACTATGTAAATATACAAAAAAATAGTTGATATAAAAAATTTATTTGAGGTTATTTTTAAATAGACCTAAATTTAGGTGATCCTTTTACCGCTTCGTCTTTACCATTTGCAAGCATAGTAACTAACAAATACCAATCTTCTTTGCCATCAGTTACATAGTGTGCAACCCAATTTTCGAAGTCTTGATAGTTCTTAACGCCAGTTACTTGGTCATAAGCCAGTTCACCATCTGAAGCTTTTTTATCTAACATAGACTTATACTTACTTGGTAAGTTTTTGAATTCCCAACCACTATTTTCAAGTTGATTAGCAAATTTTTCAAACTCCCTCATTTTTGAGATGTCTTTAGGATGGGTGGTGCCTTTCGGTTTCTGTTTCTTTAACCAAGTCATTTTCTGAACGACCCATCCTCGATTTTCTTTAGCTTTTTTCTCAGCGTCAGATTTCGACATCCTGGAATAGGATTTTATTTTCTTATATTTATCCCAAGCTTCCACGTCTCTTACAGGTATACCATGCCTTCTGTCGCCCTTTTTTGTAGTTACCTGGTAAAGGTCTTCTGCTTCGGTTAGGTAATTTTTTTTCCATTCCTGAATATTGAATTTTTTGCTTCTCATTACTTTAGTTCTTTATTAAGCCACTTGACGCAATATGCAATTACTTCTTTTTTAGCTGGTTTTATGTGTTGTGGTTCAGTCATTGGACCTTTTTTCCATCTGAACCATGCATCAGAAACAAGGCTCATACCTGCGCCAATGTCTCCATCGCCATCAACTAGCTCGATATACTCTTCTTTTAGTGGTTCGGGGTCCGTTAGAGGATTCCACTTCATTTTCACCAATTTAGATGATGGTAGAATTCCTAGTGCAGAATTCTCTTTTAATATACCTTTTAATTTTATCATTTTTCCTCTCCGAAATATTTTGATCCTTTCTTGGATTGTCCCTTCTTTGTTGTTACATATAGTGGGTCATCATCTTCAAATTGCTTTTCTAATTCTACTAACTTGCGCTTCCATTCATGAACGCTAAATTTTTTATCTTTACTCATAGTCCTCTCTCCGAAATGTATGCTTCAATGTCTTCTGACCAATCATCAAGATTGAAGTCCTTATACTTTTTAACCCCAGACTTTTTCAGATCTTTTGAAAGAGATGTCAAGTATGCTTTTTTCTCATGTGAAGTTAGTCTTTCCTTAGTGGCTGCTATATTAGCAAGCATCAGAACATCCTTTGGTGAAAGAGCCTCATCTAAAATACTAGAGATTTCTTCTCGAATGATTTCTTTTAGTCTTGCTTTGTTCATAAGATTATGCCTTGCCAACTGAATCTATGTCAACAGCCATCCAATCATTATTGCCACCTTTAAAACCTGCTTTTGCCTGTACAATTTTAACAGCTTTTTTAATTGCTTCGTCTGGTGTTCTTGCTATTACTTTTAATACGCCGCCATAAACAACGCCATTTACATTTGACTTTGCAAACTTGACGTTCCACTTAGAAGATGCTTCGCGGAGAAGACCTTCAGTAAATTCCTCTGCATTCTCTTCATCATCCTTATCTACAGACTTTACTGGGAATTTCTCTCCATCTACAGTAAACTCATCTTCATCACTAGCTATTGCTTTAGCTCTTTCAGCTCCAAATGCATTACCTTCTGAAATTTCGTAGTATTTACCTAACTTGTTTCCCATATCCTCATATACAGATTCTAGTCGCTGTTGAAGAGCGGATAACTCTCTTGCTGTCTTTTCAAATAGCTTGACAGAATTGGTTACTTCATTCATGTCTCGTTTAACAGTTACAGAATCAAACCAATCGTCAGTTTCTTGGAGAGCAAGCTGTGTTGCTCCTTCAGACATTTTGATTATGGCTTCAACCATTTCTTTGATTTCTTCGGTTCTATATATTTTAGATCCGAACTCGTTAAACGAAGAAACAGATTTAATGATATCCTGTTTTGCTTCTTTAGTTAAGTGCCTTGCTAGGCGATCCTTATTATTTTCATATAGGAGATCTTTTAATTTCATGGATTATCTCTTGGTTGGAAGTGCACAGACACAGGTTAAGTCGCAAAGCACTTCATTTATTATAGTATTGACCTTATCAAATTTATTTTGGGTCATTAATTTCTTATTTACAGATTCATTCACACTTGCAGGGGCCATAAAGGCTCCATGGGTTGAGGGGTTACTAACAAAGTCCCAACATACTAATTCAAAATCATCTTGGACTTCGACACCACCAGCTGACTCTTTTACTGAACCAAGGCCTCTTGAACTAATACCCAATAAGATACCAGCTTTTAGTAATTCTTTTAATATGTTTCCAGATGGTGTGCCAAGTACTTCTACTTCACCCATCAAGTCATTGTTCTTCCACCATATCTTTCTGATATTATGTGAAACGTTAGCCAAGTTGACTACCTGTGAATCAGGATGGTCTAATTCCCCTAGGGCTCTATTTTGATTTATGAAAGTTTCAGAATATTTATTAGCTTCTCTTTCTAAAATCTCACGGGGGTATACTCTTCCATTTTGATTTTCAGCACCGGCTCTTTGGAGCAGGCCTTTTACAATTACCCTTCCGCCATTCTTGGCTTCGGACTCATTAATCATTTGTGGTGATATTTTAAATATATTATAATCAACCAGTAATTCTTTAGCCATTAGTTACTCCATGTTGACTTTTTGCGATATAAATCAAAGAAGATCTTTGCAACCTCCTTTCTAATTAGGGTTCTTATTTTTAAAACTTCTTCTGAGGTTAGCTCCTCATTTAATATTTTAGACTTATACTTTCCCATCAGAATTTCCTAAGCTTTTCTGATATGCCAGACATTCTCTCCGCTATACGATACAATGTCTTTCTAGTACTTTTCCAATACTTTCCCTTGTCTACGCCAGTTTCTGTCTTAAGCTTTATATTATGACTAAGGATGCGATCAATATCTTTAAGCTTACCATTTATTTCTCTGATAGCTCTGTTTACTTTCTGTTTTGGAGAAGCTGTTTCGTCTTTTTTGTATGCACGATATGATGTTTCACCTAACATAATTTTCGAAGCTTTGACGAATGTAGACTCTTCGACTTTTTCATATCCACTCTTTTCAACCTCTTCATCATCGAGTTCCCCAAATGCATATGGGGTGTCATAAGCTTCGCCCTCACCAGTGGCATTGGTCTCTTTCATAATGTCTTTGATTAGTTCTTCTAGTTTACTATTTAACGACATCATGTAACTCCTTGGCTAATTCATGGGCTCTCATTATAGATAGCACCTGTGCATCCTTGATAGTTTTGGATTCATTAATAGCTAATAGCTGGACTATAACCTCTTGAAGCTTTACCTTAATTATTTTATCACCAACCTTAGGCAAATTAGACCTTAAAGATTTTGCAATCTTAGTAGTAGCTGATTGGATGTGCTCCTTTAGCTTTCCAGTATTAGAAACATTATTAATGTAATTTTTCAACAAAGCTTTCTGGTCTGAATTTAATCCATTATATTTAGTATTGAACTTCTCAAGAAGAATATTATAGGTCAAAAGTCTTACATCTTCTGGTTCGGTTTTGTAAGTCTCGAATAGCTTATTGGTATTCCGAGCTTTAGTTTTTGAATTGAAAATATGCTCGACCAAGGTATTTCTTGAATTCATTATTGCTAATGGAGATTTCTTTTTAAGAAAATTCATCTCGAATAAGTTATATATCGAGGCATTGACTTTGTAGTCAGATATTTTTGTTGAAAAAAACCGGTCTAAATCATAATGGGCTTTTATTTCCCTGATTAAATTGTATTTTTCAGATCTGAGCTTTGATGGGCTCAAGCTTCGATGCTCGGTAAGAATAATATCTACAAACTTATTAGCTTTTGCCTCGGAAGACATGGCCTCAGTCTTAAGCATCTGATAGAAATTCAATTCCTTTTTTAATGTAGAATGTCCGTGGAAGAATTTCTTAACAATATTCACTGCAGGTGACTTATCTAGACCACTTATAGTGTCGTTTGTTATCTGTCTTACCAGTAACTCAAACAATACGCCTGTATTTTTAAATTTCGAGTGTTTTATTTTATTCATATTGGTTCTTCAATGAGTTACGATGCATTAATAATAAATATCTATATATTTTATAAAGAGTTATCATCCATTATATTATTTTCGCTGAGCAGATCCTTGGATTTAGATGGCTTCAGTTTTTTATTTGCTAATGATTTGATAAAATTTTCTCTATTAACAGATCGAGTCTCTTTTCCTAAGGGATCTCGACCTCTTGCGGAGGCTTGTGATGACCCATATTTAGGAGCTTTCTTAGGTTGACCACCTTCTGCACCGAATTCTTCATCGGTTTTAGGAGGACCGCCTGCAGGAGGACCATCCGCTGCATCTGCATCAATAGTCGCTAATGCATGAGGGGTTCCTAATGATTCTTTAGATTGTACTGGGTCGTTGCCCTCCATCTCTATTTGAGACTTTCTAAACGCTTGTTTCACGTCTTCAATCACACCATCACGTTCTTTTTCAGCATCATCGTTATTCAGACCAAATATATTTTCATAGACCCAATCTTCTGATAGCATTTTATTATCCTTCAAAGAGTCTGCTAGGTCTACCTTCGAAGACCATAATTCTAGTTTCTCCTGTTCAGCAATTGTTGATGGATTAGACAATTCTAATGAAAAGTCAACTAAATCTGCATCTGTATATCCCTGGGAGTACAAGTGTACAATTGCTATTTTTGTTAATTCTGAAATTACTATTTTCTGAACTCTTTCAATTGTTCTTGCAAATCTAACATCCTCGGCAGCTAGTGTTGCTTTCTCTCCTAGATTCTCATCATATCCTAAAAATGCTTTAGGTATTTTCAATGCTGCAAACATCCTATTCCTCAAATACTCAATATCATCTATGCCACCGAAGTCCATACCAGATAGGGAATCAATCTCAGTACCAGATTGTCCTCCCCTCACTGGTAGGAAGAAATCCTCCATCATGTTCTGCATGTTGAATTCTAAATTATATTGCCCAGTCTTTGGATCAACGTATGGAGTTTTCTTCATACTATCAATAACCTTCTTCATGTATGCATCTACTTCTGCAGGAGGTATATTTCCAATATCTATTTTAAACACCCTTTTCTCAGGGGCTCTCATAATCCTATGAATCATCATTGCATCCTCCATAAGAGTTAGTTGTTTCCAATTCTTACGAGCTCCTTCTATCATTGACTTGCCATAAGGTATGAAATTAGCATCACTCAATAACCTAAAATGGGCGATTTCATAATTACCATATTCATCTTGGTCATTTCTAGTGCTGCCACCATATTGCGAGGCTCCTGCCATCGTTGGATCGTGAACAAATTTAACTTCTTCTGGGTTTAGAGGATCCTCATTTTCAATTCGAGTCATTTCATAGGTTGATATAGGATGTACATTTGTAACACCGTATTTTTCTGTAATATCTAGCTTAAGATAGAAGTCCCCATATTTACACATATTTCTAACCCAAGGCCACAAATTGAATTCAATATTCAGCACATCATAAAATAGGTTATGCAATATCTTTTCTACTTCTGAATTTTTACTATTAATATTCAAAATAGAACCATACTCATTCTTTAATGTTGATTCGTCGGCATAGATATCTAAAGCTGATGAGATTATCGAATCTTCGTCCATGAGCTCATAGTCGGTAAACAATTGCATTCTGAGAGCATGGTAATTGTTTTGGAGGCCTCTTCCTTCATGGTTTTGAGATTGATATAATCTATTGAATCGATCGACCAACTTATTAGAAGCAAGGTCAGACCCTGCCTGGATTTTATTTACGTCTACTACCTTGAGACCGTTTCCGGACTTACGAATGATTGTTGCGGTGGAGAATAAGGTTCTTAGTCTACCAAAAAATGACTTGTCGTTCATTTGAATTCCTTTTATAGTAGCCAGGTAAGATCTTCATCTTTACCGGCGATATTTTGTTTCCAAGTATTTGGGCCAGGTCCTGTGGAATTACTGTAGAAACCAGTTTTCCCTATATGAGCCATAGCACTCCTATTTAATTCAATACCTTCATTTCTAAGCTTTAATGCAGAATCTCTAACAAATAACCCGATGGCAAATGCCATTACAAGATCATCATTATACCCACGTTGGGCTTCTGCTCTAGAGCCATTCCATATAAACACGAATAATTCTTCCAGTAGTCTGGAAGATCTAACCGTGCAAGCTTTCTCTCTAAAATAAATATCAAGTTTTGATATTAGGAGTGGTCTAGTTCTAGACGTAGTTGAGAAGCCGGGAGTCATTTGGGCCTTATCCTTTAGGTCATACCCTTTAGATAACTGGGTTGCTGCATCAAATACCCCTTCATGCTTATAAGTGTAATATAAATTCTTATATCCCCGATCAATTGCCGGCTGTATTGCTGCCCATCCTACATTATCATTCTCAATTATCAATAGAGCTTCATTATATTCAGTAGCAACATTAACCAGCATATTGCCAAATTCTTTAGTACTGATTTGGCCTTTATATTCTGCCACCTGGGTGACTGACTCTACGTCCATGATATGAAATGTTGAGAAGTCACTTCCATCACCACGAGCTACGTCAGCTACTACAATATAGCTTTTAGTATAATCGGGTCTTTCCCACATTTGAAATTCTTCTGCGACTCCTCTAGTTTCAATAGGAGGGAGAGCCATGTTTTCTTTATACCACTCTAGGAGTTCTCCGGTGATAACAGAATTTCCTGATGTGATAAAGTCGCAGTCACATTCCTGAGCAGCATGTTTAACACCTAGAAGTGCGTCTTGCTCATTTCTCCAGAGCTGGTGTCTTTCTGGATGCACCGACCAGTGTAGCCTAATAGGGTTAAATTTATTTTCCCCGGTTTCTGCTTTCACCCATTGCTTATGGAAAAAGTTACCTGTTCCGTTTGGTGTTGAAAGTACAATAGCCTTACCACCAGTTGCTAGGGTTTGTTGTGATGATGCCCAGATTTCATCTATTCTATCAATAAATGCAGCTTCGTCTATTACCAATAAAGATAGGGCTTCAGATCTACCGGCATCGCCTCCTGAAGATATTGCCTTTATTTGAGAACCATTTTCAAATCTCAATGATAGCTTGTTATCTTCAGATGCTATATTTTTTAACCATGAAGGAAGGTAGTGGTGCATTACCCTAACTTTGGTTACCAAGTTCTTTGCTACCTCTTGCTTTGTTGCAATAACTAATGTATTGAAATCATGATTGAAGGTCATGGACCATAAAGCATATCCGGCAGTGAGGGTTGAGATACCTAATTGGCGGGATTTGAGAATGATATTATAATCATTTTCTTTTAATGCTACTAAGGATCGTTCTTGGAACTCAAATAGATTGAAAAGAATCTTGCCTTTTGTCGGATGCTGGATATAGCAGTACTTCCGCATAAAGTGGATTGGATCCTTTGCACATAACTGATACTCATCAGCAATGATTTGTTTGATTGTCTTCTTCGCCATAACCTATATATAAATATATACTTACTCGGGTAAAGTATACCCTATAACATGAATAAGACCAATGGTTCCAGCAACTCCTATTATGATGCCAAATGGCCTTTTATCATACCACTTATCTACATGTTTAAGTCTATCACTATATAATTGAATTTGACTTTCCAACAGAGCTATTTCCTCTTTATTATAGTTTAGAACCAAGCTGTCTTGCTTAATAATAGTTTCAAACAATCTCACTTCTGATTCCAGGTGGAGAATTAGCAAGTTGTTTATAGAATCTTGTTCTACTAAAATATCCATAGCCTCAATTATAGCATCTAATTCAGCCTGAGGTACTTTGGTTGTATCTTGAGCCGACATGTTCAATGACCATATACCTATGAATAAAGCTAATATATATCTCATTTTTTCTTAGACTTATACTTAGCCTTAAAATTCTTTGCAGTAGCTTTGGCTTTCTTTGTAGACTTCCTTTTTGATTTTACTTTTTTTGTTTTAGCTTTCTCTAGCGAAAGTTTTTCTTTTGTTACTTTCTTTTCAGCTTCTACTTTTTGAGTCTTGGCTTTAATAGCCTTGACTTCTTCTTTAGACTTCTTAAGGTCTTCTTTGAATTTCTTTTTAGCGGCAGATTTCTTACCACTTGCAAATATCATTCCAATAACAGCAGCTATTGAAGCCCCGATCATCAATATGATTTTAAACACTTTTTTCATAACATATTCCTATTTTTATTAACCCATTAATATTTTTATAACAGCACCGATTATAGCTACAAATACAACACCTATACCCCATTCGATAACTCTCTTCCAACGGAGGACACCTTTAAACTGGTCTATCAATTGCTGTCTTTCAGGTTCACACATTTCCCTAAACTCAGTGTTTTTATTTGTCTCTACTATCAGGCCTGAATCGGGATTAAATAATCTCTTTTGCATGGCCTTCATATCCTTTTTCATCTCTTTTTGATTATCATGCATTTCAATAAGAGATTGCTCTATTTTAAGGATATTACCATTAGGCATATCCTTTTTAAGTTTAGCTATTTCAACGCATAGATCTTCAAGTACTTGTTTCTGTGTCGCCATTCCAATTCTTCTTCAATTCTTCGACTTTAGTGTCGAATTCAGTTTTTAATACTTCTTTAGATTTGCCACCAGACCAATCTTCGATGTCACCAGCTTCAGTTATATATGACTCACTATCTTTAGTGGAAAGCCAATCATAATATTCTTCAGTTTTATCTTTTATCCAAGCTTCATTATCAGACTTTGCCAAGTCCTTTGTAAACTCTTCATATTTACCTGAGGCTCTTAATTCCTTTTCCAACTTCATAACACAATTCAGACACATACCATATTTTTTATACATAGCTTTGTAAGCATGGTGTTGCATTCTTGGATCTCCACACTTAGGACATTCCATAGGAACCTTTATGGCTTCTCGAGCTGCATCTAACTTAGTTATAGTTTGTCGGATACCATTTTTAATTGTCCAAGTTTTACCTTTGTCTTCCCAGACATCACCTTCGGATCTGACTATTCTACTTTTGCCATATCCCGTTGAGATCTTAGTCTTATCTGAGTAATTCCCAGATACGATGTTCCTCATTCTTTGTATTCCCTTTTTATCCATTATAACTCTTTACTTTTTTTAATCCACTTAAGGGCTTCTTTATTTTTTACAGGCTTATTTAAAAACTTCATCACTGAGGATTTAGTTCCTGAGGGTAATTTATCTAACATGTTTCCATCAGCCTCTACTTTCACGAAGTTCGACCCAAAGGCACTACTAAAAGTATTTAGATTATCATGGACCTTTTGCCAGACTCTTTCTACTACCTTATCTAGTAATTTGCGTTCAGGTCTATTTGCATTTCGTTCTAAAGCAGTCTCTAGAGTTGTATTGACATAGATCATATAGGTATCATAACCCAAAGCCTCGATACTACTCTTTTTTCCTAAAAGAACATTTGACGATGCACCAGTTCCATCTATGATAATACCAAGCTTACCACTTAGATAATTTTCTAATTGCTTCTTGGCAATCTTAACAGACCTTCCCATTAGCTTACCATCTATACTTCTTTCTGCGTCTGTCATATCATCAGAATTTGCAGGGATGTTATGCTTCTTTTTTAGGTACTCTAGTGCTTGGTCTAGATTAACAACCTTAAGCCCTGTTGAGGTCAAACTTTTTATTTGTTTGGAAGATGGGTCGTTGAATAGCTTATTAATTACAGTTGATTTTCCTGAGCCCGGACCACCTGC
>Ga0208299_1002752_pt1 | contig 11580 bp, 9 predicted proteins | sample 15_taG_FD_184089 | JGI IMG/M metagenome (GOLD analysis project Ga0208299, IMG submission 184089) | Marine viral communities from the Subarctic Pacific Ocean - 15_ETSP_OMZ_AT15312 metaG (SPAdes) (version 2) | ecosystem: Environmental > Aquatic > Marine > Oceanic | place: Pacific Ocean | collected...
CGCGATTCCAGGTATTCGCCAACCGCAGGTTACCGATTGGGCCACGGACGCCATCGAGGACAGGTTCGACGCCCTGTACATCATGGACATCCAAGAGAAGGATTCGCAAGATAACTTTATCACCGGTTCCGGTGTGTCACCCAACGTGACTTACACGACGAGCAGGTTTAAGACTCGTAGCATAGATTCTAGTTTCGCCGCGGCGTATTTCCCCGACGTCATCGTTACCGACCCAACCACAAACACCAATGTTCAGGTCCCGCCATCGGTTGCGGTTCTCGGCGCCTTCGGTCTCAACGACGCCGTGGCTCACCCATGGTTCGCGCCGGCAGGGTTTGCAAGAGGCGCGTTACAAGCCGTCGACGTAGCCCTGAAGACCAATCGCTCGAACCTCGACGTTCTATACGACGCTCGGATTAATCCGATCACGTCCTTCCCCGGACAAGGCGGTCCCACCATCTTCGGACAGAAGACGCTACAGGCGGCGGAAAGCGCGCTCGATCGCATCAACGTTCGTCGATTACTCATCGAGATTCGACGCCAGGTTCGAACCGTCGCCAATCGGTTCATCTTTGAGCCGAACAGGGAAACGACCCTTGCCCGCTTCTCCGGAGCGGTTAACCCCATTCTCAGTAGGATCCAGCAACAGCAGGGTCTCGATCGGTACAAAGTACAGATCGACACGACCACAACGACGCAGGCCGACGTTGAGAACAACACAGTTCGAGGCAAGATTTTCTTGCAACCTACACGGTCTCTCGAGTTCATATCGCTTGATTTTGTGGTTTCGAACGCTGGTGCCGAAATTTAGTAAAGCAAGATGATATTTATCGCTAGGAGAAAATACTAATGGCAGAAACACTATCAGTCACCGATATGCTTCCCAACAAATTCGAGCCGAAGCGCCAGTTTCGGTGGGTTTTTGCGATTGAGGGTATCGATTCGTTTTTGATGAAGACGGCGGCTCGTCCGACCATGAACACAGAAGAGGTTGCTATTCCCTTCATTAATGCAACGCGCTATGTCGCCGGTAAGACGACGTTCGATACGTTGAGCGTTACGCTTCACGATCCCATCGCGCCTTCGGGCGCGCAACAGGTCATGGAGTGGGTGAGAACCCACTTTGAGTCCGTCTCGGGTCGAGCCGGTTACGCAGACTTCTATAAGCGCGATTGCCAACTTAAGATGTTGGATCCCGTTGGAACGGTGGTCGAGCTGTGGGATATTAAGGGCGCGTTTCTTACGTCGGCCGGGTTTGGCGATCTTTCTTACGAGACAGGCGATCCATCGGAGATTACGTTGACGATTAGGTTCGACAACTGCGTCTTACAGTTCTGATCGGAGACGACGTGAAGATTATGAGATCATTTTTGCTTGTATTGCTCGCCGGTTGTGTGGTATCGCCGACTGTAGTTGAAGAAGAGAGCCGTTCGTTGATTGGGGGGCCAGAATTAATACAACAGGAAGAAGCCTCACTAAATATTACCGAGGCAGCCAACGCTATTGACGGAGCCATCGAAGGCAGATTACCCGCCGAAGAGGAAGAAGAGACAGTTTCCTCCAGCGTTTTTATTCCGGGGAGAATCGACGTTGACGAACCGGTTATGCCCGAAGAGGAGCCCGAACCTGTTCCTTTTTTATACACCGAGCAAGTTGGTCTATCGTGGTATGCTATCAATGGTCTTGCTCTCTCTCGCGACGGTATGACGGGGATGCTGGGTATGTCTGGCGGAAACTCCTGTGAGTATGATCCGGACGTTGCTTCCCTCGCTGGTGCCGACTTTACAAATCAATCTTGCCCAGATATTCCAGAAGGATACGATTCCGAGGACCGCGTTATGTTCCTTTGTGATGACGATATCGGCTTCTGGTCCCCGACTTGGGGCGCGCAACACTACATCGTCCCTGGTCTTGTCGCGGCACAGGTTGTTGCTGAAGGCTTCGTGACCCTTGAAAACGCCGAGGTATGCCAGGTTTCACGCCGGGATCACGACGGCGCCGTTGTTTCCGTCGAGGTGCCGACAGCCCTTTGCGACGTTCCCTCGATGATGGATGTGGATGAAGCTGGTGATATGGTGTACCTCGTCAATGGGGACGTTTATGCCGTGACCGATACATCCTACCGTCTCCTCGCCTCCGACGCGGGCGACATGATTGCCTTTGACGAGGTACACAAGGTCGCTGTGGTCGCTTGGGAAGGTGAGACGACTCTCCACGCGCTCGACAACTCCGGAACGCTCCTATGGCGTGCAAAGGCCGGCGGATCCATTTATGACTTGGAATCCCTCGGTGATCGAGGCGCGGTGGTTGCTCTCGTTTATGAAGATCTCTCACTCCCCGGTTCCTTCGTCGCTTTTGATGGAGCACAGGGTGAGGTATGGGGTGACTCCATCGCGTGGGATGGACTGCTTGACTTCTCAATTGCCCGCGATGCAACCAAGATGATTGTTTCGGCAAACGGGGCTGTTTATACTTACGACGTTATTATCGAGGAAACAGAAGAATGAGAGTAACGAAGAAACAGCTTAGAAGAATCGTCAAGGAAGAGAAGCAGAAGCTTCGGGCGTTGCAGGAGCGTAGACGTAGCCCTTTTGAAAGAATAGAAACCGGTTCTGCTGTCATCGAGTTCGCCCAGGCATATTGCGGCTTAGGAGGTGCCGTACAAGGTCAAGTGGACGCGATAATCGCTGTTTACTATAACGGGGGTGGACCAGAAAGCGAAGCGTTTCAGGACACCGTTTACGAACAGAATCCCAGCGCTATCAACCTTGCCCTCCAGAGGTTACCGCGATATGGTAGCGAAGAAACCGAAGAGATCATCGCTACTCTTAAGATCGCACAGTCGTTGTTCGCAGAGGGCGGTTGATTTTTCAATGAGAATTACCAAGCGCCAACTCAAAAGAATCATACGCGAGGAACGAGCTCGTCTTTTCGAAGCTGAAGCCGAAGCCGAGGTTGAGGGCGAAGATGAAGACGCGGCCGCGTCGAAAGCCGAGTTGAAACAGTTACTTCTACAACTATCCAAGAAAACGCAGGAGCTTAAGCTTTCCAAGAAGGAAGTCATTCTCATTGGGAAGACCCTGAAAGGTTTGATCGCCGCGGCAGACGCAAGGGATATCGCAAGTAAGGCGCAGCCCTTCCTTACGGCGTTGAGTAAGCTTATCGGATAACACGTTTTTTAGCTTGACCTAAGTCTGCCCCACGCAGGCTTTTTTTATGTGTGATATTTACAAACGGGCCAGGGTGTTATGATTAGGAAGAGGTGTTATAAATGGCAAAAGACAAAAGGGCGAGTAACGAGGTCTTCGGACAACGTTCCAAAATTCCAACTTCGAACGTGATGAAGGACGATTTCGGTTTCGAGGTTCCCGTTGAGTTGGTGCCGCTCCCATCAGGTGGCGTCGTGTACCCCGAGGATAGTCCGTTATACGGTAGGGACGCGGTCGAAGTACAGGCAATGACAGCTCGCGAAGAGGATATCCTAACCTCTAAGGCGCTCATCAAAAAGGGCACTGTGATTACGCACCTAATTAAATCGTGTCTCATAGATAAGTCCACAGACGTCAGAAACATGATTTCGGGCGATCGTAACGCATTGATGATTGCCTTACGTGTCACCGGTTACGGCCAGGAGTATAAGGTTGACGTCGAATGTCCTGCGTGTAGTGAACGAGCAAGCCACGCCTTCGACCTCGCCGAGCTTCCCGTGAAGACGTTGGACATTGAGCCAGTTCAGGTAGGAACGAACGTATTTAGCTTCAAATTTCCCGTTACCAAGAAAACGGTGGAGTTTCGATTTTTAACGGGGAAGGACGAAGAGGAGATCATGATTCTTACCGCCCGTAAGAAGAAATCCGGACTGGGCGATAACCTCGTCACCACTCGCTTGACGTACTCGATTGTGTCGATCGACGGGATTACCGATAGGTCGAAGATCGCCGGTTTCATTCGAAATATGCCAGCGCGTGATAGCCTCTCCTTGCGTCGCTACATCGATAAGCACGAGCCGGGCATCGATATGAAGGCCTGGATGACCTGTGATAGCTGCCTGGCAGATTCGGAGGTAAGGTTACCCCTTGGTGCGGGGTTTTTTTGGCCTGACGCCGAGTGATAAGGAAATATATCTAGAACAGATCTTTTTGCTCATGTACTACTTAGGCTTCTCGTATAACGAAGGTTATAGCCTACCTATTTGGCAGCGAATCTGGTTTATCAATCGAATCAACACGGAAATCAAACGAGCTAACGAATCGAACGCACCAGCGTCGAGGGCCGCTCACGATAACTCTCCCGAGGCCCGGGCGATGATGAACAAGCAACGTGCAAATGTTCCTGCGAGGCTCCGGAGATTTACCTGATGGATAAGAAGCTCAGAAACGATATCGCGATGTTTCTTTTGGGCGCAGGTTCCATCCCGCAGGGCGTTCCTGGTCACACCCGTGCCGCAGCCATGGCAACGCACAGATTGAAGACTGCGCTCGATAACCCACAATCGCATCGTGATCTCGCGGACAGGGTGAGGGATAGACAAACCGCCGCCGACGTGTACACAACGAAAACTAAAGCGCGGTGGCCATTTTGAGTACCGCGCGAAGGTAATAGTTATGGCTTGGAGTACTACTACACGTGGCTGACGATCTAGGCGCACAACTCGAATTACAGAATCAGATTAACGCCGCCATTTCCGCGCGCGCCGGTCTGCTACGTAAGCAGTCTGCGTTCCTAGAAGGTCAGGTCTTGATCGCTCGAGAACTTTGCAACGCTATGAAGTGCGAAAACCTCGACGGAATGGAAGATCGTCTAGGCGAGATCAGGTCTTCCATGGAGCAGGCGGCCAACGAAGCGGAGCGTCTTCCAAGTACCTTCAGCGAGAGCACCAAGGCAGCAGGAGGAACAGCGGGCGCCCTCGCCAAGACGACCGTAGCCGCTGGCGCGCTCAGCGGTATGATGAACGGCGTCAAAAAATCGTTCCTCGCGGTAAAGGCTGTGGGTGTCGGTATCTTCGACGCGTTCAAGGCCGGTTTCAACGTCGTGTCGGCAGTCACCGGTCTGTTCGGAAAGTTCACCGGTGCCATCATCGCTGCTTCCTCTGAGGCGGCGCAGCGGGGTCGCATCGTCGCCGAGGCCTACGAAGACCTGAGGGAAACATTCGGTGACCTTGCAACAGGCGTAGGTAAGGAGGCCGTCGACGCCGTGGGTCAGTTCGACGCCGCGGCAGCCAAAGCCGGCGTCAACGCGGGTCAATTCTTTGGACCGTTCGCCGAGGGTCAGGCAGCCAAGATCAAGGCGATCGGCGAAGCTATCTCGAACCTTGGCGATCTCGCAGTCGGACCATTAGCCGGTCAGGTCGCTGGTGCAGCCTTCGAGATGACCATGCTTCAGAAGGGTGCAGGTCTCAGCGCCGAAGCAATGCAATCCCTCGGTAACAGATCTCTCAATGCCGGTCAAACGTTGCAAGGTACAATGGAGTCCGCCGCCACGAGTATAGCGACCGTTGCGAAAGCCATGGGTGTTTCCACGAAGAGCCTGGGTAAGAACTTCGACGCCATCGCGAAAGACGTGGTGAGTTTCGGGCACCTGTCCGTGAAGGAGATGACCACACTATCGGCCGTCATGACGAAGACTGGTATCTCGATGGGGACAGTTCAAAAGATCGGCGCGCAGTTTGACGATTTCGAGAAGGGAGCCGAGAGCGTCGCGAAACTGACACAGGCTTTCGGCATGCAACTTGACTCCGTCGCGTTGTTGAACGCTTCCGACGACGAGCGACTTTCGATGATGAAATCCTCGTTCGCGGCGACCGGTAAGTCGATCGATCAGCTCAGTCGACAGGAGCGTGCGTACCTTGCCAACGCGGCCGGTATCGAAGCGAACGATCTGGAACGCGTGTTCGGAGATCAGGCGGCAGGAATCGAGGAAACCAAAACGGCAGCGGAGAAGGCGCAGGACGCCCAAATATCTTCCGCCGAAGCCATGCAAGAGATGGGGAAGAGTATCAAAAAAGTCTTCGCGCCCATCGAGAAATTCCTGGGTTTCTTCGACGCGTTTATGAAGGGGTTCAAGAAGGGGTTCCTCGAAGGCAACGAAGGTCTTCAGAAAGTCTACGATGCGCTTTACGACGTTTTTGATATTGGTTACGACCTTGGAAAGTGGGTTTCGGGTTTCATTGATTCGCTGGGGGGTCTTGATAAGGCATTCGACCTGAAAGGCATCATAAACATGTTCAAGCTCTTCGGCGAAACGATCAAAGACGTTCTTGACCCAAGTCGCGCGGGTGGTAACGCGCAGAAGTTTATGGATGGTCTCACCGACATGATCGTCAATGGCGTCGAGAAGATTGGGAAGGTTTTCGAAACCATCGGTGAATTTCTCGGTCGACCAGAGGTTCAGGAAAAAATAAAGTCCGGTGCCATGATGATCTTCGAGTCGATCAAGAAGGTGATCACGAACCCCGTCGTAACGAAGACGTTGATCGGTGGTGGCATCATGATGCTTGTCGCGACGATAGGACAGATTCTGTTTACAACCATTACGGCGACGCTTCCTGGATTATTGTTACAAGGTCTCCAGTTCGTGTTTGGAAAGGGCGTCAAGAAGGGTCTGGGTAAGGTCGTCGGTAAGCTATTTAAGAATCTCGCGCCTAAGTTTATGGGTGGTCCTATCACGTTGGTGGCAGCTCTCGTCGCAGGGTTCGGTCTAGCCGTGTCGGGCGCGGATGAAAAAGTCGGTGCAGCCCTCGACGAAGAGTTCGGCGATATGTCGGGGATAACGAAGCTCGCAGCGGGATTCATCAACGCATTGACGTTGGGGCTATTGCCGGACGACATGCTTCTGACGGTATCGAGGTTTTTTGGTAACCTTCAAAAAAGGGTTCTTGATGGTTTGGAGAGTTTGGGTCTAGGCGGATTCGCGGATTACATAAAAAGCTACTATGGCGGGCTTTTCAAGGTGTTCGATAGCATAGGCGATCTCCTGAAGAATATCTTCTCCCCAGGTAAAACGAGCGAGACCGCGGCTGCGGGTAGTCAGTTTGTAACGGGTCTTTTCGAGATGCTCGTGGCACAACTTAAGCTTTTACCGACGGTTCTTTTCGAATATCTACCCAAGGCACTCATTTGGGTGTGGACCGAATCATTTCTTCTGCTTTGGAATTACGGGTTACCGGCGTTAATCAACGCGATTTCGTTTCTCGCCGGCTTCTTGTGGACCGCCCTCACAAACCTCGGCGCGTTTGTTTTTGGAGCGTGGAAGGCCGCGTTAATAGACCCGATGATTCTTTTGTTTACAGATCCTAAACAGCTTTTGGCGAACATCATTGGTGGGCTTACGAATGTCTACAACGCGGTCGTTAACAAGGTGACCGGCATGTTCGGGTGGATCGGTAAGAAGATCAAGGATTTCGTTAGCAGAATCAAGAACCCGTTTGCCGCGGCTAACGAAGAGGTGACAACTTCCGCTAGCACGCCCGATCTTTCGACTGCCACCCAACAGGTCGCCGACGCTGCGCAGTTCGCCGATACCCTACAAGTGGCCGAGGATGCGTTGGGGGCTGAGGGCGGTGCATTGGAGACCGTGACTCAACTGGCGACGACCACGGCACAGATTACGGAAGCTGTAGGCCAGATCGATCCCTCGGCTGCACAAGCCCAGATCGCCAACATGACGACACTGACGGCAGACATCACCGAAGCCCACGCCGCGTTGGGAACGGGTCCCACCGGTGCGTTGGGAGTCGCCAAGGCCCTAGTCGCGAACTACAATCTCGTTACGGACGAATTACGAAAACTCGGTGAGGGTGGTGTTGACCTGGACGCGACGATCGACAAGATCGAACGCGGGGTTACGACGAAGCGCACGGGTATACGGATCGATCGTCAACAGATCCAACTCAACGTAAACCTCCAAGTCAATCTCGAGGCCGAGAAGTTAGCGAAGGCGCTGGCCGATAAGACGATCGTCGACGAGCAGTTCGTTTTATCACCCGCTAACCCGGCGCCCGGATCGTAAGGACTAGTTATGAACATGCAAACCGTTTACGAATATATGATGGAGCAGGGGTTACTTAACGCCGCGCTGGACGCTTGCGAAAACGACGAGCAACGTGACGCGGCGAAGAAGCACGCTCAGTCCGTATGCGAAAGACTAGATCCATTCATCAATTCGCTAAGGGAACAATGCAAGACCGAGGAGGATCGAGAGGCGCTATTGAAAGCGGTGATGTCGGCCGGAGGACACAAGAATGCCAACGCCCCCACCTAGGTCACTCATTCTTGACGATACGAACGGCAACGGGGAGTTTGACGAGGGCGATGACCTGAAGGAAGACATCAAGATTACTCTTGGCGCGTACCTTTCCGAGCTTACGAAAACGCCACCGACACAAAACGCTTACGAGATCGCAGCCGAGCTGGAAGATTCGCCATCGTTTAACCAAGTTACGGACAAAACGGCGCCCATCGTCACGGGAAAGGGCAGCGGCGAACCGACATACATCGATGACGTTACGGAGGCGGCGAAGGTTTATTTCGAGACCATCGGCGACGGAGACTTTGGCCATGGCGACGATCCACTACTCGGGCTTATAGACAAGGCTCTCCGCGCTGCGAAGCACGGGGAAGTTCTTGGCTCTATAACTGGCGACGGCGAAAGTGACGTCGAACAGAAAGTTTCGGCCATTTTGAAAAACAACCGGTTCAATCCGGGTGGCGATAGCCCCTTCATTCAAAATGGCGAAAGGTCCAAGTCATTCGGTCGTACACAGAAAGTCATGGGCGAATATGTTACAGATAACGGAGACTCGTCAAAAGTCCAGTCGTACGAGGTCGAAGACTTACAGAAGATCGCGTTTTCCCTGCTTTTGAAGGCTTCGGGACGACTCCAGGCCGATGACGACCCGACCGAGTTTGACGCCGGTAGCGTCTTGACTACAACAGGTGGCGAGGGTGTACAGTTGGCGACGGTTCGGGTTGGAAACGAGAAACTCGGCGCGGGCGACCTTGAGGCTCGTAACGCGTATCGCGGTCGCGTGTTGACGAAAAACGATACGGTTGATGCCGAGCTAAGGGATCCCGAAATACCTGCGAAGGCTGGCTTCTTCGATTTCGATACCCCGGGAGCTTCTTACGGCCAGATGTACAGTCACTTGGAGAACTTCTCGCCGTTTGGTCCTTACTCTCCTTCGCCCATCGCGTTGCTATTCCCGCAGTTCGTCACCATTGCCGCCTCAACCGCGGCCGTCGGTTTACTGGTCGGTTTGCTTACGGGAGACCTTGGGTTCCCGAAGAAGGATCTTTTGAATCCTGGCGAGGACGTTCTTCCAATGGGGTCGTCTAGACAATCGGCTACGATGTTCGGTGCGTTTCAGTCGTTCATGAAAAAGCTCCTCCAGGTCCCAGAAACGACCGCGCCATTTCTTCCGTCTGTGTTCGTGGGACTCTTATGGTTTCAGGTTGGCGCCCTTTTCGGCGCAGCTGGTCTCATAACGAGCGTCCAACGTGGCGTCGCGCGGGACACTGTAACGTTTATGGACATGTTAGCGAATGACGAGTTATTTTCGGGTGGTCTTATCTCGAATCTTAACGCCATCGGTATCATAATCGATTCGTTGCTAAATTCCAAGTTTTATCGCTTCACGATTATAATGGCTATATTGGGCGATAAGATCATTACGGGTTCATGGAAAAAATCCAAGACCTTCAATTATGGTCTCGGAAAGGCTAATCTGGATGAACTACCGAATAACGCGTTGTATAGAGTCGCGAAGAGTCGAAAGGCGGATGACGAAAAGGGTTTGGTGTGGGCAGCGGGAAACATTCCTAGCACGTACATTTTACCTTCGGCATTTGTTACCGCGCAACAGGTCGGCACCGTCGCGGGCCTAGGCACTTCGTTAAGCGATTTTTTATCGAACGCTTCGCTTAACATGAAGTTCGTTGATCCGTCGCAGTTCACCGATCAAGACGGAAATCCGGGAAAGCGATTGCCTGGTGCCTTGGTCGAAGCTATCGAGAACCAATTGGAAATCGAGTACGTACCGTTTTATTTTCACGATCTTCGAACGAACGAGATAATCGCCTTCCACGCGTTCTTGCAGAATCTCTCCGACAGTTACTCGGCGAACTGGAACGCCCAAACTGGTATCGGTCGGGTGGAGCCTGCCTACATTTATGGCGGGACGACCCGTGCAATATCGATGCAGTTTTTGATAGCAGCGACTAGTCCGGACGATTACGACGAGATGTGGTACAAGATCAATAAGCTTACGACGTTGGTTTATCCACAGTTTAGTCGAGGCAGAGTTTTGACCGATGGTACGATTAATTTCGTCCAACCGTTTTCCCAGGTACAAACGGCGTCCCCGTTGGTTAGAATCAGATTGGGCGATTTGTTCAAGTCCAACTACTCGAAGTTCAGTCTCGCCAGACTCTTCGGGTTGGGACAAGCCGAGGACGTATTCAAACCAAGCGCGGAAGGTGGATCATCGACGGACGAGGAGGCCAACGCGGAAAAAATTGCAGCCGCCGCGAAGACCGTTTTCGATAGCCGCGACCCCAGCAACAAAGAGGCGTTGGGTTACATCACAGGTGACCAGGTGGTGATCCTACCCGTTGCGGGTGGTGGATTTAACGTCGCTCCTGTGGTACCAGGGGCGGGAGCAACGAAGAACAACATGACCATGTTGGGACCGATTAGGGGAACCATCGGAATACCCATTCTCGTCTCGCCACCCGACGAAGACGACGGCGCCGGGAATGCAGCACGTCTTGCAGCCACGACAACCCCGGCCGCGGGTGACGCCGCCACGGCAGAAGGCACAAAAATAAAATCGAGTACGAAATACGCCGTCATTTTGGACCAAACGTCCAACGACTTGATTAACGATAAGCTTGAACCCCTTGTGCCTGGTGACTATATTGCGACCGTTCCCATGAAGGCGCTGAAGCTTCAACCGGCTTGGGCGAATACCTTGATCAACCTCGAGGCTGGTTTGATACCATCTCTTTTTCCCGCGGATCCAGCCCCCGAGGCTGAGTTTTTTGATTCCGCGAATAACGCAATCGTTAGAAGCTTCGAGTCGGCTCGCGGTCGAGGTTTGGCTGGCGCGATTACGAGTCTGGATTTCGATTGGAACGAAAAGCCATGGCGAACCGATATCCCCGGTAGCAAAGCGCCCCTTTTCTGTGCTGTGACGATCAACTTCAGTCCGGTTCATGATATTACGCCTGGTCTAGATTCCGATGGGTTCAACCGCGCGCCTGTGTACAACGTGGGTAAGGTGATGAATGCGATTGGGGGAGATCCTTACGGAATGCCACCGAGCGTTAACGAATCGATACAGGCCGAGATGGATTTACAGCAGGGATATGAGGGAACGACGCTACAAACCATGATTGATACCGTCAAGGAAGAATCATGATTCGCCGATACCAAAATACAAAAAAGATAAAGGGTGGTAGAATGCTTGCGACCCCACAAGCCGCCCGGGCACTTATCGCCGCGGTCAAGGCAGGTCGACTACGCTTGAGAGTTCGCGTCGTTAAGGCGGGCGAACGTCTCGACGTAATCGCTGGAGAAGAACTA
>Ga0208299_1002755_pt1 | contig 11574 bp, 18 predicted proteins | sample 15_taG_FD_184089 | JGI IMG/M metagenome (GOLD analysis project Ga0208299, IMG submission 184089) | Marine viral communities from the Subarctic Pacific Ocean - 15_ETSP_OMZ_AT15312 metaG (SPAdes) (version 2) | ecosystem: Environmental > Aquatic > Marine > Oceanic | place: Pacific Ocean | collected...
GTCGGTGGGCAGGAACACCTTGCCGTTTGCCATCCTGCCCCGAATGCTCTGCGCCTTCTCATCCTTCTTGCCCGCTGCGCTGATATACTGCTCTGCCGTTGACAGGTAGCCCTCACTGCGCATCACACGCCGCAACAGGGGGGCCACACTCCGCTCTATCACCGTGTTCTCGGCAATATGGTCGCGGGGGCGGTGCTTCTTCATCATCCTCACGGCCTGCTCTACGCTCTTGTCCGGTGCTTCCTGTCCGCGCCACCAATCCGTGAGATATAAGTCGTCGTTGTGGTCTACCACGCCGACGCCGATGACGGTGTAGTCGCCAGCGCCGTGCGTGATGGCCCAATCGGAGGCCATGTAGCGTATGCCCTGCGGCGCTTCTCCCAGCCGGTATGTCTGCCACAAATCCTTGGCAAAGTACGCCGATGCGTCGGGCATCGGGTCGAGCAGCATCTGTGTAGAGAAGTTGTAGGGCGTCATCGCCCGGCGCTTGTCCTCGATATACTCTTTGGAGAACAACACTGGAGCGCCGGTTGCCGTGCCGTCCTGTGTGCAAGGATATATGCGAGGTCGCGCAACTTGGCGTTCCAGTATCGTTCCATAGGTGTCCGAGTCGTGGTAGCGCGTGCCGATGATGCGCCTGTGCCCGCCTTCCTTGCCCAGGTTGAGCGACAACTCCCAAGCGTCGGTTGTCTTCTTCACCATCTCCGGTGTCGTCACGCTCTTCTCTGTCACCACGTCATCATAAACGAGGATGTCAAAGTGCTTACTGGTGGGCTGGCCGTCTATGATGCCCCAGGCTTCTACTGTCGCCTCTTTGGGGTTGCCCGTGCGCTTGACGACTATGCCCTCGTCCTCACTCCACTTGGGGCTCTGGTTCCTGGGATCGCTGTAGAGGGTTTCGGGAAACCAGCTTTTTAGTATTTCATTTGTCTCGAGCTCCTGCTTTATCTGCCGCAGGAAGGCTTTTGCTATGGGCCGCGTGTGGCTAAAAATGCCAACCGTTAAGTCAGGGTTGTTCAGGATGTTCTGCAGCGTCAGGGCGATGGTGATGACGCTCGACTTGTAATGCTCTCTCGACCACAAGTCCAGGCAGCCGTTGGGCTGCTCCTGCACTTCTCGGCACCTGTCCAGCACCCACTGCCGCTCTGCATCTTCCCTGCGCATACCGTAGCGCAAGAGGAAGAACAAATCATTTCGTGCCAGATTTGCGCAGTGGGACAACATTGCCTTGGGCGGCTGCTTCCTCAGCAAGTGCCATAGTGTCGGATAGTCCGACAACTTCGATAGTGGTGTGAGCATCCTTCTTTATCATCTTCTCGTCTTTCTGGCTTAGGCGCTGCTTACCCAGCCAGATGAGCATCGTCTTGTCACCATCCCGCGCCAGCTTCATCTGCGCCTGCCGCAGCATCGTGTTGCCCGACTCCACGCCCTTGTCGTGCGCTTCCCTGAACTTCTTCTCACCCATCCTGCGCTGGATAGTGTTCTTATGCACGCCGAAGTAGGCAGCTATCTCCCCGGCTGAGGGGTCCAGGACGCAAAAGTTCTCCAGCTTCTCGAGGTCGATGTGTTTACGCGGCGGCATTTTGTCCGTCTACGACACCAACGACGCCCATCTGCTCCATGCGCTCGAGGATGACGGCGCAGTATTTGGGCTCGATTTCCATACCGTAGCAGGTGCGGTTCAGTTGTTCGGCGGCTACCATCGTGCTACCTGAACCCAAAAAAGCATCCACAACAATGTGACTCGGCTCTGTGCTGTTGCCTATGGCCCTGGTGGCCAGTTCTATTGGTTTCTGCGTTGGGTGGTATGTGTTGGACGAGGCTCTGTCATACTCCCACAGCGTGACCTCGTTATTCTGACCATGCCAGCGGGCTGATTGCCCCTTTTTGTGTGCGTAGTAGCAGGGCTCATGCTTCCCTTTGTAGTGCGCAGACGTGACGAATTGAGCATGATTTTTTGCCCAGATAATCTGGGCGGTTATTTCATATCCTGCGGCTGCGGCTGCGGCTGCGGCTGCGTGTCCATCAGCATACCACAGGTACAGCGGCGCCTTTTTGTCTACGACCCCGGCGATGACCGGTAAAGCCTTTGCGTATATATCCGTGCCGACGTGGTCACCGTCCAACTTGTTACGCTTCTTTGCTCCTCCGTCATAGCCGACACCATAGGGCGGGTCTGTGAAAATCATCTGCCCCACATCCTCTAGCATCAGCCTTTTGAAGTCCTCCTCGCTGGTGCTATCGCCACACATCAGCCGGTGCCGCCCTACCTGCCACACCTGCCCACGCTCCGTCTGCCACTTTTCTCGCAGCTCCTCGGCCTGGTCTACCTGTGCCTCTGGTGCTTCCTGCGGCGTCAAGTCCTTCAACATCTTGTCCAGCTCGGCTGTGGTCCACAAGTCCTCGAGGTTGACGCCCTGCTGCAGGTCGGTGAGTATGACTTCGGCGTCGAAGTCGAGGTCGAGTTCTGCCACGCGGTTGTCGGCGTAAGCGAGTTCTCGGGCCTTGTTGTCTTTAGCGAGGTCGAGGTCTGTGCGTTGAACGGCTACCACCTGGTTGCCGTCTGTTTGTACTACCACCACTTCATCCAGGCCGATGTCTGCTGCTGTCTCTGCTGTCTTGTTCCCGGCTATGATAGTGCCGTGCTTGTCCAGCAAAATGGAGCGCCCGGCCCCGTATGTTCGCAACGACTCCTCGAGGGCGTGACGTCCGCGCTCTGTGCCCTTGTTGGCGTTCCTGGGGTCGGGTGTGAGTTCTGATATTTGCATAAAACGCAAAAAGCCCTGCACTCCGGTTAAGGAGATGCAGGGCTTCTCTGAGCCTCTGGGTTGCGGTTATTAGGCGCTCTCTGGCGCTCTGATTTTATTCAGGCGTTTACACCGGGGGCATACGATTTCGATGTATGAGCCGGGTGTCAGTTTGAGCAACATCTTGCCACAGGGACACCTGTGCGTGTGTGTCCGTTCTTTTAACGTAGCACATGTGCTTGCGGGTTTCAAGGGGTCTTATAGCCGCGCCAGGGCTTTGTTCCTGCGCAGTTGTCGGTACGCGCCCTCGAGCACCTGGCGCACGCGCTCTCGAGAGATGTCGTGTGCGTCACCTATCACCTGGTATGATTGCGGGGTGTAGGGGTCAATGCCGTAGTGTCGGCGTATGATGTCTGCGGTTCGGGGGGGCAGGACTTCTATTGCTGCGGCGATATGGTCGCAGGCGTCGTTCTCGAGGGCTTGCTCATCCGGTGCGGGGATGTCATCGGGCAGGTTGCACAGCGCCCGGTGTTCGGGGTCGTCCAGGGATTTGACATACATCGCCTTTGCGGCGGTTTTTACTTGCTCTTTCTGCGAGGGGGTAAGTTCATCCTCCCTGCCGTTTTGTAAGCGCATACGGTCGCGTATGACGTTTTGGGGTATGCGTATGGTGCCGTCGCTGCCAGCCTTCTGTATCGCCTGGCGTATCCACCATACGGCGTATGTCATAAACTTCACCCCCTTGTCAGGGTCGAACTTTTCTGCGGCACGGATGAGGCCCGTCCATCCTGCGGCAATCCTGTCCTCCAGCGGCAGCTGTATTTCATAACTCTCTCTCGCCACCCAGGCGACAAAGCGCAGGTTCCGCACCACCATCTCGTCCCGCGCCTTCTTGTCTCCCCGGTATGCGCGTCGTGCCAGGCGCTTCTCGTCTTCGGGCTCGAGGAGGGCGTGGGTGAGTGCCTTTGTCATCGTTGCGTTCATCTTCTGGTTCATCGGTTTTCTCCATAAAACGCCAGCACTTCCTGGCTCATTCTGTTGGCGGCTATCTCGCAATACTTCTCTTCTATTTCGATGCCTATGGCCTTGCGGTTTAAGTCTTTAGCTGCCGCAAGTGTTGTTCCTGAGCCGCAGAAGGGGTCTAGTATCAAATTGTGTGGAGGGAAGAAAGCCGTAATAAGCAACTCTAATAGTTCTTGTGGTTTTTGGTGTGGCGTGGAGGCGTGTGTTACTCTGTCCATGATTATCACATCGGCTAAACATCTTCCATCTGGGTGTTTTTTGAAGGGCGCGAGTTTTTCCCGGTACCCCTCAAAAACCATGTAACCCTTCTCCCCCTCTTCCGTATGCTCACTGTAATCAATCCCCGGTCTTCGGTTAAAAAACCTCTCTTCTGCTGGGCACCACGATATATTGTAGTGTGACGTAAGGGGCAGATTGTTGCTTGTCCATCGGGGCAACTTGGGATAATGCCATACTATCTCCCTAAGCACTCGCCTCCCCAACACCTCCCGAACATCTGCCGTGAAGGGGGCTTGAGAAAAAACGAGGGATGCCCCACTATGTTCGGTCCACCCCAACGTATCCCTCATGGTATTATACATCGGGTCTAGTAAAAGACATCCAAACTTACCTGACCACTCCCTACAGTCCCCGTGGTAAATAGTCACCCAATCATCTTGGTAGTAGGGTGTCATTCCTCTGCCATCTTCAGGATACGGTCCATACCATCGTCGGTGGTCGGTGCGCTTCGGCACGGCTACGCCAACTTCGCTGAGATAGGTGAGGACATCCTTAATTCCCCATCCCCATTCGGTTAAGGGGTAGCGTGTCGTCAGGCCGTCGTTGATTTCGTCCTCTTTTCACTCGATGCCTTCTCTTTCTCCCTCGTCGGCGCGTAGCCCCACGTATCCGGTTACGGGCATGTTGTCCAGCAGCCACGCCTTGTAGGGCTCAATCTTGAGCATTCTAGTACAGAATCTTGCCCGCCAGTTGGGAATCATATTCTGCTCGATGATGATGCCCATAAGCGTCCTGTTGCCCACCCTCACCAAGGGGCTGTCGAGTATGGTTTCCAGCTTCTTCCAGTGGTCTTCCATCTCGGGCAGCTCGTTGCCCGTAGGGGTGATGAGGTAGGTGTATTCCCGTGGTTCCACTTCCTGCAGGCGTATCGCCATCGCTGTGGAGTCCTTGCCACCGGACAGGAGTACAACGTGCTTCATCGCAGTGCCTCTCTCCTCAAGTCCTCGGGTATTTGTAAAAATTTGGTGTCCAGCCACTCCATCAGCCGCTGCAGCCTCTCGTCCCGATCCTGCCCTGGCGGCAGGGCGTCGATGGCGTCAGACTCCTCCTCAGCACGTCGGACATAGTCTTTAGCGGTGGCAAGCGTCAAAACGCGGGCTCTAAGTCCTCTTCCCCATACCTCGGCTCGAGGTCTTCGTAGGGCCGCATGTGCGTCTTGTATCTGTCGAATAGGAGGTGAAAAGTCTGGCGGGCATCCTCCCGTGTGGCGTGTTGCCCCCTCTTGTGTCGTATGGGCTCGGGTGCCGGGTTGTTGGCCTGGAACGTGAGCATATCCTGCTTCGCCTCTTCGTATCCGATGCCCCGGCTTACGGCATAGCCCTTGATGGCCCACACGTTGATGCCGTCATCCCAGCCTTCTATCAGGTTTACATCAGCCACGCATACTCTCCCCTGTCATCACCACCACCTCGTTTCGGGCCAGCCTGTCCATCTGGCGGGGGTAGCGTTCGGTAAGGTCGTCGATGTGGGTGTTGCTCGTCAGGAGGGTGGACAGCTTCTGCTCATACCGGGCATCGAGGATGTCCTGGTAGATTTCTCCCACATATTCCGTCTGCTTTCGGACGTCAAAGTCGTCGATGACGAGCAACCTGCAGTTGCGATACCTCCGCAGGTGATACTTCTCGTCGTAGCCCGACACGTCCCACCCGGCGCGTATGGCGTCGAACAAGTCCTTTTCCTTGATGAAGCAGGCGCTCCGGTGCAGCCCCTCAGCCTCGAGGGCGATGAGGGCCGCCAGCATCGACTTCCCGGTGCCCACCTTCCCCAGCAGCGTCAGCCCCTTCCCCAGCTCCAGGTTCTTTTCCAAGTCTCCAGCGAAGACGTAGGCCGTCGTCGCCCATTCCCGCTGTCCCGGCAGCTCCGTCGTCCAATCCTCCCACTTCGCAGAGAAGAAGGACGGCGGTATCCCCAGGTGCTCCTTTCTGCCGTCGCTAATAGAGGCGCTTTTTACCACGGTTATCCTCCTCCTTCTTCTCCAGGAGATAGAGGGCTTGTTTGATGGAAACGGGTGCCTTGTCGGCAAGTGTTGTCATCAAGTCACAGGCTTTCTCCTCGCCGTGCTTTTCGACAAAGGCGGTGCAGTCGTCAAGAATGGCTTTTTTCTCTGCGGGTTCGATAAAGGACTTGATGGGAGGGATGCCTCGGGATACAAGGCCGTAACTTTTGAAAAGATTGTTGAGTTTTCCGTCAGAAACCACGGTGTTGACTCTAGGTTCTTCTTCTCTTCTCTTACTCTTATCTTCTCTAGGTAACGCGGTTGTAACGCTAGGTGCGTTACTTTTGCGTTGCCTGTGCGTTGCGGCTCTTTTGGATGTAAGTGCCCGTTTTTTAGCACTTTCGGACATGTGCTCGTCGAACTTGGGTATGGAAATCCCGTTCTTTTTCTCTACCAGCCACCCCTGCTCGATGAGTGCTTTGCCAAAACCTGCAACGCCCAGGTAGCGGTCGAGCCACGCTACCGTAACGCTGGGTGCGTTACCATCTGCCGTTTGCGAATCGGCCCAACTCCAGAACTTGTGGAGCTTCCCAACCACCGTGTCCTCGTCGAGGTCGGTGGTGATTGCAACGCCGATGACGGCAGGATCCCCAGCCAAGTCCGTCCGCATCTTAATCCAAGCCACCTTCTGCCTCCTGTTCGTATTTCATCAGCTGCACAAAAAATTCCCAGCTCAGGCACACCATCGGCGTGGCGTGGTTCTTCTTCAGAATGAGGGCATCGCAGTCGCCCATCCACCGCTCCAGCGTGGCGAACCCTGCGCCGTTCTTGCGGGCTTTTACTTCCCCGGTATACTTGTGCCCTGGCCCGAACTTTACATCGCCGTATATCGCCCCTGCGCCGCTCAGAGGGACGCGGAAGGCGTCGATGCCTGCATCCTTGAGGGCGTTGACTATCTCGCGCTCGACTCTGCTGCCCTTAATCTTGCGGTTGCGTGCGTTCACTCGTTCTCCAGGCTTATGCAAGGGCGGTCGGGGCAGGAGGCTGTGCCACGCTCCCACCCCAACCGGTGGCACCCCTTGCTAGAATGGGAGTCCGTCATCGTCGGGCGTCGGCGCTGCCGGGGCACTGACTACCGGAGGTGCGGTAGGAGCAGCAGGGGCGGCAGCAGCTGCCCCGTTGCTTGCCGGTGCCGGGGCGTTCTCGCGGATGCGGATGGCGTCGGTTTCCGAGCCAAAGGCCATCACCCGCGTGGGATACAGCACAATTACCTTGTTCGGCCACTCGTCGGTGATGGGACCGTAAAGGGTGGCGATACTGCCAGCGTTCGTCTTGTTCAGCACCAAACCCTTTGACGTGCCCGCGAAGTGCAGCACCCACTTCAACTCCTTGCCGTTGTTACCCTCGAACTCTTCCTCTGACACGCCCGAGATGCGGACGCTTACATCCTTGCCCTCGAGGCTGGCGGCCTTGAGGTAGTTAGAGAACATCGTTTCGATGTGTGGCATTGTTCTGCTCCTGTGTTTGTTTGGGGCGGCTCAGACAGCGGAGAGGATATGCTGTCATAAACCAGCGGGAGCGATCGCCGGGAGCCGCCCCGAATGTTTTTCGCTCCGTGGATTATTTGCGGCAGGGGGTGGGTTTCCCCAGGTTTTGCGCAGCCAGGTTGTGGAGTTCTCCCCGAACCCCCACATCCACGACGCTCACGCGGCACCTTCCCCACCCCCCATTCGTGGCCCCCCCAAGTCCACTAGCCGCTCGATTCTCAGGCTACCGGTGTTCCGTTGTCATTTTGTAGTTAATGTTCTGTTGATAAGAGTCGAGGGCGGCACCGACGACGGCCATCGTCTTGCGGATGGTGTCGGAGTTCTGGCCCAAGTCCTCCAGCACCAGGCTCTCCAGATAACCCTGGAGGCTGACGTGCTCCTCCTCAGCACGCAGCTTGGCGATAAGCGAAATGGCTCTCGGAAGTTTGAAGTTTACCTGCACACGCTCCATAGGGTCCATCTCCTACTCCCCCGGTTAATTCAGAATGCTCCTATGTCGAACTCGATACATAAGAGGATGATGAGCACCACCCCGCAGATGATGCCTTTAACGTCTTTGGAGTTCATCGCTATGTCTCTTTATCAAGTTGATGGTGGTGCCGATAGTCAGCCGCAGGGTGATCCCCCACGACGTGTCGGGTATGTCCTTGGCGAACTGCTCGAGAGCATCCACGATGCACACCGGTGGGGAAACGATGTCGCGGACGCTGCGGCCAGGAAATCGCACGGTGGACATCTAGCAGTCCTCCCCCGTATACATCATCACCCCGCCGCGAAGCTGGCGCGTGAGGTCGGTATCGAGGCCCAGAACAGCCCGTGCCTTCTCGCGGCTGTTGCGCTCCTTGCGGGCACGCCCCTGCTCGTCCAGGCGCTCCTGCTCATCCTTCAGTTCCGCATCGGACGGGCCGTGCTGCTGCGCGGCGTAGTCCATATCGCTGGGGGCGTCGTGGGCAAGCATCTATGCCTCCTTCGCTTTGGCGACAGCGGCAGCCACAGACGCCAGCTCGTCACTCCTCAGTGCCTTATTCCAACAGGCAGGGCACAAGTCGAGGGGGTGCGCGAGGTTCACATCGCCATAGATGTGGGCAGTTACTCGGAGCACCACTTTAGGCGTTTTGTTTTGCGGAACCATCAAGGACGTTTCTACTTTTCTCCACCCTCCACTGAGCACAAGGTCATCGCATACATCGCAGTGCGCTTTCTTCACACCCACCTCCCCGTCAGACTCCACAGCGTGACGCGCCTACGCAGCGTCAGCAGAAACTTGGTGACATTCCTGACCATTCTTCGCTCCTTCTGTATGTCCGACACCGTTAGGTGTTGGTGTGTTCTGAGCCGTCAGTCTGTCTCTGCCAGGAGGGGCTGGCGGCTCTATGTCTCTATACTTCCCGTGTTTTATCATCTCCTGAATGGGCACCGGGATGCCCCGTGCCTGGTAGGGCTTTCCCCGACCTACCGTCTTATCTCTGGCAGGACTTTCTCCGTATTTCCCCAACCACTCGGGTATCCGAGCCTTTACCGTGGACATCGGAACCGTCAGAACCTTGTTCCAGTGCGGGATGTAGATGGCAAGATATTGAGCCAAACAATCAAGAGCCCACCCCCGGTTCGCCTCACCACGGCCCTCGCAGTAGGTTTCGATAAACACATTCATCACAGCTTCAAAATCGGACTTGTATTCGACGGTGAAGACTTGGTTGGTGGCGCAGCAGGTAAAGAGCCTGTCGATGTCACCCACCCGCTCCATCGCGCTCGGGATGTCGCCGATGATGTATTTTGTGCTGAAGTGCCGGTCCAAGATGAGCTCACCCTCCTTTCCCTCATCATACTTCTGCTTAAAGGTGACGCCGTTCATTCGTCACCTACCCGCAGCAAGTCCGACAGCGACAAATCCAGTGCCTCGGCAATCTTGTGTGCCGTCTTCATGTTGGGAGAGCGGGTGCCCACCTCCCACTGCTGCCACGCCTGGCGCGTGATGCCCAGCCGCTTACCGGCCTGCGCCAGTGTGAGGTCGCGCTCTTCTCGAGCCATCCGTATGCGTGTGCCGTCTGTCATCAAGTCCCTCAATGTGTAGGTATAACTCCTTCTTGCTATGAATCTAAGGAGACATAGCTTCATAGTCAAGCAAATATATATAATTACCCTTCATTTTATCAGGCAAAATGTCTAACTTTCAGGCTGTGAAAGTAGGAGACTTGATACGGAATGCGCTGGAGCGCGAGGGACGCAGCCAGAAGTGGCTGGCCGACGAGATAGGTGTGACTCCCAAGCAGGTAAGCCTGTGGGTGAACAGCGACGATATGCGCATCAGCAGTATGCGCAAAATCAACAGCGTTATCTACATCAAGGAGTTTTCGGTGTTTGCGAACGACAAGGAGGAGATGGTAGAAGTGCGGACGGGGGACTTGTCCGCTACTCTACCACGTCGCGTTGTGGAGTTGATTGAGAACTCTGATGAGGAATGGCTCGAAACTGTCCTGGGGCTGATTGCCCTATGGCGTCAATCAGAACCGACAAAACGAGCGAGTCTTCAAACCCTGCTGAAGCAAGTTGGCGCATTATCTGAGCCGTCTTCGGATACACGGACAGAGCAATAGTGTTGCTTTTCAAGATTAGCCTCCTCCGGGCCGCCCCCCGGTTTTGTACTCCTACAGCGGACAAATTCGTCTGCTGTGAGTTACATCAGTTTGCTTGATTAATCATAGAAGTAGAAGTTTCGAGATGCAATACTAAACTGCTTCATCGTGTGACACATGGCGCAACAATACTTCAAATCGCGCTACAACTGGCCGACGCAGGAAGCGTGGGAAGAGTATATCAGAAGCGGCGTGCGGATGCCGCCCACGCCCCAGGGCACCATCGCCTACAACGTGCGCCACTGGATGTGGGTGTGTGGATACACCCAATCAGACTTGGCCGACAAAATGGGCGTTCACCGCTCTCAGGTAAGCAGAATTCTCAACTCCGACGACGATCACATAACCTTTGGCACCATCCGCAAGCTGGCAGCAGCCCTGGAGCCCATTGGCCCCTGGCCCTTCCTCCTGTGTATGGCAGGACACGACAAGGACAACTACGAGTCCAGCGCCATCATCCGGTTTGTCCACCGCTGGTGCGGCGCACGTTCGCGGCAATACCAGATGTCCCGAGCCCTCGAGCTGCTCAACAAGGCCGAAGATGAGTTTTTCGACGGCCTCGACCCCGGCAAGAACGACATAAAACTGCGCATCACAAAAACCATAAACGGCAAGTAAATCCTTGTGTACCAACATCTTAGCTGAATGGCATTCAGGAGGTCAGGGGTTCGATCCCCCTCGGCTCCACCAATATATGCTTTTGCAACAAGTTAGCGGTATTTTAGGAACAGGGGTGACCTCTTGACTTTTTCAGTATTCAAGAGGTCACCCCTTTCTGATTTCCTGGCCGAGCGCCGCGCTTCGGGCTGTTCTCCCGATACATTGTACATGTATGACTATATATGCTCACAGCCCCAGGAATGGACGACAGAGGGCTTGCAGGGCTTTTTTGGGCAGCTGCACGCCCGATTGTCGCCTGCATCGGTGCATACCTTCTACCGGCACCTGGGGGTGTATTGCCGCTGGCTGGAGGCACAGGGGCACGAACGCATCCAGTTGCCCGCCATAAAAGAGCCCAAAATACAAAAGCGGCCCATACCGCTTGCCGTTATGCGCAATGTGCTGAAGTCGATGGAGGGGTTTGGCAAGTTCGAGGATGTGCGGAACTACGCCCTCATCCTGTTCCTCTACGACACCGGGGTGCGGCTGGGAGAGTGCCTGTCTGTCGAGCGGCAGGACTTGGTGTTAGAAGAGCAGATGGTATACGTAGAGGGCAAGACGGGGCAGCGGGTGGTGCCGTACGGCAGGAAGACGCACAAATCCCTACTGCGTTACTTGGACGCACGCAAGGATACGTGCCCGTGGCTGTGGGTGGGACAAAAGGGGCCGCTAACCAAGCACGGTGTGCAGACGGTGTTCAGGCGCATACGCACGCGCCTGGGGATACGGAAGTTCAACCCTCACCT
>Ga0208299_1002757_pt1 | contig 11566 bp, 17 predicted proteins | sample 15_taG_FD_184089 | JGI IMG/M metagenome (GOLD analysis project Ga0208299, IMG submission 184089) | Marine viral communities from the Subarctic Pacific Ocean - 15_ETSP_OMZ_AT15312 metaG (SPAdes) (version 2) | ecosystem: Environmental > Aquatic > Marine > Oceanic | place: Pacific Ocean | collected...
GTTTCTTGAACCACCATTCAGCTACTTCATCCGGGCATTTAGTCAGAGTCTTTCCCTTACGCCCACGCTTAGTTACACCTATGCTTTTGAAGAGTAACTGTTGCGTATCTTTGTTTTTCGTTCTCATCTGAAGGGAACAAAAATGGCAGAGAGGATTAACCCCTCTGCCATGTAAGCTATCACCTGTTTCATAATATGTTCATCATGCTGCCTTTCTTTGGTTTTCTTTTTCCCAACGGATCATATCCCTCTTCTCCCGTCCTTCGCGGGCCGCTTCTTCCTTGCCCGCCTTTACGCGGTCAGCCTCGGCCCTCACACGCTCATCGTGCGTGGCCCTTCTGGCTATCTCCTGCTGTCTGATTGAAGGCAGTCCATCAGCAGCACGCTGCCGCCTGTAGCCGTGCTTGAACTTACTCACTCTTCTTCGCCTCCTTTCTGGCCTCTATGGCCTTAGGCTTCTCCTCCTTCGTCAACTTGACCAGTGTCCGGGTGATGGCCGTGTGCCACCTAGCCCGTGTCCGGGCAGGTACGTCCTTAAGCGTGCCATTGCTGACACACTCGTCTATGTCGGCGCTCAACTGATCGAGCACCTTCACCGTTGGCGCAGCCTTAAGCTGCCCCCTTATCCCTGTGTTTAGTTTTAATAACATCATTGTTGTTACTCCGTTAATGAGGACATATGCCTCCGTCGATGGGCTCGAACGCTTAGTGTGAAAAGCGGAGCCCACCGAGGGTGGTATATGTAGAGGTACATCTACGATAAGCCCTGTGAGAGCAGGGCGGTGGGAGATCGAAGGCAGTACACCTGCCCCCAACCTAAATAGGACACTCTTTAAAGCAAGGGCTTTCAGCCCTTAAATATCGGCGCGTACTGGATTTGAACCAGTCCTAGGGTATGCACATCTTACCGATAGACCCCGTAGCCAAGTAAGCCCACAGCCATTGTACTTTTGGCCAGCCTTACGCCCCGTAAAACTTTTAGTCATTGAACCCGACAAAGTATGACTCAAGCATTCCCCCTTCAGCCAAGCCCTCTTTCTCGTTCTCATCCATGTAATCCCAAGCATCCGCTTGAGTGGAGAAGGACGCCCATACGGCCCTTGCCCCAGCGCTAAACTCTACGACCCAGTATCCGTTGACTGGGCCTATGAATTTAGACCCTCCTGCCTGCTCCTTGTTATCGGTCACAGGTCTTTCGCTTATCGCGCTCATCTCCTGATGAGGGCACAAAAAAATCCCCCAGCCTCAATTGACTGGGGGAATAGATTGCGTGCCCTCTTGTGTGCCTATCGGCGGTGGAGCCCTTTGTCTTTACACAACCAAGACTACAACTGAGCCTGAATTTATGGGGGAGTATTGCCCCATATTGGTTGAAACCACTAACGAGCAATTAAGCTCGCGGAAAGCTGCCTTTCCTATGCTAGGTTCCGATAAGCACAAAAGAGGACACGCCGCCTGAAAGGACATCCCGTCATTCAACGGGAGGTAAAACTCCTAACAGGCAAGCGTGACCTTGGGTCGTGTTTGTTTTGTCGGTCTCCATCTGCCATATCTCACAGGATAGTGGCTCCGCCACTCGAACCCGTCCCGACCACCGGGAACCTGTTCGCTGTACTATATGGGTCAAGGTTAGACCGCATGATGCCCACGACGACATCTTACGAGGTTGCTCACAGCAACCCCGCCCTTGTAATACGTCCAACTAGAATGCATTTGAAAGCCAAAGGCCTGTCTTGCGACACACCTATATGGGGGTCTAGTTGCACGGACTGATCCAACGTGCTTGGACTCACAGTCATCACCCGTCCGCGACTTACTCATCGCACGGTTTGGGGTCGTTCGGTGTGGACGCGTACATGACCTGTCGTCACGGTACAAATTCTGGATGCCTTTCCAACCGTCCGCTGTCGTTGCGTAGGATAACCTGGAATTCAGGACACAATCCTACACAGGCAACCTCCAGATGGTCAGCTACACCCACAATTAAGTGGTTCACTTCGCATACAGGAATGCTGCCTGTAAACAACGAGCATAGGCTCGCCACTACCAACCCTCGTTGCTTGCACAATCCTTAAGGCATATGCAACCACAACTTAACAAGGCTTTCCTTTAGCAACTCTTCCCCGATGATTTCAGGACGCTTTCCCTAACGGTTTTTCTTTCCGCATATTCGGGAACACCACCGTTGGTGATGCCCCTCCAAGGGAGTACGCTTGTTTCACCGCCGCTTCACCTGTACGGTACATTCACGGCAGCCCATCTGCGTAGCCATTTTACCGACTACTCTCATTCGGGTATCTTTCACTAACACCCAGCCCCATGTCCTTCCAGTCCGCTTCCTCATTCCACGGTCAGAAGTAATCGTTGTTGTCGAAGAATCGCTCACACAACGAGGGCCAGCCAACTTTACATTGACTGTCACTTGCCTTGCATAAACAAAACAAGTGACAACCAATAGAAAAAGGCCACTAGGGTTCAATCCTAGTGGCCCTTGGTTAGATCGCCGCTTATGTTCACACGTTCCCGTGTGTATCGCGGCGTATCCTTTTTCCTCTGCGCCCTAGCAGCAGTCTTTGCTGCCTTGGCGTGCGCTTTCTCGTCTGTCTGCCTCTCCCACGCTCCCCGAAGGTCGCGGTCAGGGCTGAACAAACGCTCCACAGGTACAGAAACAATCTGTACACCGTTCTCCTGTCTTACGACAGTCGCTCCCGTTTTCTTTCGGGATGCTCTCAATCTCTCGTATTTCTTTCGCATGACGCAAATGACAAGCAGGGCTTCCCTGTCCTACCTGTCGTTTGGTTCACAACGGTGAACATAACGAACACAAACAAACAAAAAAAATGAATGAACATAAAAAAATCCCCAAGGGGATTAACCCTTGGGGACTGTTGGAAAAGGATTAAAGCTCGAAAGCTTTATCCTTGTCGGCGTTTAAGATTGCCATCAGATCGGCTTTGTTCGCATTGGAGCGAACAATTTCAACTCTTTTGGTCAATTTCACGCCTCCGTCTTGAGTGATATCCCCTGAGGGATAGTACCCGTATTTCACTTCGCGCTCGCCTTTGTTGATCGCAGCAGTTGCCGACGATACGGCAACGTTCGCAATCCGCGAATTCTGCTTACGAACAAAGGGAAGCAGCTTCGCGCTCGCCTTTGTTTGGGCATCCTCCGGGACAATTCCTTTCGGCACGTTAAAAACGATGCGGCAAAAGGAATCCTCTTGACCTTTGGTCAAGCAGGAGAGCTTGCCTTTGGCTTTAAGAAGACGCCACACCGACAAGGCATGATCGGCAAGCTTGCCCTTTGCAAGCTGCTTGGTCGTCGCCATTGCCTCCGCTTCCCGCTTGGCCTTTGCCTTGGCTTCGCGCTTGGCAGTCGCTGCTTGAACGGCAGTTGTGCTTTTGCGTTTTGCTTTCGGCGTTGCCTTTGCGTTGCGCTTTGAACGAGTTGAACTCGTTCCCGATATAGTTTTGTTTGTTTTTATCATAACAATTCAAGGATAGGTCAAGCTTGCCACGATGCTCCATGCATGGCGGGGCTTGCCTCCCTCAGTAGTGCTTTTTTGCCCCTTTGAAAACGGACATTTTCAGGAGTCTTGAAAAGGGCAAAGCATTGACAGTCAGCACCGATTGAAAAACCCCTCACACCCCCGTGGGAGCGGGGGTATACCCACAATGCTTACATGTATATGTATATGCCCCTGCGCAACTCTAAGCAATTTCCATGAATTGCTATCTTGAGAAAAAATTTTAGGCCTTGTTGGGGAGGTGAGTGTTTCTATACTTGTTGAGTTATGTCTGAACTTATAAAAACGCTATGGTTAGCCATTGAAGAGGTGGAGTCCTTTGGGAACAGCAAGGCGGTTAGGGTTATAGAGCGAGCCTTGGAGCAGGCTTACCAGATTAGGCGTGATGCGGTTAAGGAGTAGGTGGTTTCACGCGGCTGAGAGTGCTGCGAACGTGGTGGTGGGTTATGTGATCAACCTATTATTGGTATATGGGTTGATGCATGGCATGGGGTATGAGATTAGGATGCATGAGAATGCAGGGATGGGGTTAGTTATAGCGTGTGTAGCTTTTGTCCGGGGGTATTGGATACGCAAGGTATTTCATTGGGTGACATCGTTGTAGCCTTTATTTTCTAGGAGCCCCCAAGCGTCTATGAACATGTAGTATTTGGAGTGTTCGACAGTATCTTTGGAGGTATTCATGGAGATTGTTTGTTTACCTATGATAAGATCGTGTGGAACGATGACGAAGAGGTTATCGGGCACTGCGGAGAAGACATAAAAGGAGATATCCTCTAGGGAGTGTTGTTTCTTTTTATTGAATCCTCCCCTGAGTGTCCACTTATAGACTTTATTTCTTGAGTGGGTAGCTGATTTGACCTGTATTTTGTGGATGAACGGGCCTTTGGTGACGATTCTATCGTAGGGAGCGTAGTCACCTTCTGGGGTGGAGACCACCCAGTCACGTTTAAGGAGTTCTGCGGTGACTAGGCATTCCCCGATGGTACCGAGTCTTTTGTTATTTTGAGTTCCCAAGCGAGTTACTGGGAGCGTCGGGGTAGTTCATTAGGGAAGGCACTCTTAGCTTTGTAAATTTTGGCATGAATTCCACCTCTATTTCCCCTACTGGGCCGCTCCTTTGTTTGGCAACTATCAGGGAGAGTGGGTAGGGCAGGCCATCTGACATGTCAACAGAATTTTCTCTATGGAGCATGATGACTACATCGGCATCCTGTTCGATAGCGCCGCTATCTCTTAGGTCAGTGAGGCGTGGTTTACGTTCGTTACGGGCTCCGTCTCGGGAGAGTTGGGACAGGCAGACGACGGGTACGTCTAGGTCTTTGGCTAGGGCTTTTAGTTGTGAAGACCAGTGAGCTACTTCGCGGTCACGGGTTTCAAACTTCTTGGAGGAGGATATTATTTGCAGGTAATCGACGATGATGAGGTCTATACCTAGGTCACGTTTCATTCGTTTGGCTTTGGACTTTATATTATGGATAGTGATGGTGCCGTTATCGTCGATATAGATGGGGCGTTTACCCATGGTGATGAGTCCTTGTTGAATTTTTTTCATATCGGTATTGGACATGTTTCCTTTCAGGGATTCTCGGTAATCGACTTCCATTTCGGAGCAGATGGAGCGCATGAGGATCTGGGAGGATTTCATTTCTAGGGAGAAGAACAGGACTTTTTTACCAGAGGCGGCAGCGGCGTCGGCCATGCATAGGCCTAGGGAGGTTTTGCCAACGCTTGGTCTGGCGGCGATGATATTGAGGTCGCCTTTATTGAGGCCCATTATCATTTGGTCGAGGTTATCGAGTCCCGTGGTGATGCCTCTTATTTTTCCTTTACGCTCGAAGCAATCTTGGAAGAATTCTATGGCGTCAGGTATAACCTCGTTATAGCTCCTTACAGACGTTTCTTTGCCGCCCACCTTACACAGACCCTCTACGCTTTCAAAAAGCTCTTCTAGCACCCCGCTAGGCTCAGCAACAGCATCTGTTGTTATGCGATGAGACACCTCATCGCATAACTGCTTGGTTTGGCGTTTTTTGCGGAGCCCTGTCAGGATGTCTAGGTAGTAGGGCCAATTAGCTGGGGAGGGTATTAGCGCTTCGCATTGGTCGATGAAGGTGAGTGCATTGACTTTACCTGCTTCGATGAATTTGCGAGTGATGGTGACCTTATCGATTAGCCTATCGGCTTCGTATAGGCTGAGCATCACGGCCATGTGGTTGGCGCAGTCGTGGTGGGTGAACAGTGTTAGTGGTGAGGGCTCCTTTCCTAGGAGTTTATCTAGTATTTGGGGTTCCTCGAGGATGCACCCTACCAGTGCCTTCTCGCTTGTAGGGTCTTCTAGGTGGTTAACTTTTTTACTCAATTTTGTTCCTCTGCTTCTACTTGTGTTAGAGATATTAATTAGCTAGAGATATATATGTGATAGTATTATTAGATATAGCTTGTGTTAGAGATATTAGTAATATATAATATATATATGTGATATAGATACTAGTAAGTAGTATTAGGAATATTTTTCCCATATCCCCCCTAATTCCCCCCTGAAATCGTCCTGAGTTGAGTCATTTGACCCAACGGTTGCGCTAAAAGACTCAGTTGTTGAGTCTTTTGACTCATGTATAGGTGAGTCATTTAGCTCAACTGTTGAGTCTTTTGACTCAGTTAGGTCGAGGCCTGTGTAGGTTGGAACCTTGGAGCGGTTATTTGTCTTCACGGCTAGGTTCTTGTTGATGAGCAGGGGCAGTTTTTTGCTGACTGTCCTGCGTGTCATCCCCGTCTTGTAGGCTATCCTGTTAACGGACATGTCGCCTTCGCATAGGAGGGCGGCGTACAGCCTGAAGCTTGGTGGATCTAGCTTGATTCGGTTTAGTTGTGCTACTGTCATGTTTATGTCGGTTCTGCGTTTGAACTAATGCGTTCTTGACGCGTTCATCCTAAATTCTCCCGATGGCAGGTCTGCCCCGCCCTTGGTTGCAGCCCAGCAAGGCTCGTCGCCATCGAGTGCCCAGCACTCACTGAGCTAGGTGGGCTTAAGCGAAGTGTTCGCTGCTCACGGAGCACCCACCAAAAGTTTTCCCCTCCCACAGGCCGTATGGTGCAGAGGTCGGCAGCTAGAAAATGAGCAGAACTAGCAAGTGCCTGTGGCCCGTGAAAGGGGATAAAATTGTTGTCTTAATGGGTGGGAGACCATTAAACTGCATCGGGCCTCCCGCCTCTGCTGGGAGAAAGGTAACCTCCCACCCCCTGACGGTGGCAAGAACTTTTTTTAAAAAAAATGCATAATGCTGAAAAACTCCTGAAAACAGTGGCTGAAACGGGGGTCATCAGTCTCCCCCAAATGAAGCTTGTGTGGGAGGTTTTGCAGGAAAAGATGCTGGATCAGATGGTAAATGGAAGGGAATCAGTCGACCTAGGTTTCGCTGAACTATATCCGATTCCCTACAGGGCCAACTGGAAGAACGGACTACATGATCAGTTTACAAAGATAGGCCAAGACTTTAAAGGGAAGGGCCATAATGCCTGCGAGGAAATAGCAAAAGATAAGGGGTTTTGGGCCGAAATGAGCAACACCAGACTCCTTGCATTCAAGAACCATATCTATTGGAGTATCGAGGTTGTGCCCAAGAAGCAGTGGTGGGCTAATACAATTAAATCGGAAATGGATAAGCGCAGTAAGATGTCTGCGGCTGACTATTGCCGTTATGTGGCCAAGGTTGTTTATAAGCTGAAAGGAAAACTACTAGATGTTTATCGTTCGTTCATATCGCAAGCGGCTATCCCGTGCGGTGGAATTCGCAACAGTCGCGTTGCGGGGGGCCACTTCTTGGTGCCGTTCATCAAGTCTCGTCAAGTGTCTGCCAAACATCCTGAGAATAGGGGGCCAGTTGATGTGGTGGTCAATCTTCGGGATGCCCTCCACGCAAACGGTGGGCTCGACCACAAGGCTGGCGAGGTACCGAGAGTGCTGGCGGTGTCCGATATTCAGCCAGAGTAGGCGCAGTTGTGGCGAGCTTAATGATGAGCTTGGGTGCAAATGTTATATGCCATTAAAGACTAAGCTAAGAGACGCAACATGCTGGGCGCGAGACAACGATTTGGAGTTCGGGTGGAATGAGTGATACAGGGATAATGCAAGAAGACGGGGAGCCTTTGGATCTGCCAAAGGGGGGGGCAGCAACAGTGCCTCCAAGCAAGGGCTTATTCAGCCACAAGGAGGCCAAGCAGGCTGCCGCCGAGACAGGGCTTGTAGCGGTTAAGAGTAAGAAGTTTGGGGAGCTTAAAAAACTTGGGGACTTCATAGAAAAGGAAGGGGTGGTAAAGACCAGTATAGGATATGTTTTCCTATCAGCGGAAAAGTTAGAACCTCTTATGCAGTTAGCGGCAGATATAGCCTATGAAGCGGACGACGACGCTATAAAGCTTCAGGCTATAAGCAAGGCGGTCGAGGTGTCCAAACAGTTAACTGAGTCTGCGAAAATCTGTGGCAACATGGTAAACAACAAGCAGATAAAATCGGAAGAATCCAAGAAGAAGGCGAGCTTTTTGCCAGGACAGGCAATAACACCAATACAGATAAATGAACCAAAACAAGTTAACATCGGAAGCGGAAACGCTAACAGCGGATCAAGCGAGGGAAGCGATAAAAATAACGCTGAGCAAACTACAACACAAGCCGAGCACGGCATTCCTCGCGGCGATAATGTCGCAGGCGCTCGGGCTGAAGACCAACATGGCGAGGAAGGCGATGAAGTCGAAGATAGAGAACATAATCATGTTTGACAGGAAGCAAAGCGACTATGGCAGTAAGAATATAGCGGCTTGGGACAAGAAGGATTTGAATATACTAGGTGTCGGATTTCGGCTAAACGATAAATTGCAACGGATGATGAACCTGACATGGAAACGCATAGAGAACAAGGAGTCGCCAGAGGTGGAGAACGAGCCTATGCTGGACACGGCAAGGGATATAGAGAACTACGGAACTATACTGGAGCTTCTTGAGTCCGAAGAGTGGGTTTAATTATGGCAGCGAAAAAGAAAACAAGCACAGTGAAGGCGGTCAAAAAGAAGACCGTGGGGATTGGCAACAAGATGACTCCAGCGCAACGCAGGAGGTACATGGAGAACGCCAAGAAGGAGGCAGCGGACATTGCGTTTTACGAGAAGAGCTCTCCTAAGCGTAAGGCGGCTATAGACAAGTCAGGGAACAATCCTTACAAGAAAATGCGTAAAAGTCTAAAGGGCGACCCCAAGTTCCAGAAGAAATACAAGTAAAGCAGGGAGCGGGGATGACCAGCACTCAAAAAGCTGTATCTAAAAAGATAGGGAATCTCATGGGGGAGCACTTTCCTAACTCTTTGCTGGTGGTAGCTAGCGATATGCTAGACGACGATGACTTCATTTGCGTCCGCTTTTACGGGGGGGCGCTGACTGCTGCCGGGATGGCTGAGTACGCCAAGAAAACCCTGCATAAGATGATGGAGCATGGCGACGAGCCAGACGATTATGATGATTTCACTAAATCCTGAGAAGTTTGGCGGCTGGGGAACTGTCTCCAATCTGTATTTCGTGGAACATTTCTCCTAGAATACAGTAGGTTGTGGCATCCCAAACGTGCTTATGTTTGTTATTGCGAACATAAGTGCGCCTGCTCCTGCCCTTAGTTTTCTTAAGACCACCCTTTAGGCTCTGTATAAGCCCGTCAGCGCGTACAGATGCGGTGAGTCTACCCTCGGTTAGAAGCTGCTTTGTGAGCATTACACGGAGCCTGACAGACTCTGCGAACTTGGGGCAGGGGCTGAGCACAATCTCGCCCCCTGTTACTCTGGATACGATCATTGAATCCCAAGTCCCTGCTGCGGATCTGAATCTATCCACGGCGCTGGCGTCCGACCAGTGTATCCATTGGAACCGCTTGTCGCAGACCTCCTCCCACTCTCGCATCATCTCCTGAAAAGCTATGGTGAAGTCCTCGATGGTCACTTCCCCATCTATGATCACAAGCTCATCGAGCACATTAAAGGCAGGGCCACTGGTTGTAAGTACCTTCTCCATTATAACCGCCGCGTGGTTTTTATCGCCCAAGTCCCATCCAGTATACAGTACGTCTGTATTTTCTTGGGGCAGCAAAACATCCCAATCCTCGAATTTACCATCAGTGCTTCCGCCTATGTGGCGGGAATTAAATACGCCTGTGAAGAAGGAGTCCTTGGAAGTCTCAACCCACTTGCCTTCCACATAGGATGCGTATAGATCGGGGTCATGTGCGAAGGTTGCCTTTAAATCCTCAAATTCTCTTGGGTCAAGAAACGTGTTATCAGAAACCTGTGTCTCTATAAGGTGAAGATTCTTCTGGTAAGTGGGGTTTGGGTGGTCATCCCTTTGTGCTTCTTCATACCATATCTTATATGCCCAGAAATCCTGCCCCTCCTCCTCGCATGGGTTGGTATCCGCTATCCACATATGGCTATCGTAAGGAACTCCGGGCATACGAAGCTGTCCTTTGGGGAATCGGAACACATAATCTTCATGGAAATTTGTCAATTCGCTGACAAATATACATGAAAACACGGTTCCCTTTACTTTAACTGCGATTTCATCCTCTATTTTAAGGGAATGAAGTTGGAATTCAGAGGTTCCACCGTGTTGGTTTGTTATCCTGAAGTGCTCCATTCTCGTTGCGCCATCCATCTTCATGGGTGTGTCGAGCTCGCATCCCTCTAGATTGTCAGTCCATTCGGGTAATATCTTGTCATATAGTAAGTCCCATACGCCTACTTTTGCGTTTTTAAGGGTGTTGGTGAATATACCTACACGGGCAGAGGGGGTTTCCCATGCGTGACGCATGAGCCTATGCATTACTCCCCAAGTTTTAGCTGCGTATCGGGGGCCAGAGACAAGGACATATCGGCCATAGCAGTTGAATATTTCAAATTGCTTGGGGCTAAGGCTTGGGTACCACACCCCGCTATCTTCATCACTCATATAGCTCCGCGATATTACTGTCGCGAATAAGTGAAGCCAAGTTATCTATAAGCTGGACAACTAATAATAAGATAGCATAGTTGCTGGGAGGTGTACTAATAGTGTACTCCCACCAAGGGGGATGCGAAATGGCTAGTAAAAAAATAGACGATTTAAAGAAGAGGGCCAACAAGCGGAGGATGCTTGAAGCTCAGATGAAAGGCTTACGCGAAGAAGGCAAGCACTGGTCTGGGTACATCAAGAAAAACGAAAGAAAGGCCAAGGCTACAAAGGCAATCAAGACTGCCGCTGAAATAGCAGAGCTTGCTGGTGGCGCGGGGGCGGTGGTTAAGTCTGTCGGAAAGCAGGTCGCGAAGAAGGCCAGCAGAGTCGCAATGAACAAGGGTTCCAAGTTTGCGAAGAGGTCAACCAGAGCAACCCAAGCGCAGACCGCCAAGAAGGTTGTCAGCAAGAAAGGAACAACCCGAGGGAAGGCGACCGCTAAAGACATCCTTGGCGGCAACCCTGTTAGAAAGAAAGCTGTCAGCAAGGCCGCTCCCAAGAAGTCTGCAATGCCTCAGTCGATGAGCAAAAACAAGAATGCTCCCGGCTCCAAAGGCAAAAGAGACAGATTAAATACAGCCCAAAAAGAGGGCGGCTATGTAGACAGAAATAAAGCGAGCGTAAAAGTAGCGCAAAACCGTGGCGAAACTTTTGCTAAAGACACTGGAACAAAGCCTTACTCGTCTGCATATCGAAGGGCAGTTAATGAGGTTTTGCACAACACGAACAAGGGGAAATCTTACGAGAGCGCCACAAAAGCTGTTCGCGCCAAACAACCCTTAAGTAAGCACAAGGCTGCTGTGGCCAAAGGGAATCGAGCAAGGATAGATAGAAAGTTAAAAGAGGAGTCCGCAAGAGTTCGAGCAGCCAAGACCAAGGCGAAAAAGAAGAAAAAATGATCACGGTATCAATAGACCTGACGAAGCCGGGGTATGAAGAGCTAGCAGAACTGCTCTCTTCTTATGTTGCTGGGGATTCTATTATTATGGAGAACGTGGAGGGGCGCGTAAGCTC
>Ga0208299_1002758_pt1 | contig 11554 bp, 8 predicted proteins | sample 15_taG_FD_184089 | JGI IMG/M metagenome (GOLD analysis project Ga0208299, IMG submission 184089) | Marine viral communities from the Subarctic Pacific Ocean - 15_ETSP_OMZ_AT15312 metaG (SPAdes) (version 2) | ecosystem: Environmental > Aquatic > Marine > Oceanic | place: Pacific Ocean | collected...
TTACTCGCGCACTTGACGACGGAACCGATTCTACAAAATACGCTTACTACTCAGCAAAGCGAGCAATCGACACCGTAGCTGATCCAGAAGTAGTAGAATACAACCTAATGGCTATGCCAGGTATTTACCACGCAGGACTCACTTCCCACATGATGGAAGTATGCGAGGCTCGTGGAGATGCTCTTGCAGTCATCGACTTGGATTCTGGTTACAGAACAAGCGCTGAAAGCACCGCCGCTATCTCAGCTAGAGTCGGAAGTGTTTCAACTGCAATCAGTAACCTAAACACAAGAGGAGTTAACTCATCTTATGGTTGTGCTTACTACCCTTGGGTTCAAATCAACGACTCTATAAGTAATAGCCTCCTCTGGGCACCGCCTTCAATCGTTGCTCTTGGGACATTCTCAAGTTCACAGCGCAAAAGCGAACTATGGTTTGCTCCTGCTGGATTCACCCGAGGTGGATTGACAGAAGGTTCCGCAGGAATCGGAGTTATTCAGACTCGCGAGAGATTGACTTCTAAGAACAGAGATGATTTGTATGAAGCAAATATCAACCCGATTGCTTCATTCCCAGCAGAGGGAATCGTAATCTTCGGACAGAAGACACTTCAAGTGACTCCTTCTGCTCTCGACAGAATCAACGTTCGCCGTCTAATGATTTACGTGAAGAAAGAAATCTCCCGTATGGCAGCAACTGTCCTCTTCGATCAAAACGTTTCAGCAACTTGGAACAGGTTCTTGTCGAAAGCAGAGCCATTCTTGAGAAGCGTCCAAGCAAGACTTGGACTTTCAGACTTTAGAATCATTCTTGACGAAACCACAACAACCGCAGACTTGGTTGATAGAAATGTCATGTACGCCAAGATATTCCTCAAACCAGCACGCTCAATTGAGTTCATCGCACTCGACTTTGTTATTACAAATACGGGCGCAGGATTCGAGGACTAAACTAAACTAATGACTATTTATATCAATAGGAGAAACAAATAATGTCAGATTTCTGGACTTCACCCACATTCGAACCAAAAAGAGCCTTTAGGTTCCTCGTTGAGTTTACACCCGCTGGCGAGGACAGCCTTCAGTTTCTTGCTAAGTCTGTAGATCGCCCGTCATATACTGTGAGTTCAAACCCTCACAAGTTCTTTAACCACACTTTCCATTATCCAGGTCGTGTCGAGTGGAACACTGTCTCATTGACATTAGTTGACGCTCTGAGTCCAAATGCGTCAAAAATATTCATGGACCACCTTGGGCATATCGGCTACGCAGATCCCGAAGGCGCGGCAGTAGGCGCCCTTTCCAATCATAGCATTATTAATCACGCTATTACTAAGCACAGTGCTATAACTGCGCTAGGGAATGTCTCTATAATGGAAATAGGCACGAACCAAGTCGCCGAGGCGACGGCAACGACACCGAACACCGCAGCAGCAGTAAAAGGAACTTGGCATCTCAAGAACGCCTTCATTACAGAAGTAAACTTTGGTTCTCATGCGTATGATTCCGAGGAAATGATAGACATTCAGTTGACTCTCCAGTATGACTGGGCAAAATACACACTCGCCACATAATAGTAAACAAATAACAAATAACGCTTGAAACATTCATCCAAGCGTGTTATACTATAAAGACATAATACAAACAAATACATTAGAGGTGTAAATGTCGAGAAATAAAGGACGCACGAAGGCAACTTCCCCTGCACCAGCACAAGCAGTTCAAGCTGCTCCAACTCAAACCACTGGACTGTCCTATGTGACACCCACAGAGTTCGTAGAACTTCCTTCCCGAGGACAGTTCTATTCAGCGGATCACCCGCTCCACAACCAAGAGACTGTCGAACTCCGATTTATGACAGCGAAAGATGAGGACATCTTAACCTCTCAAGCGCTACTCAAGAACGGACTTGCAATAGACAGGCTCGTATCCAACCTCATCGTCGATAAGAACATCAACCCAGACGACTTGCTCATCGGAGATAAAAACGCTCTCCTAGTCGCAGCAAGAGTATCAGGTTATGGTGCAGACTATACAGTCCAAGTATCCTGTCCATCCTGTGGCACCGCACAGGCGCACACCTTCGACTTGACTGAGCTTGAAAATAGCGAGGGCACTCAGCCCGAAGAAAATGATGGAAGCGGCGTGACGGCGACTGACAACGGAACTTTTACAGCAGTTCTGCCCCGAACAGGGTACACTGCCGAGTTCCGACTCTTCACTGCTCAAGACGAGAAAAACACTATCCAAACCTCGGCGAAGAAGGCAAAGCACAAATTGTCTGACTCTGTGGCAACTGACATGTTAAAAACTCTAGTTGTATCAGTCAATGGCGTCACCGACAGGACAGAAGTCAACAACTTCATCGACAATATGCCAGCACAAGACGCACGACACATCAGAGGCTGCGTCCAAGTTGTTACACCAAACGTCGATATGACTCAATCTTGCGAATGTTCATCTTGCGGTGCAGTTGCCGACGTGGAGGTGCCGTTTACTGCGGAGTTTTTTTGGCCTAAACAGTGAGTATATGGAAGGCATATATGAGCAGTTCTTCTATCTAAAGCATCACGGAGGGTGGAGCTTCATTGAGGCATACAATCTCCCAGTCCAACTAAGGAACTGGTTCGTCCGACGCTTGTCAAAACAGTTCGAAGACGAGAACGAAGCAGTGAAGAAGGCACAAAGTAAAAAAGGATAACAAGAAGCGGGCATTATTGCCCGTTTTCTTTTTATAAGAGACTATTTATAAAGCAACGACTTTATGCGGAGGACATAAAATGAATAATGACAATGATTTGGTTCCACTCGAAATCAACCTAAACGCTAAAGCAGAGGGCACTCTTAATGAGAGTTGGCTCGCAATGTTCGGTGGCGCAATCGAAACTATTATGGCAGGCATGTTCGGAGGCTCTATTGTCCCAGTAAGCGTAACAGGCACAAAAAAGCAAATCAGCGCCTTTCAGAAAGCACTTGGACACGAGGCGAAATACCTCAAAGCAATGAAGAAGCATGGACTCGACAATCCAGCATCGCATAAAACAAAGTCATCCCTTGATAAATCAATAAAGAGCTTTGAAAGAGACACTGGCATCGTTTGGCCATTCAAATAGGGAGGTAGTTAAGAGTGGCTAAAGACACTAAACATGCAGCTAAAATGTCATTGGCAGAACAAGCAGCAGCGAAAAAGGCTCTTGAGGCGCTCACAGAAAGTGCCGACGGATATGTTGCAGCCCAAAAGCGCGTACTTGAGGCTAATCTTGCTGTCGCCGAGAGCACTGGAAAGGCAAGCCAAGCAAAGGCAGAAGCGATTCATAAAGAAAAGGCGCTTTTAGAAAGCTTTAACGAAGTCCAATTGGCAGCGAGGCAGGAGAAAGAAAAGGCTACTGAAGCCAGCGAGAGAGAGCAGAAGCAGCGCGAAGCTGCGACTAAAACACTTGAGTTGGAAACAGCCGCTCTTGACAGGTTGACAAAGGGCTCTATAGAGTACACCAAGCAACTGATTGTCGTCGAGACCGCTCAAGCCGATGTAAATAAAACTACTGAACAAACGATTGAACAGCAACTCGAAGAGAGAGATGCCCGCGCTGCCAACACGAAAACGCTCAAAGAGCAAACCGAAGAATTAGACAAGACAAAGAAAGCGCAGGGCGACTTTCAATCTGCACTCGGCAGGACTATAAAGACATACACAGGTGTCACATCTGGTTCTGAAACGCTGATTGGTTCCTTCTTCAAGATGAGGAAGGAGGCAGGTAAGGGTGGAGAGGCTCAAGAAGACTTTAGAAAGTCAATGGAGCAAATGTTTAATTCGATGAATGTCGGACAATCCATTGTCTCGAAAGTTCTTCAATCAACTAAGGCAATGGCGCTGGCTAATGATACGGCTGTTGCATCTTTCAACAAATCAACAGGCGCAGCGGGACATTATGATGCAGAATTGCTCGCCCTTGAACAGCAAAATCGACACCTCGGAATATCAACAGCAGAAACAGCCGAAACTCAAACCGCCCTACTCGAAGGACTCTCAGGCTTTGGCGTCATGGCTCAGTCTTCGAGAATGGAACTCACAAGCCTCGGATCTCAATTCGCAGCAATGGGAGTATCATCTTCAGATTATGTAGGCTCCTTGGAGACAATGACGAGAGGACTGGGAATGTCCGAAGAGGCTGCGATGGGTATGACAAAAGAAGCCATGTCACTCGCCCAGACTCTTGGAAAGAGCGTCAGTTCAGTAATGAAAGATCTTAACCAAGTATTGCCTAAGCTAACATCATATGGTGAAGATGCAATAGACATGTTTGCAGATTTGGAAAGACAGGCTCAAAGAACAGGTATTGAAATCGGAGAACTTGTAGACATAGCGGGCAACTACAGGACATTTGACTCCGCTGCCACCGCCGCAGGAAATCTAAATGCTGTCCTCGGTACGCAAGTGTTTAGTTCAATGGGAATGCTTGAAGCAAACCTTGAAGGTCCAGAACAGTTGATTGAATACATGACCGAGAATCTCCACAACTCAATCGGAGATTGGGAAGCTCTAAGCACTTATCAAAAAGATGCAATCGCTAACGCTTCTGGAATGTCGATGGAACAGTTGAGTCAGATTATGAACGCCGAAGCCATTAATGAAGAAGAAGCCGCACGAACTGCATCTATAGAGGAGACACTCAAGAAGACAAGAGATCTTGGAAAAGAACTGAAAATACTTATGGCTGAATTCGCCGTCGCCGCAGCACCCGTGATTGAGGTGTTGAAAACCGTCATAGGATGGATGATTAGCTGGATAGAACTTTGCAAGACAGTAGGTTCAGCCTTCGGAGGCATCGGAGAAAACGTCGGCGCGATCATCGCCCTTATAGGAATAGCATTAGTCGCAGCCTTTGTGAAAGCAATCGCAAAGGGTGCAATCATGACATTGACGATAGGGTCTCAAACGACTGCCATAGGTATTCAAACGACTGCTGTTTATAATCTTGCCGCAGCATGGAGATCCGTAGCAATGGCTAGAGGCTCTGCTCAGGGCATGGGCGGAATGGGCGGCGGAATGGGCGGCGGCGGAAGATATGGGAATGTCATGTCTGCTCGGAGAGCAGCAACTCCACCAGCAGCTAGAACAGGAATGTTTGCCCGAGGAACGAAAATGGGTATGGGCTTGGGTTTTGGTGCAAGTATACTTGGCGCTCAAATAAAAGATGGCGAAGGAGGTGCCAATGATAAAATAGGCGGCGCTCTCCAAGGCGCTGCAATGGGGGGAATGATTTTTGGCGTCCCAGGCGCAGTCGTTGGTGGATTATTGGGAGGTTTAGGAGTGTTCCACGAAGGCGGAGGCGTTGCAGGAACAGGAGATACTCCAGCAATGGTGCAAGGCGGAGAGGCAATCGTTCCGATACAGCGAACCCCCGCAGCAGAAAACTTGGCAAGTATGGTTGCGGAAAAATCATCAGCAGACTCAGGAGACAACAAAGCAGTCGTAGCAGCAGTCAATGTCGTCGCTGCGAAACTTGATTCAGTGATAGCAGCGTTGAAAGCCACAGGCGATATTGTTCTGAAAGTCGATAACCGCGCTTTTGCAAGATTAGTAAACGAACAGACTGGAGCGAGTTCAGACGGGTATCGAAAACAAGATATTAAGGTAGCATAACGATGTCGCAACCAACAAAAGCAACGCTTACTTCGGTAAACTCAAACATTGATACTTATGCTCGCAACTATGACTATTATATAAAGTTCACTCACCTTCCAACTGGACACGCTGTCAAATTTCCATCGACTCTATTATCGTTCTCGGATACTCACACTCCAGAATTTTCCAAACAGTATGGTAACGACACTATGGACCCTACAATAATATTGAATAGCACCGACAGGAAGGTTGACTTTTCGTTTACTGTTTTGAACTCTTCAATAGCCGATGCGAGACATAATACACAATGCGTCAACCTGTTGATACAAATGTTGTATCCTCTTTTGGACAGTGAAGGATCAATAATCGGCAACCCTTACATCAAAATAGAGATGTCGAGCTTACTTGCCAGCGGCGATAGCACAAGTGGAGTTACATGTATTATAGAAAATATAGAGTTTAGCATGAACTTGGAAGAAGGTGTCATAAATGGAAACGAAGGTATCGAAAGTCTAAATTATTCTAGAAAAGAACTATATCCAATAAGTTTAGAGATAAACATTTCTGCAAATTCGATAATGGAAAGAGGGCTCAACGACACTAATCATTTCCTACCTACAAGCTATCCGTCGTATGGAGGAGCATAATGTCGGATTATCAACAACCAGACGTTGCAAGCCTTGCTCGTGACTTATATCCTCCACTAAGAATACGAGAAGAAGCAGATCCACAACATCCTGACAGCTTTGATGAGGGCGAGCGAATTTTGTTCGACAAGCCAGTCTTTTTGACATCGTATCAAGAGTCGTTCAATGCTCGATGGCAGAAGGGTGAGAAATCTTACGGACGCCTAAATCCAATGTATTATTATGGAGGAACCGAGCGAGAAGCAAGCATATCTTTCACACTAGCAGCGGGAACCGCTAGGGAGGCGCTTCAGAATCTCAATCAGTGCGCTAAACTCGCAAAAAGTGTCTACGGGCGGTATAAAAAATATCCTCTCAATTTATCCGCCGCCGCCGAAGCCGCCGATCCGCTTGCAAGCCGCCGCCCTGATTTCACTATGGCTGGAACTCGATATTTTAGAGTTGATCTCGGAAGCCTGATAAGAGACGAGCGAGCCTTTATCAGCGCATTCTCTTTTAACATAAACCCTGATGCAGGCGTTCATGATATAACCTATGTGCCTGGTGGGGGCGGGCTAACCGAAGAGCAGATGTTGGGCTTGTTAGACGAAGAGCAAATAGCATTGTTGGAGGAACGCGGCGCATTCGATGGCGGACAGTTTCTTGGCTCTGCGCCGCCCGAAAATCCAACTAAAATACTGCCAAGACAAATAGACATCCAAATAAGTATAATATTCAGACACGACTATCCTCTCGGCTTCGGAGGTCCAAGGAGATTAGGACATCCGAACAAATGGGCTGAAAATCACACAGATCCTAGCAGAGATTGGCCTCATGGAACTGGACCTATAGGCGTCGAGCCGTACATTGAAGGCACCCCTAACACCGAAGTGCATCGAAACGCCGCTCCAAATGATGTAGCCGCACCTTTTGATCCTGCTGACATCGCTGATCAGTACGGCTTGACGCTCGACGCAGACGGCAATTTGGTGTCCGAAGAAGGAGACAGTCTTAGCGATCAGCAGCCCGATGAAGACTCGCCAGCGATGAGAGCACAAAGGCGAGCAGAAGCCCGAGAACGAGCAAGAGCAGCCCGCGTCAGACGACATGCGGAAAGAGAAGCTGCTGCCGCAGGTGTAGCAGAAACTCCCGAAGATCCTCCAACCCCACCAAGAGTTCCATCCGCTGATGATTAGCGATAAACCAAACCCACAACTATTTAGAGAAACGAGACATAAGCGAGACTTACAATGGCAAACCCTAAAAGACTTTCAGGACGATACAAGTTCGTAAATACAAAAGCAGACAACACGACTCAATATTCAACTCCGAGATTCAGAAGATTAACGGCAGCGCAAAGACGCTCGTTCAGCGAAATCAAGCATGTCTGGAGAACAGGCGATAGGTATTATAAACTAGCAGCCACATACTACGGACGCCCAGAACTATGGTGGGCAATAGCTCTCTACAACAACAAACCAACAGAAGGGCAGATATTTCTCGGAGATACAATCAGAGTTCCAGTGCCAATAGAAACTTACTTGAGGTATTTGTAAAATGGCTGAAACTTGGCTTGAACGAGTCGTGGCGGAGGAATATCGAAAGCAGCAGGGACTCTTGTTGGATAATTTCGAATCCACCTCGGAACTGCTCGACTCGATTGAAGACGGGCTGCAGGAGATTGAATACTGGGACTGGGCTCTGCCTCTCGTACCTCTGTGTATGGCAAAGCAGGTTGGCGACACTGACACTATTGAACCCCGTGTAGTTGATATCTCAAAGTCGCAAGTGACAAAGAGATTCGTTGATTTGCCAGACGCTCTTCGTCGAGTTTTAGTCCCTACGGCAAAGATATATAAGACATTTGTGAACGAGGAAGGAGAACAGGTAGACCTTAGACTGAAGACAGACTATTGGAACAATGGTTTGAACAGGGTAGAGTTAGAACGAATCGACTTCACTCGCAAAGGCGGAAACCCTGCCGAAGTTGATACTAACATTCAGTTCAATATATTACTATCGGCACGAGAACTGGGATTCTTTTTCAAGAGACAGTATCCTGAGGCAGAACCAATCCCGAATCATATAGCCATTGAAATCAGCCCAAGGTTTCGTCGTGACTGCGAAGCCAACGGCGTGGCGTGGATTGATTTGATTAAGATAGATCCAGGAAGAAGCATTGAGGTGGACTCAGAAGCGGTAATAAACGAATCTGATACTAGAATTAAAGTTATACTTGGATATGCCGACATCGGAGGCCCTGATTCAGATTTCAGGCCCCCTGAGATGGATAGCTTCGAATGGAGCCGTTGGAGAAACACCATATCAGCCCAGCAAGAGCTATTTTATTTAAATATACACCAGCACCAGTTCGACTTCAAGGCGTCAGGCGAAGTGTCGCTCTCGGTAGATTTTATCGCTCAAGGAAATGGAGTAATGCTAACTCCAAATTCAGATATATTGTTAGGTCCAAGGCTTAAGGAACAGTATCGTATTAAAAATGCACAACGAAAGAGGGAAAGAAGAAGACTAATGGAAGCAAGACGAAACGCCCGCAAAGAAGGTGGAGAAATTTACCAACACTGTGCAGATGAAGAGGTCGCAGCCGTGGAAGGTATCATAGAAGGAACGACAAATCAGTTAGAATATTTAGTAGAACTTGGAAGGCGCAGACTTCTTAATCAGTTAGAGTTAGGAATTATGCACCCAGACACTGTTGTCAGCAGAGAAAATGAGCAAATCACTAGACTTAAACAAGCGGCTAATATGGGCGAAGAAGACTACGACGCTACGTATGAACGATGGCCAAGGGCTAGAGTTGACGATGATGGGAATCACCTGCCCGCCGTACGCAACCGAGATGGGACTCCTGTGGCAGTAGCCGCATATATCTTTCTCGGAGACATAATAGACTCCGCGATGGAGTTGCTTGCAGCGAACGAATGGCTCGGAGAACAACCAGATGACGGCACTCCAGGGAGAAATTCTACATACAGGAGGAAAATTGTGAACAATCACACTTCAACGTTCTTTCTTCCGTGGAGTAACTACGAGCGCGATGATCCGCGTCGGGTGAAAACAATAGAGAAATACGGAGGAGTCATTTTTGGTGACGTACTGTTTGATAAACCAAATGGAGACTCATACAGAGGCTCGCTTTTGAAACTTCCGATAAGTTACCCTTTGTTTGTCGCATGGTGGAAGGAAAAGACTGCAAATATGACGGTATTCTATTTTAAGGATTTTGTATCTTCGCTGCTTACGGATTTTATACCAAATCACGTATTTTCCAGCGCCGCTTATGACGAAGATCCTGCCGCCACAGAGCGAGATCCACCAGAATTCTCAGTATTTTCTGTAAACACTTCAAAAGAAGCTGTCAAAGAACTCGTATTGGATAGCACTTGGCATTCGCATATAATAGAATCGGACGCTTATGTGGAAAAAGTAGCGTCCTTCGCTGACAGCATCTCAACCAAGCGAGCAGATATTCAGTCATCCTTTATGATAATAGGGCAAGTGAAAAGCAATGGAGCAACTACTTCTACGAAAACTCCAAAGATTATATGGGGGCAATCAACTAAAGGTATACTTGAAAGAGTACAATTTAAGAGAGAGGACATACCAGGCTATGCTGTGGCAAGATTGATGGCAGATAGACAATCAACTGCAAATAATATGATGTTGCGAGAAAAATATAACACAACTATTGACATGATTGGAACTACGGCATTTCTACCAGGGGGAAGTGTATTTTTAGATCCTGCTCCACTTGATTTGGGATATAGTTCTACGCGAGACTCCATTGCTCGACAACTGGGACTGGGAGGACTGTATACGGTACTATATGTTGATCATCAGATGGATTTTGTAAGAAAATCGTGGACAACAAGCCTTGATACAAAATGGGAATCATACGGAGATGGCAGTACGGGCGATAATCCCCGAACTGATCCATGTGCCATCTTCGAAGGTGTAGGGAGATTTTCGAGCAACAGCGATTTCGTAGATTTGTATCAATCAGAGGTGAGAGCATCAAGAGAGCGAATCGCCGCCGCCCAAACTCAAAGAGACAGTGGCGATATAGGCGAGAATGAGTACAACGATATAGTTCGAGTTGAAAGAGCCGACATCACGCGATACGAAGGGTATATACATACGCGACAGCAGATAATAGGAGTTCAGGATTCGTTTCGGGACATTTCGGAAGAAGCTGATGTCGAAGGCGGACTCACGCCAGTACCAAACAGTGCGGGAGAAGCTCTACAGCTATTAGAGACTTATGAGTCACTCGGCTTAGTTCCAGAAAACCTCGAAGAGTAATAACAATGCCAACTATCACACAAACACCTAAAAACATCTTCGCCCTCCGCAAGCAATACCTTGAGGAGGTAGTCCACTCGTCCAACCACACCAACTGGCACGACTCATCTATACGTTCAAACTACGGTAGGGTTGATTTATTAGGCAACGCAGTCTATCCATCGGAGAAGTTCCTCGCCCCCATCCCATCTGAAGGTTCACTTTACGCTCTCAACTTTGTCGCCGACGCCTTCAAAGATTTCAGAGCATACTATCTCAAAATGGTTACAGCAGGAGGAATAAAGCAACGGCAGGGAGCATTATCTATCATCGAACCCGTTCGAGGTTGGGAGAGCATACATACGCTCTATGGAAACAATATAGACAGAATCTATTCGAGACTCGTCAGGCTTTATTTTGAAAAGACGGGCGAATCAGGAGAACAGGCAGATAGACGCCCAGAAAACTTTGAACAATTTGTTGGGCTACTAAACGACTTATTATACACAAAGGGAGACACTACAAGATTAACCCGAGCATCGTTCGTTATGTCTAATCAAAACCCTATTGCCACAACTGGACTCGCCATTGAAATCACGCCAAGTTTGAGCACCGACTCAACCAAAGAGTTCTTCGACAACCCCAACTTCAGGTTTTACATAAACGCCCTCAAGAAGTTCGGGTTCATGGTAGACGTTGACTACCCAGGTCGCATTATCGCCGACATCGGTTCACCCGAAATGCAACACTATATGGCAAACTATGGAATAACAGTTGACAACCTGTTCGAAAAGATGTATTATAAAGCAAGTGATTTCGACTATTACCTTCTAAAAGTCTACATCTCCCAATTTTACAACACCTACGCCGCCTCATACCCATCAAAAACCATTACAACTCCAACAAAGTGCGGAAAACCAACAAAAAGAGTGATTTTGCGAGAGCAAATCTCCGCAGACGACTATTCTGACGACTATTGGCTCTCAATCTACGTCAATACG
>Ga0208299_1002759_pt1 | contig 11551 bp, 18 predicted proteins | sample 15_taG_FD_184089 | JGI IMG/M metagenome (GOLD analysis project Ga0208299, IMG submission 184089) | Marine viral communities from the Subarctic Pacific Ocean - 15_ETSP_OMZ_AT15312 metaG (SPAdes) (version 2) | ecosystem: Environmental > Aquatic > Marine > Oceanic | place: Pacific Ocean | collected...
CAGTTACAAAGCGCCTCACCAAAGTTAGTGTTGATGCTAGAATTTATACCCGCTGGCTGCATGATGTTGCTTTCAACCCAAAGCCCTTTATCGGCCTGTGCCTTGTACTTGGCTGCGCTTTGCAAGTTGATTAGCGGCTGTACAGCAAGCCGTGCTTCTGTCATGTTCATGATGCTTCCTCCTTCTGGCTCGCTACATACTTGTCCGCCAACTTGGCCATGCGAGTCAGCTCTTCTACGGCATAAGCCTTACCTTTTCCTGTCTCGGAGTCAGTGTACACAAGCAATAGCGAGTGCAGTATTTGTTCCCATGTGGGTGTTGCGTCTATGAATTTTGGCATGATTTCTCCTCCATTAAATCCATTAATGATAGTAAATCCTCACGATACTCACGCACCCACTCCTTGTATGTGAGTGGGGTTTCATCGTCTGTGCAATTGTCTGCATAGAAGTTGTAGTGCTCGATTAGTTCGCTGTTTTTCTTGGCACACTCCTCGCAGTAGTAATGCAGGTCGCCATCGTCGAGGAGACTCCAATTCTCTGCGTCCATAAAGAACAATCGACTACACCCATTGCAGGTGCAAGCGTTAGGCATGTCATCTATTACCTCGAATGTTATTTCCGTGACGTTCATATGTCCTCCTCGTAAAAGAATCCTTGGGCCTCACACGAGTCAGATTCTGCATAGTCAGCGTAGGTTCTGCTTGGGTCATGGCATCGCTTGTGCAATACCTTGATTTTGAAAGGCAGTTCGTCAGGGTTTCCATTGAATTGGGCTTCAATCGCCTTGCTTCTGTCGCCATCGCCTAGCAGTTCATATACATCGACACCAGCAAAACGCCCATAGCCGTCATACGCGTTGTCGTGGTAAGTTTTATCAGGTGTTATCAGCACACAATCACTGTCCTCTGGACGGCTACTGTATATGTTACTCACTGATTCGCCGCATTCGGCGCAATTCCAACTAAAAAATCCCATGATTTCTCCTCCTTGTGAGTGCCTAGGATAGGCACACACGGTTACTTGTTCAAGCGTTTATTGATTGCACGTTGCGTAATGTCATCGACATTCACGCAATGCGCCTTGTTTTTGGGCGCAGGTTTGCCATAGACAGGCTTAGCCTTGCGCGGGGTTTTGGGTTTGTCTTTGTCGTCGAAGCCTATGTGAGCATCTATCTCAGCCCATAGGTCGTCGAACAACTCGTCGTCACTCATGCTGCCTCCTTATGTATACTCAAATGTATACTCCTATGCATAGTAAGCATCGTCGAAAATGCTCACGTCCTTATTAGTTACTACCTCTGGCTGTTGTTGTTGTTGCGGTCTCCAATCTCTGGCCTTGATGCCATCAATGTACGCCTCGCCTTGACGTATACATACGTCAAAACCTAATGCGCTGAGGCGGCTGGATGTGGTTCTGGTGGGGTACTCCTCAAACATGGGAGCATTAGGACGTAAGTCCTCCCACGGTGCGTCCCTGAACGCTATCAAGTTGTCGTGCAGTAATATCAAGGTTTGCCCATCCTTGTAAGTTAGCACTTGTGTGTTGCCTGACTTCCAAGTTTTAGCCTGTCGAACTGCCTCGCACATTTGTTGCTCGATTTTACGCATGTTTTTCTCCTCCTCTGGCTGGTCTGATTGTTAGTACACGACCCTTGCGCTTTAGCTTGATCGGCTTGGTACTCAAGTCTCCCATCAAGACCATCGTATGCTTGGTTGCCGTGGGTTGGCCGTACTTCTCGGTACAGTAGTCGAGCAGCAATGTTACGATCTGGTTTCGTGTGTAGGTATGGCTTTTGCCATCCATTGTTGCTGTGTATGTCATGGTTACTCCTCCTAGCCGCAGTATGGGCAGTCGTATTCGGATACATCGATGCCATGCTTCTCGCATATGTACCAAGGTTTGATGTTCGAGCACGCCTCGCAGCGTAGCTCGTCACCGTGAATGCCAGTGCTACCGCAAGGCAGGCTGACGTCTTTGTAGCCGTATCCGCTAGGGATGTACTGAACCACCTCGTTAGTGCAGGTATTACATGTATTGCACATAGCGTTACTCCTGTGTGTTCCAAATGAATACGCACATGGCTAGCAGCCATGCAGCGCCGATTAACTCGATCATGATGTCAAACATGTTGTGCTCCTTAATTCTCGGAGTTGTGCTCCTTAATTCTCGGATGAACGCAAAAAGCCCACGCGAGGTGGGCTTGGTTTGGTTAGGCTGCTTCTTGCTCAGGTATGAGTGGGATGCCGTAGTAGTCGTAGTCGTCGACTCGCATCTCCATGCATACACCGATCATGCGGTTGTCTTCGGAGTGAACTACTCCGCAGCGTTGATCCTTTGCATACGATGTCCGAGGAACCTTGTATCCTGCTAGCTTGAAGCCCTTGTACAACTTAACGAGTAGCTCAGGGTTGAACTGCATGCCATCGCTCTCCTTGGTTACGCCTCCCTTTCTGGGTATTACCCTTGTTACATCGGGAAATACACCGTCGACAGGGGTAAATAACTGGGTGCCAATGGCGTTCATGGCAGGGCTAGTTGTGATGTCAAACATCTCTGGCTGCTTGCCTTTCAGTGCGCCTTTGACTGCTTCGAGTGGGATGATTACAGACTCACCTACGTCGATGTCACCCTCTACGTTGATCGTCGTAGTCAAAAGGACATGGCCATCGGTAGCTGATAAACGCACACGCTTTGGTGCATAACAATGGACGTAGATACCATTCAGGTAGTAACGGACATCGTTCTTCGGTGCTACTCCGGCTAGCGCTTTGATGATTCCAGTTTGAACAAATATATACATGGTTGTTACCTCCGTTAGTTGATTCGTTTGCAATAGATCAGGTCGCCTACTTCATTGTCTGGCTCACTATCAGCGATACGCATGTAAGCATCCTCGATAGCATCCTCGGCGGTATCAGCGCTGATTTGGGCCACACGGTAATCGGCTGATCCGTATGCAGGGTTAAATACTCCGTACTCGACTTCGTAAATGTTCATCGGTTGCCTCCTTCGGCTTTGATTCGGCTAGCTATCTCCTTGAAATGCAGGCGTGACGATACACATCACATACGAGCGGACATGTACGCAAAAGCGTACATAACTGAGCTGATAGATATACCTGCGCTTATGACCACGACATGCCAGAAAATGAGCGGTATCACGTCATGTGCGAGCGATTGCATGAATTCACGTCTGGCTTGTTGGCGTTTGAATTTTCGTAGTGTGTGCATGCGCACCTCCAGTGGGTTTTCTTTGGGCCAAAAAAAAGCGCCCCCGAAGGGACGCTTGTGAGTGGGTGAGCGCTTATGCGCCCAGTGCTTTGCGGATACTTGCTAGCTCATTGGCACCCAAGTGCTCAATCGCATCCATGATCGCAGTGATCGCTGGAGACGCAGGAGCGCTATTGCACTTGCGGTTGTATACCTCGCTGATCGCCGCAACCTTTACGGGGTCTTTGGCACGAGTGAGCATGTACTTGAGCTGCGCAGGAGATTTTGTTTCGTACTGCGCTACCAGCTCCGCTGGAGCCAAATCAGGCTTCTTGGCCTTGGACTTGGCCTTGGACTTCTTCGCTGGCATAGGTACGCCAAGGTATTCTGCGACTTGTGCGATGGGCTTCTTGCCAGCCTTCACACGCTTGTCGTGTCGACGCTTGAGTTCTGCCAACGCACCAGCGTCAGAGTTGCTTGCTAGGGCGATGAGTTCGGATGTTTTCAGAGCGATCATGTTCATGTGCTTACCTCACGATTTCGGATTACTTAGCTCACAGCGAGCCAAGCTTGACCAGCCGTCTCCTTGAAATGCACGCGTGTATATGCGTGAGAGGACGATAGGAATTGGCTCGGATGGCATGGTTGGAAATTATCGGGTAACGCGTACATGCGTCAATTCGCAGGATGGCATTGATCGGACGCGTTAATTGCGCCCACGAAACGCATTAATGCGCACGAACACGCGTTAATTCCTCCGAGCGCTACCTTTTCATGGTAGCTGAATGCGCTAAATACCGCACGATGGGGCGTGTTGTTCCAAAAAGCAGGCGAAAATGAGGGGTCAACGTGCGCATATGCACGTACACATGAGAAAAAGAGGGGGGCGGTACACCCCCTTTCGCCGTTTTAGTTTGACAAAATATTGATCCCCGACCCCAAGAGAATTCTTGGCAATTTTGAAAACGTATGTCTCCAATAAGATACAGGTAATTTTTATATGGATAGTAAAGACGAACCCATTGATGAGATGAATAGTAGTCCCTCCGAATCTGAGGAAAATCCCAAGGAAAAGGGGCGCACCAAGCGTGTCTTCAACAAAAAAGCCACGGTAGGAAACTACAAGCGCAAAGGTGTTTCATACGGATCACCCCCATCACCCAAGAGAATGAAGGTCAACGCGGTCTATCATGACAAGCGGATGCTCGATGAATCCAAGCGCTCTCCACTCCACAGGATAGGCGAGGGCAAGCAGACCAAGCACGCCATCCAGCCAGTAGAGTACGAACTCAACCACATCGACCCACCTCCTCATCTGGCCCCTATAGAAGAACCCGTGCTGCCCGACCCAGTAGACCCTAAATGCTACAAGGTAGAGATGCCTGCCTCCATGCAAACCTTCCAAACAGAACAGGAAGCAGCCGCGCACGATTACTATCTCACCCACAACGCAGCAACCAAAGAAGCTGCTAGACACGTCGAAGCTAAGCGAGCCGAGGAGGCGTTAACCGTCATGGAAGCCCCAAAGAATCTACTCCAGCCCAACGACATTGCGGTAATGCGCTCTCAAGTATTTGCCACAGTCGCCACTCAAACTGCCAAAGTAGCGGGCGTACTCAATGGCACCGAGAAATGGAACGCTCAACAAGTCCGTCTTTACGGCATGCTGCTCAACAAAGTCCTGCCTGACCTTCATCACAGTTACAGCGAGGTTGCCGTCCAAGACTCGGATGTCAATAAGCTCTCTCGCAATGAGCTTGAAGCCATCATCGCCTCCTCCCAGAACACGGAGGCCGCCCAGCAAATCGTTGAGTCTGATTACGAGCCATCCTTCAACACCGATGACGATCCTTCGCCAGAGGCACCCGCCATCATCACTCACCCAGACAAGGACTAATCCATGGTCAGTAAAGTAGAAGCCGCCAAGCGTCTCCTCCAGCTCCAAGAGGCTGCCGAATCTTTCGGTGCCTTCTGCCGCCTTCATCACCCAGAGTGGAAAGTCCCCATGTTCCACCATAAGCTAATCGAATCCCTAGACCGCCTAGAGAAAGGCACGCTCCTATCCGATTTCAACGACGAATGGGACATCATCGAGTACAACCACAAGCACCCAAAGACCCCAAAGCAGTATGCGCGACCAAGAGACGCTCACCCCGTCCACAACATCATGGTCAACATGCCGCCACGCCATTCCAAATCCACCTACGCCACCCAGTTATTCCCGTCATATTATCTGGCCCGCAACCCAACGCGCTATTCGATGACAGCCTCCTACAACACACAGCTTGCCACTGACTTTGGCCGAGCGCAGCGAGGCTATCTTCAGGACGAGGAGACCAAGCTTGCCTTTCCAGACTTCTCTCTCTCCAAAGACTCCCGTGCGCAGGACGTATTCCGCACCACAGAAGGAGGAGGGGCGTTCAACCTCGGCCAAGGTGCTACCACCTCTGGCCGTCCAGCCACCTGCTTGATGATAGATGATCCCATCAAGTCGAGAGTGGAAGCCGATTCCGCCACTCAGCGCCAGAAAGTATGGGACTACTACACCTCCGCACTCACAACCCGTCTCCAGCCAGAAGTGAATGGGCAACCCGCCATCCAAATCATTTGTTACACGCGCTGGCACCCAGATGACCTCGGCTCCCGTATCATGCAATCTGAAGATTGGGCCGAAGGCCGTTGGCTGCACATTGTTTTCCCCGCCATTATTGAACAAGAGGCCGAAGAGTCCCGCCCAGTATCCGAACTGCCGTCCACTGATAGCCGTTACATTGCCCACGGCAAGCTCCAGAAAGTCGACGAGGGGCTACGCACCTACAAGCCCATAGTCCAAACCGCCCTCTGGCCACAAAGATTCCCGCTTGATGAGCTTTTGCGCAAGCAGCGCATGAACCCACGCGACTTTGCCGCCCTATATATGCAGCAGCCACGCATCGAAGGGGGCAACCTAATAAAGCAATCATGGTGGAAACACTTTGACACCAGCAACTTTAACCCCGAACACGATCTCTCTCAGATCATCGTAGTGATGGACACCGCTTTCAAGAAGCATGAGATGGCCGACCCCTCTGTCATCATGACCATGGGCCTCACCCACAACGGTGACATCTATATTATGGACAGAATAAAAGGTCGCTGGGATTTCCCTGAACTCAAATCACGGTCTATCCACGTCAACAACAAGTGGCGAGGTCGCGGTCTGCGCTCCCTCTATATAGAAGACAAGGCCAGTGGCCAATCGCTCATTCAAGAGCTGCGCCGTGAGTCAGGCATCTCTGTGATTGCTCACAAAGTCACCAATGACAAGGTAAGCCGTGTTCATGCTGTCACGCCCCTGATTGAATCGGGACGCGTCTACTTGCCCCGCACAGCTCCTTGGTACGATGACTTCATAGAAGAAACCCTCCAGTTCCCTAGTGGCACCCACGATGACCAAGTGGATTGTATGTCTATGGGCCTCGACATCCTATCAAGGACAGCCGTAACTCCAGAAGAAGCCTTTGGCACCCTCACATCCAAAGGCTCTCTCAACTCAAGGCGGTCATGGACATCCTCATCCTCCTCATCCTCCTCATCATGGTTTGGTTGGGGGGAGTAACAAGGACGACCAGAGTCGCCTCATGCAGCAAAATCCTTTTAACACATCAACTTTAAAGGGTGAGCAATATGGCTTGGGGTGGCTCCAACATTACCAACACGATCAAGACGATCTCTCAGCAGAATAATCAAGGGATCAGCGAAGAGGAGTTGGCGGCCATGTCACCATCCCAGCGCAATGCTTATCTAACCAAAATATCAAAGGCCGCAAACCAGCGTTTCTCTGCTACGCCAAGCAGTTCCGCTCCCAGTACGAGCCACGCTCGATTCAACACACAGGGCTAAGCCTCAACCAGAATAAGCGAAGCAGGAAACAATGAGCTACTACAAGACAGATTCAGCCGATCCCAACGAAGTCATTGTTGACCTCTCACCGCATATCAATGCGTTGATGTCCTATGACGACATATCCGACTTCCTTTCCGAGGATGATGAGAAGAAGATTTGCGCCTATGTGCAGGCCATGGGTCGCATGTCCTATGACAAGGTATCCCAGCGATACAGTGAATGGGATAAAGCAGACCAAGCTCATGATGTCTATGTGCCGCCAGAAGCGACGAAGTTCCGCGAGAAGGCCGTCATCGCTGACACACGAGCCATTGCCGATACTGTCCTCACTTATCAAATGTCGGCCCTTGCGGGCCGTAATCCCATGTTCCAGCTAGAAGGCTTGAACCGCAAATCCCGCGAGTCCTCCGCGATCCTTGAGCGCCTATTGCACCAGCATATGCGCCGAACAGCAGGGGAGGCAGGCATTGCTCAGCACTTACTAGATAGCTTGCGGTATGGCTACGCGCCCACAAAAGTAATCTGGAACCCTAACTCCAACACCAACGACATCATCAACTACAATCCGCGCCGAACCTTCCACGACCCCCGTGTCAATTGGGGTGATTGGAATGAAGCGCAGTTCGTCATCTTCGTAGACTACCCATCCACCAGTAGCCTCCTCGCTTCTGGCTTGTATCCCAAGCTTCAGAAGTACCCAGCCCTAAGAAGCTCCAGCATTGCTACCCGCAATGGTTGGGAGATACATAGTGACCACCATCACTCTGCACAAGGCATGTCTGTCCGCCCCTCCGACATCAAAGGCGAGAACGGCTACCAGCTTGGAGGAGGCCGAACATTGGATGAGGTGTGGGTACGCCTTAATGGTTTTGAGGTAGGACTGCCAGACATCAATCAGTTATGGATGGTGCTCACGATTATTGACGAGTCCGTGGTTATTCGTTGCCAGCTATCGCCTTACGGTCAGCAATTCCCGACTGTGTTTGGTGGTTTGCATCATGATAAGCACAAAACTTACAGCCAGTCGCTCTACGATCTACTCTTGCCGTTGCATGACATTGGCACTTGGCTGCTTCGCAGCCGCATAGATAATGTGCAGGCCACGCTCAACAATTTAATCTTTGCCGATCCTACCCAAGTCAACATCAGTGACCTCATAGACCGTAATCCATGGGGTCTTGTCCGAACTCTTCCGGGTGTGAAGCCCTCGGATGGGATACACATTGCCTCGGTTCCCGATGTAACCAGCTCTCACTGGAACGATATGGCAGGCATCAGTGACATGAAACAGCGCCTATCCGCCGCCAGTGATGCGCAACAAGGTCTGCCTACCAGTGATGGCATCCGTAGCGCCACAGAAATCCAACGTCTTACCCAGCTTGGCTCTCAGCGTCTTGGTGTTGTGGCGCGTGTTATGTCTGCCACCTCCATTCGGCCTATGGTGCGCATGATGGTCTCCAACCTTCAGGATGCCCTTGAACTCAATGGCTCCTTGCGTGTTGACCCAACTGACCAATCCTCGCTGATCTCCAGCCGTGTCGAGGATGGCTACATTGATTACAACACCAGCGACTTGCAGGGTGAGATTGACTACCTAGTCGTAGACGGCACGCTTCCAGTGGAGCCGACTCGTTCTCCTGAAACATGGATGAACATGATCCAAGTAATGTCTCAGACAGGACTTAACATGGAATACAAGATGTCCAAGATTGCCGAAGAGGCTATCCGAAGCATGGGTATATCCGATTTAGAGCAATTTAAGATTTCCGAAAAGGAGCGTGACCAAGGCCCATCACCATCACAAGAGATGGCATTGTTGGAAAAAGCCAGAGGCGCGTCCGTTCAACCTCAAGAGCAGGTGATGTCTGAAGTGCAAAAAGGCAACCTCATTCCTGCATCGGAGGCACGATAAACCAACCCAAGTCTCGGAGGGTCATCCCCTCCCTCTATATAAGGAACACGCAATGTCACGGAAACCGAAGACACGCGACCCTGAAGCACGAAATAAAGCCGCCGAGAAATTTGCACATGAGCGCCAACGTCCACCCTTAAACCCTAAGACCCCGAACCAAAAGCTTTACCTGCAAGCCTTACGTGACCCTGATTCACCTGTGATCATGGCCACGGGCTGTGCGGGTTCAGGCAAGACCTACATTCCCTGTACGCACGCTGCCGATCTAATGATGTCCGCGCCCAATCTATGCGAGAAGATTGTTCTATGCCGCGCCAACATCCCCACTGGCAAATCCCTCGGCGCTTTCAAGGGGGATGCCGATGAAAAACTCGCCCATTGGCTGATGCCAATGATCGACTGTATACGCTCCCGCCTCGGCACCAACCGCTACGAAAACCTTCGCTCCTCCCATCAGATCGAATACCAGCCTCTTGAAACCATCCGAGGACGATCATTTGACAACGCATACATCATAGTAGACGAAGCACAGCAGCTAACGATTGATGAGGTTAAGGCAATCACCACGCGGCTAGGAGAGAACTCCAAGCTTGTTTTGATGGGCGACCTTGCGCAGTCGGATATTAGGCACGACTCTGGGTTAGGTAAACTGACACACCTCACCAAGAAGCATTGCCTTCCTATTCCCATCATAGAGTTTGGCTTAGAGGACATCGTGCGCTCGGATGCCTGCGCCATGTTTGTAAGGCTCTACCATCAAGAGGGGATATAAATGGAATACCTACAGCCGCTTATCCAAGCCATTGCTTTCCTTATCGAAGCAAGCATATGGGTAACACTTGCCATTGCCATCCTTCTGGCCATTGGGATTGTCCCTGTCCACTTTGAAAAGATCACTATTATTTGCACGTCCAAAGATGCGGCCAAGGAAGTGTTTAGTCGTTATGGGATTGTGCTTTCAGAGGAAGACCTCCCCTTCGAGGAGGAGGAATCGGAGGACGACCCATAACCACTCAAAGGTAAAAATACATGAAACATTGAGGAGGTTCCAATGACATCCAAGACCACGGCCCTAGCCGCTACCGTATCCCCGCAAATCCGTGATTACGCGGCAGCCGCTATCGATGAGGTATCCGAGAAACTGACAGGCCAATTAGACGCTGCATTCGCTAACTCCGCAGCCGAAATGAATTCGCTAAAATCCGAGATAGCTCATCTACGCGCCCAGTTGGCCGTGGTTAATGACATTATCGAGAACGATCCTGCCCATCGAATCACCAAGGCCAAAATCCTCGCCGTAGCCAAGGAGCTAAACTTATGAGTATCACACGCCCCATTGGCGAGCAGATCACCTTTAAGTCTGCTAAGACAGGCGATCACGTCCTTGACACATATCTTGAGGCAGTAGAACGCGGTAATCGCACGCTATCAGAGTTGATTGATGAACTAATCGACTCCAGTGGCGACCTACGCACGGACATCTTTCAATTCAGAGAAACCCCCGCAGACGCTAACGGCGTAAAGACAGGTATTCTCCAAGCCAGAGTAGGGACGTTCATCAATGCCTCCGATGGTTGGACGGACATCACATCCACTGACTTTGCTACGTTTGTCACCGACTGCCAAGCTGCCAAGACGGCCTCGGAAACCGCCCGCAACTTAGCTAATGACTGGGCTGAAAAGACTAGTGGGCCAGTGACAGGCACAAGTTATTCCGCGAAATATTGGGCGACTCATTCTGATGTTGTTACAGTGGTGACGAATATAAGTGATATTCAAACCACGGCTGGCATCGAATCCAATGTAACCACGGTAGCTAATAATGATGCAAACATCACTACGGTTGCTGGTATTGATGCTGATATAAATGATGTAGCTGGTATCAAAGCAAATGTAATAACGGTTGCTGGTATAGATGATCAAGTAAGTACAGTGTCTGGTGTAAGTGCAAACGTCACCACAGTCGCTGGTATTGCTACTGATGTAACCTCCGCTGCTAATGTTGCTACAGAAATAGGGCGTTTAGGTACGGCTGATGCTGTAGCTGATATGAATGCCCTAGCAACCACAACAATCATTAGTGATATGAATACGGTTGCTGGTATTGCAGCGGCCACATCGTCGGTTGCCAGTATCAAAAACAATGTAAACATCGTTGCCTCGCTTGGTTCTGACGTAACGGTTGTAGCTAATGATGCAGCAGACATTGGAACTGTATCTCAGTATATATCCTACGTTAATTCCGTGGGTGGTTCTATTTCTAATGTGAACACAGTTGCTGGTTCTATTACTAATGTGAACACAGTTGCTGGTATATCCACAGACACCACAACGGTTGCTGGCATTTCTGCCAATACCACAACGGTAGCTGGTATCAGCTCTGATGTAACCACAGTTGCAGGCATTAGCTCTGATGTAACAACAGTTGCAGCAGCAGACACTAATGTATCCACAGTCGCCACAAGTATTACAGACGTAAACACAGTAGCGGCTGACATAGATACGATTGCAGATGTGGCTGATACATTAACTGATATTCAAAC
>Ga0208299_1002762_pt1 | contig 11545 bp, 2 predicted proteins | sample 15_taG_FD_184089 | JGI IMG/M metagenome (GOLD analysis project Ga0208299, IMG submission 184089) | Marine viral communities from the Subarctic Pacific Ocean - 15_ETSP_OMZ_AT15312 metaG (SPAdes) (version 2) | ecosystem: Environmental > Aquatic > Marine > Oceanic | place: Pacific Ocean | collected...
AAAAGAATTAGCAACACATTATACAGATAAGAAAGTTACATTATATAATGCAGATGCTATATTAATAGCAGTCTATGGGTTCTACATTGAACAAAATAAAAAAAGAGAGGAAAAAAATGTTTAAATTAGGTAATGAACTATTTGGTATTTTAATTTGTGATATAGAAAATAGTATCTTAGACACTTCAGTAATTAATATAAGACTATTTCCATTTTCAATATTTCTTGAGAGACATCACGATATTAATAGTTTTGAGTTTAGAATAAATCTATTTGGAAAAGTTAACTTCGGAACATATTTAAGTTTAGATTAGTTATTAACAGGGTGGTGGGTATTATATACAACGAGTCCTTTCGTCATACTCCCATTGCCCTGTATAATTTTGTCAATTCTTTTTGTTTCTGAGCATTTATCTCTGCCTGTATTTGAGCTGGAGTCTTCTCTTTCTTTTGACCTTTCTTCTGTTGCTCAGGGAAGAATGGTGATAAGATACGTCCTTTTCTAAGTTCTCTTGTCCATGCTCTAGGATATAATCCAAACTCATGCATCAATACATTCCATCCAGTACCATTTTGTAAAGCTTTATAATCTCTTAAAACTATCTTTGATAACTGAACATTTAATGTAGATAGTAATCTTTGTTGCTTCTGTTCATCTGTTAATGCATAAGCATCATTGTATCCTACAATTAAATCCTTTAACCTAGTATCAGGCATCTTCATAAAGTCATACATAGTAGCTAAGAAAAATAAATCACCAACAGCAGGGCCTATGTATCCTCTACCTTTTATATCTTCTTTGCCTTCAACAAATCCTTTTAAATCTTTTATTCTTTCAACAGTATCATTCTCCATTAACCTATGAAAATCTAAATCTGCTACGCCGCTCATCATATGCGTAAAGTAATATAAACCAGCAAACTTTAATGGTACATATAAATCAGGACTATCCCATTGTTTTGCTATTGCTGCATCTGTTGACTTCCTTAATACTTCAGATTGTAACTGTAAAAATGACATTGGAAAATGCATAAATTGAAAAGCAACCTGACCAAATTCTCCTCCTCTTTTTGCTGTTCCACCTACGACAGGAGCCTTTTGATGAGGAGCATATTCAAATGCATATTTATTAACTACATCAAGAGCATATGGCTTAGCGACCTTAACAGCTTCTGCTTCACTAAGACCTCCCTCCATCATCTCATTAATCTTAGTCATTATTGAATATCTCCACATATGTTTTCTTAAAAAGTTTTCCGTAATCTTCTGAAATATTGCACCCTTACCTGCAGCAGCTGTTAGAGCAGAATCAAATACTCTCCACACTTTACCATCTTTATACTGTAAAACTATATTACCATCGGCATCTGGCTTTAGATCAACATCCCTTACCTTAACACCTTCAGTCGGTAGAAAACCCTCAGTATATAATGGAGATGCCATATCTGCAAACTTAAAACCCTGTTCTTCTTCAATTTCATTTACAATTTTTCTAATATTCCTATTGTCCTCTGAATGATAGTCTTTTATATATCTTAGAAATGAAGTATTACCCGCTCCCTGTAAAAAATATAAACCAGAAAATGTATTCCTCGCAGCAGTACCCAATCCAAAACCTATCTTACTAAGGAACTCATACCCAGTTAAAACTCTTACAGTTTTATTAACCCAAGCAGGTCTGTCTTGATATCCTTTTTCTGCCACAGTAAACATATCATCCAAATAATCTCTCAATCCCTCAGCTACTCTGGAATCTTTTGGTAGCTTTTGTATCCCATCCATATAAACACTTCTTATATAATTTGCTTTATTAAAAGCAATAGCATCCATTGAATACTTTCTTAAAACACTTAAAGGATTCTTCATGTAATTTTCATAAGGTATCCCTCTTCTAAACCTAGCAGATAATGGCTCACCTAATTTGCTCCTCATATTAGAGAAAACAGATTCTAGTTCTTTAAAGTCTTTCTCTGGGTTACTATATCCATCTTTCTCAGCTCTGTTCATTACACCTTCTATCTTAACAAATGATTCAAGTAAGTAATGTGGAAAATAATTTCCCTTTTTAAGTCCTTCAAGTATATTTTGAATTTCATTATCTATTTTTTCTTCATACCTTTTTACTAGCTTTCCAGTTCTTGTTAATAATGCTGCACTGCCTTTATCATTTAAATAAGATTGCCTAATAACAGTTTTGTGTTGCCCAAGACCTTTAATTAAAACACCACCCATACGTTCTAATACTCCCCTAGATAACTCACCAGCTTTTCTAACATTATAAGAAAACTCCTTACCAGTCATATCATCTATCACTTGATATTTATTTTCACCGACTTTTGTTGGAGTAGTCTCTAAATATCTTCTCAGTTCATCTAAAACTTGACCTCCTTCAGACTCAAATGACTTTATCATTTCCTTTCGTATATCATTTATTTTTTTTATTTGTTTTTCTGACTTCGGGTTATGTATTTCAGTTAACAATCTATTTTCTAACTTCTCTAAATCTCTAACTTCTTTAATACCGGGTATCCACTTAGACCTACCAGTTCTTTTTAATATCTCAGTTCTTAAATACTTAGATACATCAATATGAGAACTTAAATAATGTGAGAACTGCGTTCTTTCATAGTTTGTAGCAAGGTTTAGTTGTTTATTCATCCAACTTGTTATAGCCCACTTAGACATTACACCTCTTTTAACAAATGCAAATCTTTCTAAAACACTTAGCTTTGGGTCATTAAGATTCTTTGCTTCCCTTTGTATTTCATTAGCAATCCTTCTAAAATCAGCTTCTGTAAATCCAGTAAATGAATCAAAAGCTGGTTTATACGTGCCACGCCATACTATTTCTTCAAACATTTTCTTTCCCTCAGCATCGGTAAATCCATAGTGTTTTGTTATAGCTTCACCTATATAACGCTTCTTACCATCCACATCTTTAATTTTTTTACCATCAAACAACTGACGCAACTTGTTCAAATTAAATATTGTAAATTCTTCGCCTTGTTTAGAAGGTGCGCATCTATTAGCCATTATCCACACTCCCAAGGTTTTTTATCTTCTGAACTCATATAATTTCTCGTATCCCTATAATATTTCATATCATTTAATATATCATTATAAGTGCCATATTGCATTAAAACATCCATTTCTCCATTAACATCTAGCTTTACCCTAGCTCTATCATGGTATCTAGATAACTCATGTCTGAGGTGATGTTGCATTGCTGGCATATATAACCATCCTTTTTCAAAAGCAAGTTCAAATAGAGGACTCTTTTCACGAAGCCAATAATTGTCATTAACATATAACCTACTCTGCCAAAGTTCTGCAAATTCATCTGGAACGACATTATCCATCTTCCTTCTATACACTCTGCCATAACTACCAAATATAGATTTAAATTCTTCGGTATGCAATTCTCTTAACATCCATCTCGAAACTGCATTTGTCAATCTCTTATTAATTTGATATGATGGCATCTTTATATTAGTATTAGCTATAAAAGCAGCTCTAAACACAGGTTCAGGCTTTATTAAATAGCCAACTAAACTTTTCATTGTTTCACCATGTGTAATGTCACGATCTACTTCACCCCATTGACTATCAGTTTTATCAAGCCATCTTTTCATAAAATCATTCACTAAAGAATCTTCCATTAACCTGTCAAACTGCCAATTTTCCACCTGATGAGGATTCCTTTGATTTATCTTGTAAATTTCACTAGCTAAGCTACCAAGATTATGTCGTAACTGCTCAGATTCAGCAACAAATCTATTTTTTGTAGCTTCATTTACATGAGGAAGTATATGTTCTACCTGTATATCGCCAACAACCTCAAGCATAGAATATGCATCAATAGCTTGTTCATTACTATAAGCTGAATTTCTAATAGGATTTCTTAATATAACATATTCATGACCGGCTTTAAATTTGAAAGAACTCTCAGAGTTTATAAATCCTATTCTTCTAAATTTTAACCTTCCGTTTCTATCTGTAAATCTTCTATAAACATAAGCTCTACCATCACTATAAGGATTATTAAGCCTTACCATACCCTTTCTTTTCTTTGTATTCTCTGTCCTTATGTCAAAATGTTTTGTTAATTGGTTTGGCTTATCTGCAGGTGATCCCTTTATACGCTCAATTAAATCTGTTTCTCTTTGTGTTAAATAATCCAAAAGACCATCAATATGCATCAGTTTTCTCTTTGCTCTTGTCATTGAATTACTTTGATGTCTACCTGCTTTAGATATATATCTTTGTATAGAAACCTTTTGCTCTCTTAAACTGTGAAATAATAAAGAATATTCCTCTATCATACGATCATTAACTGAGGATAATTTTTCTATATCTGATAACACATATTTTGATAACTGTCTTGTTACAATATTTTCATTTTCTTCTATCAAATCTCTTATTCGTTCATGTGTTTTTCCATCACCAAGAGATGTGATTACATCTATTTCATTTAATATATCACTAACCATACGAGCAGATTGTTTTGCTTTTCCCTTCTCTATTGATCTACTATATCCACGAAGGTCTGAATCTGACTGACCAAATCTACTGACAATATAATTGCCAACATTACTATCCTTTATAGTCTGAGGATTCTTTATATAAATTATTGATTTAGCTGGCTCACCCTTACGAACCTTTCTATAACTCTTCTTCAAATGGTTCCATTCTCTAAAATCATCACCTTCACTAGAAAGGAAGAATAATTTATTTAAAGCTGTTATCATTTCGGTTTTCTTTTTATAACCACTATACCTGCTTAATAAGCTATGATAGATTTCAAGATTGGGATTAGTGGAAAAGCTCTCTAAATCACCTCTCATATAAGCAATTTCATTAGCATCTGGAGGTCTTCTACCCCCTTCATCAAACACATCTGTAAGAAACCTCTGTGACTTTGACAAATTTGTAAGACTTTCTATTATTATATCTTCTAGAACATCCTTTTCGTACCCAGTTTTTTCACTACTTATTCTAAAAAATGGTTCGTAATAATCTTCTCCATATTTCTCTAAGTCATCTCTTAATTTCTTATCACCCTCTAGTTTCCCATCAAACAATATAAACTTAATTAAATCTCTATGACTTGCCTGAGATGCAAAGTTAGGCTTCTTCACACTATCGATAAGACTTTGTAATACATTCTTATATCTCTGTAAAAATCCACCAAGCCTTAGTCTTCCATTAGCTCCATCAATATCAATCATCCCTACATCAGCTCCAAAGTTAATTTCATCTTTTCCAGCTCTTAATATAGATGATAAAGACGATGACAATCTTTTTATTCTACCAAAACTATCCTTGGCTTGCATATGTTTTTGTATATGATCGTTTATACTGTCACCCTTTGGATATGCGCTTCCTGCTCTGCCAAGTTCAGAGTTCGTAGTACCAAATGGATTTATAACGGGGCCTTCTGATTCATATACATAAGCATCAGTTGAATGGCCTGCGAATTTAAATATATCATTAGATATTTCTGTCGGCTTAATATTATAACTGAAAACAGGATCAACATCAAAGTCTGCCTGATGGGTTTGTGCTATATCATATATATTAACACCTACTATATTACCCTCAGCTCTATCATAAAATCCCTCAACCCTATGGACAGCCACGTCACCACCAAGATTAGGCATTCTTAAACTAAGAGAATGAAGATAAAATTTTGAATCCATATCCTTAGAATCTTGGCTCTCATTAAATCGATTGAGCCTTTCATGCATATATCTTAATCTTTTTCTACCCTTAATACTTGCTTCTAGTCCTTCAATCTTCTTAATTTGAGAGGTTAAATCTTTCGCAGTTAATGTATCCGATGGGTCTTGAACAATCCATTTACCATCTTTATCTCTACCTATTTGTAGATCACGCCTTACATTATCCTTTGATCCAATTGTTGGTAAATTAACCTCAACAACATATTGAACTTTTCTAAAATCTCTTATCTCAGCCATTCCATCAAAGTGTGATAACTTCTTACCACCAATAATCATCTGTCTTCCATCTTTATAAACTGGTAATGATCCCTCCACAAAAGGAACTAAAATAGAATGAGAAGCTCCCTCTACCTTCGGCTTTCTTAAATTATTTACAATATTTCTTACAGCTATTCTTCGTATTGATTCTCTCATTAAAATTGAATCTGGATCAGCTCCCACTTCTAGGTAAGACGATATTAACCCGTTTGATGACTCTTCAAACAAAGCATTTTCATCTCTTAGAACTCTCATTAAATAATCTGCAGTAGCAATTCTATCTTGACCAATATGAAGATTTGCTAATTTACCTAACTCCTGCGAAATCTTATTATCGTAATCAACATAATCATTTATAAAAGATTTATAACCCAAAGTTGGTAGAAAATCAGTAAGACCATATGTAACGCTTGTTAATGCTTTCCTATCTTCAATCTTACCTAAGAATATATCCTCAAGTTTTATAACACCCTTATTCATACCAGTTACATTTTGAAGAGCTACTTCAACAGCGCCTTCCATTGTGTTAATATTGTTATCTTTTATCATTTTCTCAGTAACTTCAACAAAATCAGCATTAAAAGCTTTAGCAGCTGATTGAGTTGTTAGTATATCTATACCTAAGTTGTCAAGTATATCTGCTATTTTTTTATTATATACAAAGTTTGACTTTAAGAGAATGCTTTCACCGGGAGCATTAAACCATCCATAAGGCTTAGCTCCTGCTGTTCCAAATGGCATATCAAAATCATCTAATCTCCTACCTTTGGGCAAATATATTAAATGAGCAGCGTTTGTACCTAAATAAGACTGAGCGTTAGAAGCAGAGCTGTTTATACTTGCTAATATTTTATCTAAAGCAGCTATCTGTTCAGACCTACCGGGTATATTCTGCCCTTGTAATTGATCAAGCTTTCTTCTTGCTAAAAATTTTGCATTTAAACCTGATCCATCCATCTCATCACCAAGGCCAACAATATTAAGACCACCTTTTGTAAAATATGCATCAATAGCAGCTACTTGATCGGGAGTAAGACTAAAAACAGTGTCTTCTTTCATTTCTTTATAAAACTGCTCAGAAGCTCTTGTCTTTGCTCCAGTTCCTTCAGCTAATGTTACATACTTAAATAATGACGATGCTAAATTATTTAAATCACCAGAATTTCCTGCTAAAGATAACATATCATTAAACATTGTATTGGAAACTTTATCCCAGTACACAGCTCTTATCATTTGTTTAATATCGGATGGTGAAGGAGCTCTTTCTGATCCAAATTCTCCAAATAATATTTTAATATGATCAGAAGCTAATCTAGCTTTTTCTCTATCAACATTTGTTCTATTTCTATCGTTTGCAATACTATCCAAGAACGATACCTTATCATTATACCAAGATCCGAACCATCTATTTAATCTTCCATCAGTAAGTTCACCAGCACCTACAACCAAAGAATTGTTATAACTAACTGGAACTCTTACAGGTTTTGAAAATACTTCAACTTCACTTTGAGTAGTAGCTTCTTGTCTTTCTTGAGCATCTTCAAGTCTAAATACATCATTCAAATTCTTACTCATACTATCTTGAGGTTTAGCCTGGCTAATTATATTATCAATATCCTCTACTGTATTAATATTAGTCTTTCTTCCTCTGTGTACACCAGTCATATCAAGACTAACAACTGAAACACCTTGAACTCTTAACTCTTCTACAATCTCACTGGTAAGACCTGTTCCAGCAGTTGTCCTTCCTATCTCTAATATTGGTCTTCCTTTTGCGTCATATGAAAGTGATGCGCTTGGTATACTAGTTCTTCCTATTGATATAGCCATTAAAGCAGGCATTGTATATTTATTAAAGTCGTCTATCTCTTTCTGAATATGATTTGGAAGTTTATCATATGGAGTGCCAAATTCTATATCTTCACCAAGTTCCATATGTTTACCATATATGGCAGTTCTTACTTCATTTCTAATTCTATCCCTTTTTGACTTCAATGACTTTTCACCTTTAGGTGTCGGATTATCTAAATAAAGACCCCTACTCTCATCCAATTCAGTTAATAGATTCTGCCATTCCTTACCTTTTAACCACTCATTATACCTACCATATCTTTGAGGTATAGTAGCAGGGGATAGATCAGGCATATGAGGCATATTGTTGGTAGAGAAATCATTATATTGTTCAGCAATTTTAGCTTCATTTTCAAAATATGTTTCCTCATCAACACCTTTACGCCAATTTCTTACGCTTACATCCATATGATCTATCAGTCTTCTTAAATTCTTTTTACCGGCAAACTCGCCAGCAATCTCACTGAGCGTTAAATTATCTGGAACATCAACATTCATTTCAGTTCTTAATATTTCAGTGAGTCTAGCAGTTAATCTATCCAATCTTCTTTTACCCATTATCCTATCAGAAGAATAATTCATTAAATCAAATCTTATAGTATCCAATATTGAATTATAAGATACATTCTCATTAATGGATTCAGCCAAAGTTTTTTCAATCACCTTAGCTGCACTATCTACACCAGCCATTACCTTTTGAAGGGTTTCTGAATCTATTACCCTTTTAATTAAAATCTCTAATGGCTTAATATTTTCTTCACCAACTAGTGGATCATTCTTATATTTTTCTATAATACCTTCAATTCTTGTTACAATAGCATCAGATTGTTCTGCACTCTCAATTTCTTTTATTGTTGTTCTTTCTCCAACCTCATTTGTATTATACAGACTGTCAAATAAACCTTTAACACTGTTTAAAAACCCAAGATTGGTTTTAACGGAGTTCTTTGCATCTTCATAATGAACAAGAATATTCTTATCAAAATGTGACGTTACCATATAAGCATCTTCTATTGCCATTGGTAAGTTTTCAATTTGTTTTAAAGGCACAACAGCTTGGACATCTACAAACTTCCCCTTAACATCCATTAACGAATCATAAATATCCTTATATTTATTTACAAGAGCATCAATCTCATGTTTATTCTCAGTGCCACCATATAAATCAGTCAAAGCGCTTCTAACGGATTCTATATTCCAAATCTTTAAAACATTTCTACCATTTTCTTTCTCCACAGAGCCTACCCCGTTAGCCATCAAACTGTCAATAGTCGTCAGGTGCTTTGATGTAATCCTCGGTGATGACATTATTCTTGAATAGAAATACCTACGTTGTATCTCTGTGGTATCTTTATCTAAAACAAACCCTTCCTTCTCAAACTGTCCAACAATATCTTTAGCTTGTTCATAATCGACACGACCTCCATTATCCATCATCTTTAAGTCGCCTGTGGTTTTTCCTTCTCCCCACATCTTAGCTAAATAAGTTAGTTTCTTTCCCAAATCTATACGGCTATCAGCTAACTTATCCCAATCTTCATCCTTCATATCTTTAGGTTTTTTAAGATCAATTGTACCAATAAGATTCATTAACTTTTTAGGAACAGCTTCACCAAAGTTTACATCTAAAATTTCCCATAAAATCTGTTCGCTTTCACTAAGATTCTCAAGCTTACCATCAACCATATTAAACATTGCTTCTCTATTTCTAGTTTGCCTATAAGAGCTTAAAGCCATTAAGAATGAATTTTCTACAGGATCAATATTTTCAGGGTAATTTGCACCATAGTTCTCCACCCTAATTCTATCCATCACAGCATCAATTTCCTTCTTGATGTCATGTTTTAATTCAGGTGAGTTATCTAAATCACTTACTCTTAATTCCTCACCGGGAGTTTGCTTAATTGATTGAATAAGCTTTATATCAGGCGATTCAAGTGCATCTCTAATTTTATGAGCTAGTACAATCTCCTGATATTCAGCATTGCCAGCATATAGTGATACATCAGGCAGTCTTGCCATTCTAATTGGTTTGTCTATATCAATTTCATTCCCTAATTCATGATCTGTTTCCAATCCAATTCTCTTTGCCAACCTAACCATTAATTCAATATAATATTTACCAACACCTTCTAATCCACCTTTTTGAGCTTCCTTTGCAAAATCATGAAAGTTATCTTCAGATAATTTTACACCTTCTTTTATCTCAATTGATTCAAGCTTGGATTGTATTACTTCCAATTGAGTAACAGTAAGATTATCAAGCTTAATTGATCGTTCAAGTAAATTTGGTTCATCTATATTCCTTGACAATGCAGCAAACTCATATAAATTATGAGCCCATCTAACTAAATTTAATCTTGTTGGTATATTTTCTTTAAGACCTACTGGTTCTCCCCATTGTTCACCTTCTTGTTGAACTCTATGCTCTTGGCCTCTGAATATATTTTCTATTTGATTGATCGCAGGATTGGCCAACATACCTGAATAGGCAGCTCCTAAATGCATATTATTATCAAATGCTTTAGAATAATGAGATATATTTTCTGGACTCATTCCAAGATACTGTAATGCAAGTGATCTTTCTTCAAAATTATTTAAATGAGGATACTTCTCTCTAAATAGTGGTTTCTTTAACTTAGTAAACCATGCTCCAACAAGTAAGTGAGACATTAATTCTTCAGGTGGTAATGCTTTAAGTAGATTGGTATCCAATATAGTACCCATATTAAAATAAAGAGCACCAAGAGTCATTCTACCCAATGATGCAGTAAAGTCCTTACCAGCATGTTTATAAAAATCTTTCCATACAGTTGGTATATCAACCTGTCCAACAACTCTCTTTAATGCATCAACAGCTTCTTCTCTTGGTAAATTCTTATAAGCCCAATTACCAGCTTCCTTACCTATTATTGTGTCTTTTAAATAATTATCTCTTGATACAATTTTCAATAAGCCATTAACTTGTTCTCCAGTTAAACCTTTATAATCATTAGCTGAAACTCCCTTTATACTATTTAATGTTTTTTTAAGAGCCATGGCAGTCTTTCTTATATGAACTTTACCACCACCGCCAACCATTTCAACTGCAGGTAAAAAAGCAGAGAATATAAAAGCATCTTTAATATCAGCAACTGGATCAAATTCCTGTTCACCAGCCAATGAATGAACACCATCATACATAAGATTATATATTGCAAATGAAGTAGTCATCTCAGCAACTCTTGCAATATATTTTGTTATATTACTTTTCTCAGCAACTCCGAACTTTGAGTTCAAACCTTTTTCTACAAGACTGCTAATATTATTTATATGTACTCCTTCTTTAGAAAGAGCTGTAGTAGCTTCGTCACTAATTTTTATTAAAATATCATCAGCTGCTTCTGGAAACTCTCTTTTTAAAGAGTCGTATAGACCTCCTCTAATAACATCTTTAACCTTACTTACCTCATCTAAGCTCAATTCATACTTAGGAAGTATATGCCTTTTCATAATTTGAGGTTCTTTTAAAACAGTTCGCACTGTTCTCTCAGCAATTTCCCTACTAAGACCTACACCAGCTTTTGTCTTTGCTGCTTTTGCAGCTATATCCCCAGCTTTAACACTAGCTTTACTTACAAGATTTGAAGTACCAGATTTAGTGACTGCGGATACTACACCTCTTATTCCCGTATTCACCCATTTAATTGGTGTAA
>Ga0208299_1002763_pt1 | contig 11545 bp, 12 predicted proteins | sample 15_taG_FD_184089 | JGI IMG/M metagenome (GOLD analysis project Ga0208299, IMG submission 184089) | Marine viral communities from the Subarctic Pacific Ocean - 15_ETSP_OMZ_AT15312 metaG (SPAdes) (version 2) | ecosystem: Environmental > Aquatic > Marine > Oceanic | place: Pacific Ocean | collected...
TAAAATTGACTCTGATCCAAACTTCATTCTATTCAATAGTTTTCTAGCAGCGTCTTCACTACCTCCTTTAGTCCATTCTTCTCTATCTAATTGTGTTGGACCGGCGTCAAATATATCTCCGAAAGAACCTATATCTTCTATGTCCGCTACAAAAGTTTCTCCTGCAGCTCCTCCCATTACACCAGCAGCAAATCTTTTCATCCCTGCTTTTTTATTTAATCTATCTGCTTTAACTTGGGCTCTAACTGCATTTTTGCTTCCTACTCTTCCATATTTTCCAGCTTTCTTGGCCTTGATAGCACTATTAGCTAATCTTTGTCCTAACTTAAAACCATAAGCTCCAGGGATACCTATCTGAACTAAAGCTTCGGTTAATTTACCAATAGCTCTTTCTTCTGCTACTTCTTCAAAGGGATTTAGTTTGTCAAAAAATTGTTCTACATCGGCAGCTGTATCTGTATCAGCTCCTAGATCAATTAATTCTGCTGCTACTGAAAAGATTCCTTCAGGTACTTTAAGGACACCTGAAGCGACTCCAGCTGCCCCGGCTTTGTACCAGCTTACTTCATTGTTTTCTTCTGTGGGATTAAGAGGAATAATAGCCATTTAGCTTACCTCGTCTTCTGCACTATTTCTTTTTGTTTTTCTTTTGCTTTTTCTTTTCTGACGATTAGTTCTATTTCCTCCTGAGTCACAGCGTTAGGATCATATATTTTTCTGTATTCGAAATTAGGATCATCAGGGTTTAATAAAGTAAGACCTCTTTCTTTTGCTTCTTTTTGAGCCTGTTCATTTGTTAATTTAAATTGTAGAGAAGAGTCAGTTATTTTAATTTCTTCTTTCCCTGAACCATCAATATCAGGAGCTACATCATCTATTGGTTTTAAAGTTTCTGAATTAAAAGTTTCTACTGCTAATGCATTACCTGTAGGGTCTTCAGGGTCTTTAATTATTTTTTTCACAGTGTTGTCAGTAATATCATAGAAGTATTTTCCTATGTTATTGGTATAGAATTTTTGTACCTTCTTAGCTTTAACATCTTTACCTGGTACAAGTTCTACATCAACAACTTGATCAGCTCCAAATGTATCTATCATATTAGGCTGAATCTTATGATCATAGGTTGATCTATTCTTTGCATGATATCTATTAGTATAAGTTCCTTGAGCTAGATAGTCTTCAATTGAATTGTTAATTGATTGGTCTAGGACACTTAGTTCATTTTTGTCGGTTGCCTTAATTCTTTCCTCCCAGATTCTCTCTTTACCATATTGATCTAATCCTAATTGAGCGCCAGCTAATTTAAGGTCTCTCTCAGCTTTTGCTTTTGCATTTAAATCAGATAGAGCTTGTTCAGTAGGTTCAGCAGTTGCTCTAGCTAGAGTAGCAAGAGTTCCACCTCTTTTAGGTTCATTCATTAATCTTGGACCAGCTCTAAGTAACCATGCAGTTAAAGGATCAACTCCACTATACGGACCAGCTGCTTCTCTTAATTGTGTTGTGTAATCTGTTACATAGGATTCAGGAGTTCCAGCAAAACGATTTACTCTAGGTGTAACGTTGTGCATAATGCCAGTCATGGCGTCTCCACCCCTACGGAACATAGGTCTTCTAAATATATTGCTCATACTATGCAATTCCTTTAAAGTCTTTTGTACCAGCTCCCATTAATCTATAGATACCAGCTAGAGTTGAGCCAGCTCCTAAGACTGAACCCAATGCGCTAGGCGACGGAGAAACTGTTTGTTGAGTTTGACCTGGATATCCAGAAATCATACTTGCAATTCCTGTTCCAAATCTTTCTGCTGTCTGTAATGGTTGATACGCTTGTTGGTACGCTAATTGTTTTTGTGCATCAAGAAGAGCTTGACCTTGAGCTTGTTGTGCTCCTCCTAAAGTTGTTAACCCTGCAATCTGTTGACCAGCTAAGGCTGGAGCATTTTGTGCAAGAGCCATTTGATTCAGATAATTTTGTTGAGCTGCTTGTTGTGCTGCCCCATAGCCAGCTTGTTCTAACTGTGCTTTTAATGCTGCTCTATTCATATCACTTGAGGATTGATACTCAGCTAATTGTACTCCTTCTCTTCCTCCTCCTAAAGCCCCTTGACCATAAGCCTGAGCTTTCAAAGAAGGTATACCTTTTTGTGCCTGAACATCAAATTCATCTAAAGTAGTTTTAATAACGTCTGCTTGATAAGGAGACATGTAAGATTGGTAAGCTTGTGGACCTGTGGCACCAGCTGCTGACTGTAAATAAGGAGCATAACTTCCTAGTCCAGCTGATAACCCATAAGCTTGAGTTTGTAGTGGGTCTTGCCCAGCTACAAATTGTTGACCCATAAATTGAGTAGGATCAATACCCTTAGTTGTACCTATCGCTTTTGTTAAATCGTCTAAATATGTTTTACCTGCTGCTTCAATAAATGGAGCTGGTAATTGTTGTACTTGTTGAACTTCAGCCATTATACCACCTTACTCTCTAAATTTTTCATTGTATCGTACATAACTTGAGCGCCTTTTTCAACGCTTCCACCACCTGCAGCTCTGACTGCATCGGCTGTCATGACAAATTCGTTATTAGATAACATTGCTGGAATGTCATCAGCTTTTTCTTTTACTCCAACGGGAGGAATAAATCCACCACTATCTCTTAGGTCTAGTTCATTGATGCCTGCTGCATTGTTTCTTGTAGGTAGGTTACCCATGATCCCTGCTGCCTGGGCCGTTTGATCTGGACCATACGCAAAGCCTATTCTACCCCCGTCAGCTTTTCTAAACTTTTGACCACGCATTCTATAATCAAGATGCTCAGGTCTTGCTCTGATTTGATCCGTTTCCGTTACGATGTCATCCCAAACCGCATACTTATCTACATTGAATTTGTTTGGGTCCATCTGTTTGAAGTCTGAGATAGGGTGTATATAGTCTGGGTTATTTGCTAGGTCTAACATTTGATTAATATCTTCTATAGCAACGCCAGTAAGCTTAGCTATGTCTTCATAACTTTTGCCACCTCTATTTAATTCTAAAATTCTTCGAGTTATATTCCAGGGTAATTTTCCTATTTGGCTATGTTGAGCTAGTAATTCATTCTCTGGGTTTCTAGCGTTCAGTCGTTCGGATAAAGAAAACTCTCCAAGATCAACAATACCTCTGCCGGCAAACCCCATTCTTCCACCATGAGCTTTTTCGACTGGCGCAGCGTGGAAAAAATTTTCGTGTGGTCGTTGATAGTTGCCATATACATCTGGATTACTTTCTCTCATCTTCATTAAAAAAGATTCTTCAGCAGTTCCAGTCTTAGGGTTATACTCGTCTACTAGTCTTTCATCAAAACTATATGCGACGTCTCCTGAGCCTCCAGTTTTTCCGAATTCTGCTAGGTCTATTTCATCAATTCCCTCAATTCCTCTTACTCTAAGCTCTTCAAACATTTCAGGTGTTGATCGGCCTCCTTTAATCATACTGATGATTTCTAACGTAGTCATATTTCTTGGATCATTTTGGCTAGTCGAGATAGTCATATCTTTGATAGTGCCTCTCTCAGCGAAGCCAACTCTTCCACCTTTTGAATACATTTGTGTGGCAACCCATGCTGAAACTTCTTCATCGGATTTATCGGGATTAGCGTTTGAATAATATTGTGTTAAATGAGCTCTTAAAGCTTCTGGATTACTTTGAAGTTCTGCTACTTCATCTTTTTCCATTCCTGAAAATGCTGCAGCTGCTCCTCCTAAAGTTGCTGCGCCTAGACCAGCCCAACCCATACCGGTTAAAGCTCCGGTAGATTGATCAACAAATGTTTTTCCTAATAATTTTCCCAGTCCACTTGCTGTGGGACCAGTCCAACCTTCAGATGTTAACATAGCTTTGAAAGGACTGAAACTTCCTTTACCAAAAAAAGAACCTAGACCTTTTAATCCTCCCATTTGATTGAGACCATATAAGCCTCCACCTATTAGGGCAGCTTTACCTAGTGGGCTTTTAGCAATTTTCTTAACGCCTTTACCAATACTTTTAAGCATGCTTCCCAGACCGAAATGAACTCTGCCACCATCGGCTAGGCTATTAGCTATTGCTTCGTCTAGTTGAATAAGTTCTGTTTCTGTTAGTTGGTCTAAGTTTTTATTAAATAGCATATTAGCCATAGAATTTCTTTCATCCATAGGATCAGGAGCAGAAGCCATTTGCATATTAGGGTTCATATTACCTGTATATTTAATGCTTGGAGCGCCTGCTTCTAATGTTTCTGAAATATTAATATCTGTTATAGCCATAATTAAGTCACAATTTAGTTTGATGGCAGGCGTGATTATCCTGAATTATCACACTTTATTTGATTTTTTTAGCTTCGTCAATATTTTTAAACGGTTGACTACCTTGATATAGATCATCCCAGAAACGCCCACAGTACTGGTATTCGCCTACATGAGTGATGTAATCTTTAATATAAACATGTACTTTTCCCCCCATATCACACCATCTTTGACAAAATCCAAAATCTTCTCCGTAGTATCGTTTAGTTTTAGGGTCATGTAATGTATCAAAAAGATTATAAGTATTAGGTGTTTTAATTTCTTCCCCATTAATAACAGTAGGTTGAAACACTTCTAACTCTGGGTAGTGTTTCATCATCTTTTCTAACACCTCTCGCTTAATTAACATACAGCCAGTAGGGGCATGAGTAACTTCAGCTACTCCTTTATTAGCTTGAATAGATTTTTGATTCTCTACTTTTAATGGAAAAATATAGCCGGCTTTAGATAGATCGTCTTTATTAGTAACAGCTCTGTCTCTTTCGGTGGTTCTTCCCCATATCTTTTCCCAATTAATAGTCTTCATTGGGTATGGGCATGCAATAATATCTAAGTCTTTTTCTATCATAGAGAAAATAGTCTTGCTTTGAAAGTCTATATCTGAGTCTATAAATAATAGATGGGTATACTTATCTGAGTGGTTTAACATTTCAGCTACACAAAGATTTCTCCCTTGAGTAACTAAAGAGGATTTCATTAAGGTAAAACTCACTAACATGTTTCTTCTTAAACAATCTTGTTGAAATTTTAAGACTGCCTGACAATAGTGCATACTCACATCACTATGAACTGGAGTACAAACCATTATTTTATGGGGAGATTGACCCCCTATATTAATAGTCGTCACAGCACTCTCTTGTTTAACAGGAGAAGTGTTGGATGTTTTTATAGTTTGATAAGTATCTTCATTAAACCAGATAGGCTCATTGGGCTTTCGCATTAATAGCTCCTTCTAAAAATTTAGTCCAGGTAGTTCCTATCTTGCCCCATCCATAATAGATGTTAGCATAATGAGATTGAGATTCTAAATGATTTAGAACTTCTGTCTCATGTAATTTAAGCGCTGCTTTTTCTATTGCAAAAGCAAACTTTTGAGCCATTAGTCTATGGTCTTTTTCATAAGGAACATACATAGGAAACTCAGCTCCTGTTTCATATAAAGCTCCAAAGTCATTGACAATGCAGAATAAACCTGCAGCCATAGATTCTAATAAAGAGATACAAAAAGTCTCTTCAAAGATAGATGGGTAGACATACATCTGATACATAGTTAAATTATCTTTAATATATTCATTAGGCTGGTAGCCTATGTAATTAACATTGGGTAATTTCTTAGCCTGTTCATATAAGGCTACATAATCTTTATCTGTTTCTTTATGAAAGTGTTCTCCATAAACCATTGTAGAAGAATAAACATCTAAAGTTATTAAAGGATTCTTAACCAACTGCATAGCTCCCAATAGAACTGAGAGTCCTCTCCATGGGGTATTATGATGAATTATTTTTATAGCGTCTCCTTTTTTATAAGCAGGAGCTCTTTGAATACCATTGATGCCATTCTTAATAACTACGCATCTATCTGTAGGTATATCAAATTTGTTTCTAAACTGTTCATAATTCCAATGACTGTTGAAAACATACCAGTCATATTTTTTATGATTACTCTTATCACTAAACCACGGGTTTAAATTAGGTTGGTCCCAAGAATTTTTCTGCCATAGAATATTTACTTTATCCTTATGCAAAGGAATTCGTTCAGGCACAGACGTACAAATCTGTACTTCTTCTAACAGTTTAAAATCTACGTTTCTTTTTAAGTACTCAAATTGGAGTTCAGTCCCACCCCTAGGATTTTTTATCTTCATCTTTTTTCATTACTTTCTGTATAGCATTCATTCCTTTAGGGGACACAGTTACAGTACAATCTTGTACTATATCAGGTCCTTCTTTCTTCTCCAAAGATGTCTCTCCGGTTTTTGTATTTCTATAAGTGATTACAGTTGTGCAATCTATTTTAGTTATATCAACCATTTTCATTCTCCCTGTTTATCAGCGCATAGCTACATACAACAGTAAGTTCATTAGCTGTTGCAGCTTGAGCTTTTATAGCATCCCCCGCTTCTAAATTCAAGCCCTGAACTGTAGCATTTACCACGCTACTAGACAACACATTGTCTCTAAAAAATTCATAATTAGTAGTAGCTGAGCTATCATAAACGCTTCCATTACACAAGATAGTTCCGGTACTTGCATTAGAAAAATAACAACTTTTTACTATTGCTATTGCTGAAGTACTAATAGTAAGGACCGTTGTTAGGTTAGTTGTTGATAAAGCTATGCTTTTATTTTTATATTGTATACTCATGATAAGAAATAGTTAAATGCATCCTGTTCGTTTTTCATGTCTTGCTGAAATGAAAAATTTAATTGAGTTTTAACTGTATCCAGAGCTTCTAAAACTTGTCTTTGATTTTCTACTTTATACTCTGGTTGAGGTTCCGGTATGTAGGCTGTTATCTTCGCCATAGATCAACTATGCCTCCTCGGTTTAAGCCATAAGAATAACCTTCTTTAGCTCCGGTTGTTCCAGCAGAACTATAAGCTCCCGTATTTGCTGAGCCCATATTATTCCCTGAGCCTGCAGCAATGTGATCTACACCACCAATCGGATTTCCACTAGGAACAGAGGCTAAATCAAGCATTGTTTCTACTTTGGTTTGTGGCGCTGTATCTTTATATTTCTCTAGCCACTTCTGTGCCATTTCTTGTGAAGTTGCAGAACCAAATGCAGACATTCCAGGTGCATTCATCCCTGTAAAAGGTCCGCTTGTCATTTGGAATGGATTTTGTTGTGTGCCTATTCCTATCGGTTGACCCATATTACCGGTTTGAAAAAATTGTTTATTCATATCTTTTTGAGCTTGAGTTAATTCTGGTCCTTTAAACATTCCCATTGCTGCTTTTACTGGAGAAAGATTCATAAGCTTCTCTAAAGCATTGCCTCCTTCTTGGTCTTCCGTCACTTCACTAACCTTATAATCCATTCCTCCAAATCTTTCATTGAATTGCTCTTCTGTTAAATCTTTATAGTGAGTATTTTTATAGATATTTCCCATATCATCTGTGATAGGTCCATCAGCATAACCGATTCTACCCCCATGAGCTTTCTTGTCAGGAGCTGTTGTTTTACCGGATTTAATATCTTCCATCTGTTGCATAAGTTCTTTAATTTTTTCCCATCTGTCGGCAATACTCATTTCTAATTGTACTATACCTTCTTTATCATCATTACCTTCTGCATACCCAATTCTTCCACCAGCAGCTGCCATGTGTTTTTGTTCTTTAACTTTTTTCCTACGCTCTAGCTCTAGTAAGTCCTCTTGCATCTTTTGATCATGCATCCACTGATCAATCATACTTCTCTCTTTTTTATATTGTTCTAGACCGTATGAACCTACTTCAGAAAAACCTAGTCTACTAATCCCACCTGTATGAGATTCGATTCTGCTTCCATAAGTATCGGTCCAATCACGAGCTATCTCTGGCTCGTTGGCCCATAAATATCTTCTTTGTTTTTCAGATTGAAATGGCATTATCTTCTCCCGTCTGCTTGTGCATCTAATCTTAATGTTCCATATCGCCAGGTTTCGCCTGTGGAATCATTTTCAATATTAACTGATACCAGTCTTCCTCTGGCTCTGGTATCTACTTTAGCAGTAGTTGCCGTAACTGTAAAGGGTCCTAATGGAGAGCTCGAAGGAGTATCATCAGGGTAAGAACTCACATAAAGAGTCATTTTAGCATTGCCAGTTAAGTGTTTAAAATCAGGGATAATTCTTCTCACAGCCATGAAATATTCTCCGTCTCCTCTAAAGTCTACCACGCCTGTGACTTGACCCATCATATTCTTTTTAGAAGTAATATCATAATCCCCTGATCTAATATAAGCATTGATCGCTGTAGTGCCTGAACTATTAATCTGATCCGTACCTGTTTCTTGTGCATAGTAGGTACTAGCTCCAGCCAAAGCTGTCGCTCCATAAATAGGATAGGTAGGGGTAGCTGATGATATATATTCTGTAGCGTATGGCAGATTGAAAACTGTAGCATCGATATAACTTGATCTCGCTAGTGATGAAGTCGTCCAAATATTCTCTCCATAATTATAAGTAACACATCTATCAATTTGTTTTTCTCCATCTGATGGATAGAACCAATTAATCTCAGTGAACAAACTATTATGACTTGCAGCCACTATTAAGTTAGCATCATAATTAACTCCTAGATTAGCTCCGGTACTTTCAAATACAAAATCTTCTACTAAGCATGGAATAGATTTAACCGTACCATCGTATCTATAGAATCCACCTGCGTCTCCCATCCAATAGACTGCTCCATCGGCTGCGATAGCTGCGTTTGGCCCCATGCATCCACAATTAGTTCCAACCTGTCTCAGACTGAATGTGTAGGGTGGACCTACATATTGAGTTACATAAGCTGCTGTATCCGTTAAAATTAAAACATAATCTTTACCAGCTACAGCGGCTCTGATAGCATTTCCTGAATCTAGTCTAAATGTCCCAGCTGTATTGGTAGCTGTGGGAGCATAACTATTTAAATTTTCTTGGTCAGAAAATCTTACAAACATAGGGTCCAGGGTAGTGGTATCTCCAATAGTAGTCTCAGTTCCTAAGTGAAATAAATGTCGGTCTCTATCCGAGACTAACGTCATCAGCGATGCTGTTGGGTTAGCTGATGTTGAATAACTTGTTGTAGAGGTAGAAGCTCTAATACTTCTAGGCGTGGCAGCTCCTGCGTCCCACGTGAAAGTTTTACCATTACGAATCGTAGCAACTAATACTTCTCCATAATTGTCTAGGCTCCAGAGGCCTGGGTCTAGAACTACGTCACTTGTTGTACGTTCAGTACCCCAAGTAGAATCGCCCCATAAATAAGTTCCCCAACCATAACCATAGGTTTGGAAAGTAGGTCCTATTACTTCATAAGGAAGTATAGTCGCTGAGCCAGTTCCGGTACTAGATGCTGCAGACGTTGTTGGCATTTCAATAGCGAATGTATTAGTAGAGACATCGAATATCTCAAAACCATTATCAGTAAAATCAGTAGTAGCCCATCCAGAGCTAGTAGGAACGGTAACCGTTCCATCTTCGAAAGTTATATAATCTCCTGTATCTAAACCATGAGAGGTTTTATTAACCACCACAGTTTTACTATCCAAAGCAGGGGTAAAGGTACATAAAGTTATACCTGTTTTTAAAGGAGTAATGTCAAAAACTTGATCAGCATAGTATACTAGTAAGACTTTGTTGGTTCCAATAGCTACATATTTTTCCCCAGCTAGACTCGTAAATGCATGTTGAGATCGTGCAGCTCCTGGTAATGTATAAGTAGGGTTAGTTAATTGCGTCCATCCACCTATTTTTTCAGGTAATCCATATCTAAATCTAACAAAATCCCCGTCTACCCATTGGCCTTCTGCGCCAGATTCAGTAGCTTGTTTGTTAAATCCCGGGATAAATTTGAGCTTTTGTAACATAGTTTATCACTATATAGGCTATTCTTTAAATAGTCTAGATGTAGTTTATATTGAGTAAAAAGCGAGCTTTTGCGTCGGAGCAGGTTGTTCCTGAGTGTTCTGTTGTGGCCGGAAAAGTTACTATCCGGTTCTCTTTATTTACCACACTTTTCCCTGTTTTAAAAACAGTTTTAGCATTGGTGGTATTTAAAAAGAATATACTAGTCTTTATTCCTTTAGGTTCTTTCACATCCATATGAAAAGGAAACGATAATTTTTCTGGAGCATATGGGTTACAGTTAGCTTTGACTTTAACTAATTCTTTTACATTTAATTTCTCAAAGAGAGGTTCGAGTAGTTTAATTAGATGGCTCATTTCTTTCCCATTCTTGTAGAATATGTGGGTAAATTGATAATGGTCCAATTTAGATTGTTCGTAAGCATCATTATTGACTTTATATGCATTATAATACCAGGGAAAAGTATTACACATCATAATCGTTTGAAGCTGAGAAAACTCATCTGCCGGTAGGAAGTTATCTACAATCTTCATTAGTATGCCCACGTTACAAAACTATAACGTGTTCCCTTTCTTACTTCATTTACATGATGAGGGTATACAAAACAAGAAGGAAATAATAAAATATCCCCTTCTTTCATGTCTATAACATGGTCATTAAGACAGAACTCTCCTCCTTCATAATTATCATTTAAATTACCTACAATAGATAAAATAGGAATTCCTCTGTCCTTCCCATCAAAGATGTCATGGATATGATCGAAGTGTCTTCTCATCATAGTGCCTGGAGGATATCTATTAAATCTTATTAAATTTATTTTATGAACAAGTTTTTGTTTGAGTCTAGCCTGATACCTATCTAAAGCTTGAATCATAAAGGGGGCTAATTCATTGTGTAGCTCCATCGTACCATTAGCTACTTCTAATTCTTTGGTGTCATAGGATCGGTTTTTAGAAGTATGTTTATTATACCAGGTATGAGAGCTCCATTTAAAATCTGGAAACTGGTTTATAAGTCTCTGACATAAACCTTCCGGTATGAGCTTCTCTTTATATATAAAGTCTTCTAGTCTAGGTCCCATGAGATTACAATTCTATCTTTTAAATTTGGTTTCTTCATTTCAACTCTGTGTTCTACATAACTTCTAAACATAAGTAACATTCCTTCTACAGGTTTATAGTAGCAATCTGTATAGGTATGATCATTTTGTAATTTTACTTTCTGATCATGAGCTGTCCTACCATAAGGATTTTTCATATCAGAAGGAACAGGGGATTTAAACTCTACTCGGGCATCATTAATATCTGCTTGAACATAGTATATAAGAGAAATGGTTGTTCCTCGATGGTCATGAAAATCATTATGATGACCTTCTGTGTACCAATGGAACCAAGACTCATTGGGTTTAAGTTTCTTAGGCCAATTGTGAAACTTAACATAATCATCTACCTTTCTCTCAATCCAATTATTTAAAGGTTCTAGTGTTTTATCTTTATGTAAGGGGTAAAGATGAAAGCTTTTTAGTTTCTTGGTATCCTTATGATCTTTTAATTCTTGAAGACGTTTAATGATCCCTGGAGCCTGCTTCTTGTGATCAGGATTATGAGCCACTCCTATAAGAGTGGGGAACCAGGAATGTATGTCCATTTTATTTTGTAACAATGGGTTGATCC
>Ga0208299_1002764_pt1 | contig 11541 bp, 17 predicted proteins | sample 15_taG_FD_184089 | JGI IMG/M metagenome (GOLD analysis project Ga0208299, IMG submission 184089) | Marine viral communities from the Subarctic Pacific Ocean - 15_ETSP_OMZ_AT15312 metaG (SPAdes) (version 2) | ecosystem: Environmental > Aquatic > Marine > Oceanic | place: Pacific Ocean | collected...
GACGCTACAGCAAGAGGTCGCACACTGGAAGCGGCTCGCGACCACCGACGAGCTGACTGGGCTCAACAACCGTCGCGCCCTGGACGATGTCGGCCCCGGCTGGTTCGTCGTCTGCGACCTGGACGGGTTCAAGCATGCGCAAGACCGTCATCCTGACGGTCATGCGTATGGCGACCGCGTCCTGCGCGAGTTCGCAGACTTCCTGCGCGCCAACACCCGCGACACTGATCGCGTGGCTGCGAGGGTGGGCGGTGACGAGTTCGTCATCTACTGCCCGACCGTACTCGGTGCCCGTCGCATCTGCGGCATGGTACGCTCCTGGACATCCAACCGCGTCGGCGCTTCTGCTGGCATGGGCTCTTCAATCTCGGCTGCCGACGCAGCCATGTACCTGGACAAGACGTCATGAAACTAACCAACAAATCAAGAGTGAAGGAAGTCGAGCTGCGGACGGTAGGTCATGGGACGCCCTTCATCTACATGAACGGCGGTTACCACTTCGCCGCCACCGTGGTCGCAGAGCTGGCAGTGAAGTATCGCGTCCGCGACCTGGACCAACACGGGGCCGTGACCGACCTACCTGGACACACTCTGGTTGTCCCGATCCGCATCGACGAAATCATCTACACAATCAAATGAAACTACACGAAAACGAAAAGCTGAAGCTGAACAGCTACCTGCGCGACAGCTACGAGGGTCTGCCCTTCCTGTATACGCCGAAGGGGCAGACCTACAAGGTCGCAGCCATCATGCTGAAGCTGCTCGACCTGTCCGACGACACGTTCCTGATCCGCCACCTGTCCGACACGATGGGCGGTGCATGTATCACACTCCGAGGCGATCATCTGATCACCCCGATCCGCATCGACGAAATCACCTACACAATCAAATGAAACTCTCACAGAACCTAGAGGTGGCGTCACGCTACGCGACCAACGCTGCCCACGAAGGCTTCCTACTTGACTGCGCCAAGCAGGCCAAGGCCCTCGAAGACCGTGGTCTCGAAGACGACGTCCGCGACTTCCACGAGAAGTTCGACCATCCTGCGCCCGACGGTGTGATGCTGCCCCATGGCAACAACCTGCTGGAGTTCCGCATCCGGCTGATCGAGGAAGAGGTCGGCGAGCTGATCGAAGCCATCCGCGAGCGCAGTCTCGCGAGCATCGCAGGCGAAGCCGTCGACGTGGTCTACGTCGTGGTCGGCACGCTGGTCGCCCTGGGCGTTCCGTTCATGCCCTTCTGGAAAGCGGTACATCGCGCCAACATGGGCAAGGAACCGAACCCCGAAGGCGGCAAGCCGATCAAGCCCGAGGGCTGGTGCCCGCCGAGGCTTGGCCGTCTCTTGTATAACTTGCGGAGGCAGGCATGATCTACTACCTGGTCATCTCCACCGTCGTGAGTGTAATGTTCTGCGCAATCAACTGGGCCACATCTTCCAAATGAAAATCATCCTACTGAATGGCCCGCCGAGGAGCGGGAAAGACTACGCAGGTGCAATACTCCAGCGTCATCCCTGCCGCGATCAGGTAGTGAAGTTCGCCGAGGAACTGAAGGTCCGCACGCATGCGCTCTACCAGCTCGACCGACGTGCTGACTGGTTCGAGGACTGCAAGGACGAGCCGCGCGATGAGTTCCTTGGACTGACACCCAGGCAGGCATACATCGGCGTCTCGGAGCTGTTGATCAAACCGCAGCACGGTGCTGCGCAGTTCGGCCACTGGCTGGCTGACTCCATCGAGCGACAGCACTCCATGGTCGACACCGTCATCGTCACCGACAGCGGTTTCCGCAGCGAGGCCGAGGTACTGGTCGAAAGATTCGGCGCAGCGAATTGTCTTCTTGCGCGCATCCACCGGACGGGCTATACTTTCTCGTCTGATTCCCGGTCATATATCGACCTTTCCGACCTAGGAGTCCAATGTCTGGATCTACAAAACGACGGTGGCCCCGGCTTCCGTACTTTACTGGGGGCACTGCCCCTGTCTTCACGGGTATGATGAATTGCATGCTAATGAGCATTCCGTTCTGGGCCCTAGTTCTCTATCTTATCTGTCTATGAAAACCATCAAAGAGCTGCTCGGCAGCAAGAAATTCGTCGGCGCGCTGGTCACTATGGTGACCGCCGTCGCAGTCAAACTCGGTATGCCCGAGGTTCAGGTCGAGGAGATCATCGCCATGGTCTCCCCCATGCTCGCATATATCGGCGCGCAAGGCTTCGCCGACATGGGCAAAGAGAAGGCCAAGATCGAGGAGGGGCTATGAGAAACATCATACTAGCAATGATGGTGCTGCTCTGCGCATCCAGCTGCGTCACGCAGCGCGTGCAGGATCGTACCCTGCTGCCCGCCATCTCGGCGGCATGGGAAGGCGTCCGCGCTGACGCTGAACTAGGCGGCATGCCCGAGGTGGCGCTGGCCGCCTGGGACAGTGCAGTCGAGGCTGGCTTCTTCACCGGCATGGACACCTCGGTGCTGTTGAACGCTGCGCACGTCGGCATCGAGCAGCGTCTGCTGGCCGGTGAGATCGGACCCAACGGCGTGATCATCATGCGCAACCGTGCGATCTCTTTCGTGCATGCTGTCGATGAATATCGGCGCATCGTTGTGGCCCCCGTGCGATCACGGCGGCTCGTAATCTCTCGCTCTTCCTGGGCAACATATCCGCCCGCTGCTCTTGCATCAAGGACATACAGATGACACCTCTCGAACTTCTCCAGGACGCCATCGACGAGACTGGCGTCTCCCTCAAACTCGCCCAAGGCGAGATGGCCCTACTGCTCGCGCAGGAAGGTATCGCCCTGACTGCCGCGGTGAACGAGCCCGGCTTCGCTATGGTGCTCCGTGCATCTCGTGACCGCGTCGCCCTGGAGCTGGGCGTCGACGCATCCATGGAGGCCCGCGCTGCTGATGCACGCATCGTCGGCGTGCTCCAGTCCGTGCTGCTGGGGGCAATGGGATGACAAACATCAACAAGGTAGTGCTGGCAGGTAGACTGACTCGCGACCCCAACCTCTCGTACTCTGCTGCTGGTCTGGCCATCATGAAGGTGGGCATGGCCGTGAACGAGCGACGGGAGAAGAATGGGCAATGGGTCGACATCGCCGTCTTCGTGAACGTGACGATGTTCGGCAAGCGTGGTGAGGCATTCGCCAAGTACCATAAGCGTGGCTCCGAGTGCTGTTTCCCTGACGCGAAGCTGGGCTTCAACTCGTGGGAGAAGGACGGCGTGAAACGGTCGGAGCTTTACGTCATCGCCAACGGGTGGGAGTTTATCGGTGCCAAGGATCCGGTCGCCGGTACGGTGGTCGCTGACGAGGACACACCCTTCTGATGGTGGGCATCGTCGTGAAGCATGGAGCGGTCCTCGTGGTCGCCACTGGTGTGTGCATGGACGAAGCCCAAGAAGTCGCCCTCGACCTACTGGAGGCCGAGGGCGTCATCCTAGACGAGGCCAGTGTCGACATGATAATCTTCGACCCCGAAGAGAAGGGCGGCGTGCTCTTCAACATGGAGGAGCCGCCCGACATGGAAGGCTGGGGCCCTGACGGGTTTACTGGTTGAGGTCGACGCGCGCCTGAAGGGCCGAGGCGATCTCAGTCATCGGGACAATGAAGCAATGGTGGCCCGCGTACTGACCTCGGGCCACTACTATGCCCAGGACCTCCATGTCGCTGTCCAGGACGGGGCCGCCCGAGTCGCCCGGTGCGATCGTTAGTGATAGCCTGCCCGGTGAGCGCGTCCCTAAGCCTTCGGACCACCAGTGCAGGCCGACACCCCAACCGCTGGCATAAACTCGCTCTGCGGGCCTTACAGGCCGCACGTCGAGGGGCCACGGTGTGAGGCCGTGGGGCTCGGTGAAGGTGAGGACGGCGACGTCCAGAATACCCAGGCGATCACATCTGATCGGGTTCTGACCGTTGACCGTGATGGTGCTGGGCGACGCTGACTGCACGACGTGCCACGCCGTGATGACCTCGGTAGTCGATAGGGGGAAGCCGGAACCGCAGCCGATCGGGACAGTAACGAGCAGCGCGACACGGTCTTCGAGCGTCACGCTACGGCACGATGCGAGTGCGATGAGGATGGTGCATATTAGAATTTTCATAGGTGGGGTATAGTAGCATATCCGTGGGGTATAGTGTCATTTTGGGATTTAGTACTATACCCTGTTTGTGGATCATAGCGGGAACCAGTGGGCGCTACTAGGAATTTCCTAGTAGTGGCTGCAACTCCTAGTAGAGCTAAGTCGTGGAAGCCCAGAGGGTTATGTCCGATTTACTAGGAAGCTACTAATCTAGGACTGAAACCAAAAAGCTCAAGGAATCGGTAAGGTGCCCCATTTTATATATCTACTACTAAATTAGTAGTAAATATAGTAAAGTAGGAGCAACCTAGCTGACGTGGGCAGGGGGGCCGATTTTGGTCGAAATCGAATTTTTGGATTCCTAGTAGCGGGCCGCCGATTCCTAGTGGGAGGCATGAATTCCTAGTAGCCGAGAAAAACGAAATTTTTCTCTAAATTGTTCGGCGTTCCTCCGGTATACTGGGCCCCATGGATCAAAAGATCACTCGCGAGGGCGCAGGCACGGCGTTCAATGAAAAAAGGCGCGCAGCCTACGTCGCCGCACTGGAGCAGGACGGCGAGCACGTCTTCGCTCGCATCGAGGTGGGCGTCAGCGACTACACGATCTGGAACCACCGCAAGAAGAACCCCGAGTTCGACCAAGCCTGCGAGGACGCGCTGCACACCTATCGCAAGCGGTTCATCAACGAGCTGGTCCGCCGAGGTGTAGACGGAGTCGAGAAGCCTGTCTTCCACGAAGGCGAGATCGTGGGCCACGTGACCGAGTACTCCGACAAGCTGCTGATGGAGCACCTGAAGGTGATCGACAAGCGGTACAGGAAGCAGCTCGACCTCCAGGTCGAAGCGCAGATCCAGACCACCGACCTGCAACTCGACAAGCTCCAGCCCGAGTCGCGCGTACTGCTCGAACAGATCCTGAAGATCGAGGCCAAGGCCAAGGACGTGATAGATGTCACTCCTGAATAAGATCTGCCCGCTTTGCCAGTGCGCCATCACGAAGCCCCGCCCGCCCGAGTACGCTGGGCTTCGCTACTGCTCAAGCGACTGCGCGATCGACGCATATCTGCTCGCCAAGCTGCGCGCAGACATCCGCAATTTGAGTTCCAACCAGGATAGATCATGGCAAGCAGATCAGTAGAGATTATTTCAAGCGACGACCGTGCCATCGCGGACGTCGACCAACACAATGAGGCACTCGTCATGCAGGACGAGATTCATACCAACATCCACCGCGGCGTCATGTTTCACGCTGGATCTGCTGCGGAAGGTGTAGCAAATGACGGCACCGTCGAGATACTGATTCAGGTCAGCGGGTCGACGTCCTGTCACGCCCAGTTCTTCGCAGCTGCTGGCGGCGACCACAAGGTCGAGCTATTCGAGGACGCCACCTTCTCCGCAGCGGGCACGTCGATCACCCCAAGCAACCGCAACAGGTTCAGCTCGAACACGGCAGACACTACGCTGACGCACACCCCTACGCTGACCGCTGACGGTACGCTACTCGCTAACGGCCTACGCCCCGGCGGCTCTGGCGGTAACGCAGTCGGCTCCGCTGCTAGTGGTTTCGCTGAATGGGTCCTGGCCACGGGTACGGTGTACCTCTTGCGCATTACCAACATCGCAGGCACCGCCCAGCTGCTGTCCATCGCCGCCGACTTCTACGAGCCCATCTGATGACCGACATCTCGAAGATCCTGGGCACCGCCATCGGCAACCCGGAAGAGGCCGCCCGCGAGTGCGGCAAGATACGCAGCGAGATGTCGCTGCTCGAATTCGTGAAGGAAGGCTGGCATGCGCTTGAACCTGGGACCGAGTTCCTGCACGGCTGGGCCGTCGAGGCGATGGCCGACGCACTAGAGCGCGTGACCTCTGGAGAGACTCGCAGGCTGCTGATCAACGTGCCGCCCGGCTGCACGAAGTCCATGCTGGTGAACGTATTCTGGCCCGCATGGGAGTGGGGGCCGAAGGGCATGCCCGACTACCGGTACATCAACGCGAGCTACGGTGCCGACCTGTCCATCCGCGACAATATGCGCTGCCGCGACCTGATCCAGTCCGAATGGTATCAGGCCAACTGGGGCGACCGCTTCCAGATGAAGGGCGACCAGAACGCCAAAATCCTCTACGAGAACGACAAGACCGGCTGGCGATTCGCGGCTTCCGTAGGCAAGGGCATCACGGGCCGCCGCGGTGACCGCATCATCGTCGACGACCCGCACTCCGTGGAGAACGTCGAGTCCGACATCGTGCGCGAGCGCGCCCTGCGCTGGTTCTTCGAGACGCTGTCCTCCCGCTTCAACAAGCTGGACGAGTCGGCGCTGGTGGTGATCATGCAGCGAGTGCATGACCGTGACCTATCCGGTGCGATCCTTGCGCAGGACTTGGGCTACGAGCACCTTTGCCTGCCCATGGAGTTCGAGCTTGATCACCCGCACAAGAGCACGCACTTCGTCGACCCGCGCACCGAAGAAGGCGAGCTGCTCTGGCCCGCCCGCTTCTCCCCCCGTGCAGTCGACGAGCAGAAGGAAACCTTCCGCGCATGGGGAGGCAGCTACGCAGAGGCCGGTCAGCTCCAGCAGAGGCCGGTGCCTCGTGGCGGTGGCATGTTCCGCAGGGACGACTTCGAGGTGATCGACCACATCCCCGCCCACGCGCAGGTCGTGCATCGCTGCCGAGGCTGGGACCTCGCGGCTACCGACAGCAGCCGAGCAGCCTACACCGTGGGCGCTAAGATGGCCAAGCTGGCCGACGGTCGCCTAGTGATCGAGGACGTGCTGCGGTTCAGGGGAGGCCCTGCGGAGGTCGAGGCGAAGGTCCTGTCCTGCGCCCAGGCTGATGGCATGGACGTTCCGCAGTTCCTGCCCCAAGACCCCGGTCAGGCAGGCAAGTCGCAGGTGCGAGCCTTCGCAGCCATGCTGGAGGGCTTCAACGCCCGGTTCAGCCCGGAGTCCGGCGACAAGGAGACGCGCGCCATCCCGCTGGCCGCCCAGGTGGAGGTCGGCAACGTGTGCATGGTACGCGCACCGTGGAACGACGCCCTGCTGGCGGAGGCCGCACTATTCCCCGCTGGAGAGTTCAAGGACCAGATCGACGCCCTGACGCGGGCCTACGATTGGATCCTACAAAATCGCGCCCCGTCTATTGCAACTGTCCCCGGTCGCATGGTAACCTGATCGTCCTATGAGCAAGCGCCGCAGCAAATCCCGACCCGTGAAGAAAGCCGAGACCCTCGGCGGCAGCACCGGCGTGGACCCTACCAACGTGACACCCTTCTCCGTGGTCGGCGCTCCTGGCACCGCCATCTACGGAGGGCAGGTCGTCAGCAAGGAGAAAGAGTCCAGGCTGATCGGTCGGCAGAAGTACATCACGTTCAGCAACATGCTGACCAATACGTCGATCGTCGCAGCTGGCGTTCGGTACTTCATCAACCTGCTGGCGAAGGCCGAGTGGACCGTCTCCCCCGTAGACGATAGCGAAGCTGCGGAGAAGCAGGCCGAGCTGGTGGAAGAGATCATGCGCGACATGACCACGCCCTGGCACCGCGTGGTCAAGCGCATGGGCATGTTCACCATGTACGGCTTCGCCGTGGCCGAGTGGACAGCCAAGCGTCGCGAGGACGGCGTCATCGGCTTGCTCGACATCGAGCCCCGCAGCCAAAAGACCATCGAGAAGTGGGAGCTGGATATGTCCGGCACCGTGACCGGCTTCATCCAGACCGACCCGCAGAACGGAAAGGAGATCTACCTGCCGCGAGGCAAGTGCATCTACGTCGTGGACGACAGCCTGGACGACAGCCCCGAGGGCATGGGCCTATTCCGCCACCTCGTGAAGATCGCCGACCGGCTGGAGCGTTACGAGCTGCTAGAGGGTTGGGGATTCGAGACCGATCTGCGAGGCGTGCCTGTTGGCCGTGGCCCGTTCACCGATCTGGAAACCATGGTGCAGAATGGCACGCTGTCACGCAGCCAAGCTACCGCACTCCAGGCGCCGATGCTGGACTTCATTCAGAACCACAACCGCAACCCCGAGCTGGGCATGCTGTTGGACTCGAAGACCTACCAGACCACCGACGAGCGGAACACGCCGTCGGCCGTTCGTCAGTGGGACGTCGAGCTGCTGCAAGGCAGCCCCGGCACCGCGGAGGAGGTGGCCGCAGCGATCGAACGCTTGAACCGCGAGATGGCCCGCATCCTGGGAGTGGAGCAGCTGCTGCTGGGCTCCGACAGTGCAGGCAGTCATGCTCTATCGAAGGACAAGACCCAAGCCTTCGGCCTGATGGTCGACTCGGCCCTGAAGGAGATCAAGGAAGTGATGGAGCGCGATCTGCTCGATACACTCTGGGCACTCAACGGATGGGACGAAGATCTGAAGCCCACCTTCAAGATCGAGAAGATCCAGTACCGCGACATCGAGCAGGTGACCGGCGCACTGGAGCAGCTGTCCCGCGCAGGCGCGACCATGGACCTGAACGATCCCGCAGTGAACGAGATTCGCACGATCCTCGGACTGTCCGACGCACCCGAGCAGGAAGAGAAGGATCCCGACCTCGCTCTGATGATGAACGGCCAGAACCCGATGCTGCCCGATCCTGAAACCGAAGAGATTCCTGAACCGGAAACTGAAGAATGAAATACACCATCCTGATCATCCTACTATGCGCGGCCGCATTCGCGCAGGACCTACGCAGTCAGGCAGGCAGCGCCATCGCGGCGCATACCCAAGCCCAGGCCGCACTCGCTGAAGCGGAGGCCCAGGCCGCCGATGCGTTGGTCGCAGCACGCGCAGCCCTGGCCGTGGTGCGCGACGCCCGCGTCGCTGAACAACGTGCAGGCGAGGCCGCACGCATCGCGCTGGACGAATACGTCGCCACGCTGAAGGCGCCGGTAGATACGCGCCCCGGTGAGGATCTCGACTGGGGCGTCCGCCCCAAGCCCGCCCCCGGCGAGTACGACTGGATCGCCGAGGCAGGCGAGATTCGCAGCACCCGAGGACTCGGCACCGTGCAGCACTTCGGCACGGCCTATCGCCTATCCCGTACAGAGAACGACGAGCACATCATCTTCGGAGTGATGGACGCAGCAGGCGCTGCAAGGGTCGGCGGTACGTGGGGCCAAGGCGGCGACAACGATCTGACATACCCCGGCGACGAGCGGGCCAGCGCCACCTTCGTGGGCATGACCGGCGTGGCCAGCGTCAGCCTATCCTTCGGCAGCCATCACAATCGAGCCATGCGCACCGGCGACGTGATGGCATTCGACATCGGCCTGCGAGGCCCGAATGACACCTTCGCCATCCGCGCGAATGGTAGCAGCGATCACGTGCAGCTCGACGGCTGCTGGTTCCTGCACCAGGACCCGAACTTTGACTACAGTCAGACATCCTACGCATCTGGGCTCCACATCGACAACTGGGGCACGCTCGTGCTGCGGAATCAACGCTGGCGTGGAGAGACGCCCGGCAGCCCCGGCCTGAAGCTCCGCGAGCATATCTACTATCTGAAGAGCGGCCGCATCTCGACGCTGGTCGAGAACTGTCACCTCTACGGCGGCAACCGCAGCGGCTTCCAGAAGAGGCCCGACGCAGAGGGGCATATGCTGCCCACTGACCGGTTCATGGCCCGAGGTAACTTCGCAGACGGATACGGCACGAATCACGAAGTGTCGGACGGCGGCGCCCTGCTGACGGTATGGGTCTCGAACGGCGGCACGTACATCTACGACAACGTCGCCACGAACTTCCGCTATCAGGCGCTGGTCGTCAGTGGCCAAGGCCCTGCGCGCAACTTCCCGTTCCTTGCGAGCGGGAACCAGCACGACGTGATCTACGTCGCAGGCAACCGATTCATCGCTGGACCGGCCACCGAGCGCAGCACGGTGAGCATCAGTTCTGCTGATCGCGTACACCTCTGGGCGAACGAGTTCGAGGGGAAAGTAAAGCTCGACGCGGAGTGGAACTTCAAGCAGCAGGGGACGCTCAACGGGCTGACCTCGATTCACTTGGATGTCGCGCCCGAGTGGGACCTCTGGAAGTACGACCCCGCGATCGACTCCGAGCGTCGACTCACACCTGAAGAGGTCGAGGCCCTCCTGATCAAGTAATGGCATCCCTCCAAGTACAGCTAATTGACGAGGCGCGCGAGCCCGTGGCCGTCGATCCCGTGAACCATGCCCTGCTCGTCACTGACGTGGCAGGCGGTGGCGGTGCAGGCGGCAGCTGGGCAGTGAACAACGGTAAGAGCTTCGCGACGCATTATTCCTTCAAGGCGTACAAGAACGGCTACGCCTATACGCGCATCCAGACGACCGAGGCCATCTTCATCGTGGCGACATGGTCGTCGGACGACGTATGCACCGCCCACGTCTACACCGACCCGACGGTCACTGTCGAGTCTGCCGCGACCATCACCAACCGCAAGATCGGCGACGCTACCAGCTCCGGCGTCACGGCTACCATCCCCACGACGGTCACTGATAAAGGCACGGAGATATATAGCACCGTCGTGACAAAGAGCGACCACCGCGTCACGGCCATCTTCCAGATCCCCGCAGGCGAGGACATCCTCTTCGCTCACTACGACAAGTCCGGCACGGGCGGATACTGGGCATCCATGAACGTCGACTTTCACCTAGTCTAATGGCCACGATCACAACATACACCCTGACCGATCACCCTCGTGATACGCAGCTCGCTGTCAGCGATGATGCAACAGCCGCGGACATTGTGGAGCTGACCGATCTGCCCATCTTTCTGACGCACGTCTTCCTGTCCGTGCGATTCTATGATGGTGCAGACGCAGCGGTGACTCCGTCCGCAGGCACGCTCGCTGTCGAGGTGCAGACGCTGGGCAACCAGCCCAACTGGGAAGACCCCGGAAGCGCCGTTATCGACGCCACTGCGCCGACCACCGTGGACTGGGCAGCTAATACTTACGGCATCCGAGTCACCCCCACGGGACTGACCGGTGTCGATCACTTCGTCGTTTACATCTCACTAAATAAAACATAATGTCACTTGGACCTGCATATGGATCGGGCGTAACAGGCGGATCAGGCGGAAGCGTCTGGACCAGCGGCACCGGCGTACCTGTCGCTGACGGCGTGACCGTCGGAGATATGTACCTAAACACCACGAACGGCGACCTATACGAGTGGGGCGGCGTAGTATGGAGCCACATCGACAACATCCACGGCGCGGATGGAGCCGACGGTACGGATGGAGCCGACGGTACGGATGGAGCCGACGGAACTAACGGTACGGATGGAGCCGACGGTGCAGTATGGCACAACGGCACCGGCGTACCCGCAGGTGGGCTCGGTGTAGTGGGCGATTACTACCTGGACGATGCGTCTCCCAATAATGTCTACGAGAAGACCGGCGCAAGTGCTTGGACCCTGGTCGCCACCATTGAGGGGGATACCGGTACAGATGGAACTAACGGTACAGATGGAGCCGACGGTA
>Ga0208299_1002765_pt1 | contig 11541 bp, 16 predicted proteins | sample 15_taG_FD_184089 | JGI IMG/M metagenome (GOLD analysis project Ga0208299, IMG submission 184089) | Marine viral communities from the Subarctic Pacific Ocean - 15_ETSP_OMZ_AT15312 metaG (SPAdes) (version 2) | ecosystem: Environmental > Aquatic > Marine > Oceanic | place: Pacific Ocean | collected...
TGATTGACGCTGCCGCAGTGCCTGGGAGAGGTAGTTTTACTCTCTACATAGTAAAAGTAAAAAACAACCAAGGGGCCTTAGGTCCCTAAAGGAGAAATAAAAATGAAAACAAAAGAGCTTAAGAGGCCGCCAAAGTCCGTGGCCTTAAAACTCTTGGCATTTAACACCAATGCCAAGACAAAAAAAAGTGATAAGGCCAGCGATCAATTCTTTACTGCAATTTTATATCTGGCCCCGTTCAATTTATCAGGCTTTCAGGTCTGCCCGGCCGCAAAAATGGCAGGGTGTCCAGAAGGCTGCCTGAACACCTCGGGCCGAGGTAAATTTTCAAACGTGCAAAAGGCCCGTATCCGTAAAACAAGGTACTACATGCAAGAAAGGGAATTTTTCTTACATGACCTGAAAAAAGATCTAAGAAAGTTTAGCGTATTTTGCGCTAAACATGGCAGAAAGCCTGCTATCAGGCTGAATGGAACTAGTGACCTCAACTGGCTGAAATTAATAAAAGAATTTCCGGCCATAACCTTTTACGATTACACAAAAAATCTATCGGATAGTTTTTTGTGTAAAGCGACCAAAGTCAAAAATTATAATTTGACTCTCAGCTATTCCCAAGCATCTTGGGGATACGCTACGAAATGTAAGAGGCAATCCCAAAAATACGGTCTTAATATGGCCGTAGTTTACAGAGGTAAAAGCTTTGATGAAGTATCAGAAAGGTTTTTTTCTGCAATTGATGGAGATAAAACCGACTTAAGATTTTTAGATGCAAGAGGTCCTGTCTTTCTAAAGGCAAAGGGCAAAGCGAAAAAAGATTTTTCAGGTTTTGTGATCGACTTGTAGGACCAGCATTGTCAGAAGGAGGCAGTAGAATGAAAAAACATATTGATAACTTAAAAAAAATATTCCCTGGTTCAATGATCAGGGATATCAAAGAATTTGGATCAGGAGAAACAGGAGGCATCTGGACGAGTTTCGGTGAAGACGGAACGTCCGATAGTGACCATATGGGTCACTACAACGAGCATGATAAAAAACTCAAGGACTATATGGAGAAGCATCGGCTTTATGCAGAATGGTATGATGCTGGCACTTTGATGATATATCCAGACAGTCATGACTACGAAATAGAGTAGGAGGCAGTAGAATGAAATGCAAGGACTGTGATCAGATAAGAAGCGATGGTGACCTGAGATGTTCAGATTGCCAGGCGGCCCTGTTTGAATACAGGGAAGAAGAGTATGCATACGAAGAAGAGTATGCATACGAAGAAGAACACATCTACGAGGAGGAGGAGAGACAAAAATGAAAGCATTTAAAGCAACGGGGCTATACCAAAGGCCCCACAAAGACAGCCTCCAATACTGGAGACTATCTCACAGAAGGGTAACCTTCCAGGTAGTGGCACTAGATGCTGAAGATGCCCTGGAAAAAGCAAAAAAACAAGCGGACTGCTTGCTAGCTCCTAAGGAGTGGGTAAGTGGAGTAAGCATTGAGGAGAAACAAAATGGAAAATGACGTTAACATAGTGAACAGATGTTTCGATCTGGTCTGGGGATTTGCCTGGATCGAGATAGAAATAGATGGAGAGGTAATGACCCTTCAACTTTGCCTGGAAGAAAGGCAAAGGAAAGGGGAAAGACACATAAAACAATACGTCAATAGTATAGGTAAATCAGGCTTCGACTGGGGCCTTTGTTGGGATGCCAACGAAGCACCAATTGAGAAGCTAGGTATCAACAATGCTTGGGCATTGTTGAAAAAGGAATTAAAAGAAGTAGGCGTTATGCCTGTGAAGGAGAAGTAAAATGAAACTGTTCAATGAAATTTCAATAATAGCAGAAGGGTATAGAGAGGCACTTCTGCTAGAGAGAAAGTACAACAGGAAAAAAGTGAGGGCGGCGTTAGACGTACTCACTTTGTTCCTTGGCCTCCTCCAGGAGGAGGAAGTCAAGGAACAATTATGCCCAAAATACTGGGAAGAAAGCACTAGTGACATTAGAACACTAGGCGAAAAGTTACAAAATATTTTAAATGAGGGGGTACATGATGAATAAAAGAAAGGCAACAAGATTGCTGAAAATAAAACAATTAGAGAAAGCCTGCCCTGTGGTTGAGGCATACGTCCCATCATCAAGGGGATGCAAGGTGAAGAGAAAGGTCAAGGCATACAAGGTCCCTGGCTCCAGCTTGTACGACAAGCACCAGAAACTACTAAAGGCGACAAGAGAGATGACCTCCTGCAAACATGACATTTGCCCAGAACATGCCATGGAGATGGTGAACATCTTTGATGAGGATGTGGTATGGGGGGACTTGCCGATAGGAGGGATGTCAATAGGAGGGTCTTCAGTAGGGGCGATCATGGGAGTGAACCCTTGGCAAGGGCCCAGGGAAAAGTACCTGTCACTCATGGGCGAGGCCCCCCAAACGTCAATTGACCAATGCAGGTTGATGGACATGGGGACATTGCTAGAGGATACGAATAGAAAGGCATTTGAAGAAGACAGGGGAGTGAAGGTATGGACACCTCAGTCCACTTTCATACACGAGGAACACCCCTACATGTGTGCGCACATAGACGGGGTCTTTGTAAAAGAAGAAAAAAGATGGATATGGGAGGGGAAGTACACAACTTCTCATTTGCCCACCACCCCCCATGTGTACCATGTACACCAAGTAAACTGGTACATGGGGATTTGTAAGATTTATAATGCTTGCATATCTTACATTGACCCAAGGGGAGCTAGGACAGGGTTCAACATTCAACTCAAGCCCGCTTTGTTCATGGAACAAGTGAAGGAGGCAAAAGCATTTTGGGAAGACCATGTCCAAAAGAAGGTGCTTCCAGCACTCATGGAGGGCACAAACTCTTCCGATGAGAAAATGCTTAAGCATCAATTCCCTGCCGACAATGGGGAAACGCTTGAAGAATCAGAAGAGATGGAAGCTCTTCTGACAAAATACAATGAATTGTCCAGCTCATTAACGAAAAATCTTGAGATAAAACATCTTGAGAACAAGATCAGAGAATTTTTAGGGGAGAAAACTATTTACATCTCTCCCCAGTTTGGTAAACTTACCAACAAGAAAAGTAAACCAGGGGTAAAAATGAAATCTTTAGCAAAAGTTAGAGAACTGATGACCCCTAATGACCTCGAAAAGTTCACGGAACCTACAACAGGGACAAGGAGCTTAAGAGGGTTGCCAAAATAAGGAGAAACAAAATGGCAATATTAAAACTAATCGTTGACGTGTTCATATTATTAATACTGATCACAGCATTAATAACTTGGAATGCTTTTAAAAAAAAAATAAAGGAAAAAGAAAATGAAAACACCAGTTTACATAAAAACAACAGAGGATAAAATATCGCTACCAGGGGAAGAAGGAAATAATTTTCCTCCCTCCATCAAATTACTGAACGCTCTTTCCCCAGAGCTACAACGGGGAGGGGAGAAGCATGTTCCTTTCGCAAAGGCGGGTGACCTGGTAATAGAAGGGACACTATACCAGCAGAACAAGGAACAAGAGAATGGAAAGGTGAATGGTGAATACAGCCCTATCACCTTTGTGCCTTTGGCAGTAGCAAGGCTGTGGAAAGAATGGAAGGCAGGTGAAAGGGGGGTATTGATCAATACCTACTCCAAAGAAGAAGATATAGTAGGACATGATCCAGCTGTATCAGAGATAGATGAGGTCTTTGACTTCATGGTCACCATCACTTCTGGGCAATTCAAGGGAAGAACAGCGTTGTTATCTTTTTATAAGCCCTCGAAAAGATATAAATACACAAAGTTTTTTAGGCCCATGCTTGAAAAACTAAGTAGGGAACACAAATGTGAGATGTCCGCATTTGAGTTTGAACTGTCCTCAGAATTCATAAATAAAGGGAGCTTTAAAGACAAGCCCTTTTATAATTATGCAATAAAATTCAAAGGATTTACAACAAAGGAGGACTACTTGGCAATAGAACAAACAAAGAAAAATGTTCCTTCTCTCCTTCCTGAGGGAAGTGAGTTCAGCAACAGCATTTAACTCTCTGTCTCCTAGGAGGGCAGTCTCAAGGGGCTGTCCTCCCTCCTTTAGACAGGGTATATAAAAACAACGAGGTAAAAAAAATGAGACCTATATCACCAACCAGCGCAGCTGCTTATGATGAACAAAAAATCTATAGGCACATTCAAGCCTGTCAATATGAATTTGAATGTAAATACTTCACATTCGTGGATGACAAAATTTACAAGAATGAAATGGACTATGCAAGTCAAGGGAAAAAAAGCACCTCAGAACACATTCTTAAAGAATTCTATGAAATTCTGAAAGGATTAAAGGAATCGAAATATCACGGGGACCGTCTTAGCGGCAAGCTTCTAAAGGAGTTTGTAGAAAAGATGGAAAAGAAGTGGTTATTCTAGGTCCCCCTGGGACAGGAAAGACTCATTATCTATCTAAATTAATAATACCCAAATTAAAAGGGAGGACTTATGTGTTCTCTTTCACAAAAGCAGGGGCGAAAGAGATATCGTCAAGGCTAAAGGAGCGACCTGCATTTGTGGGAACAGTACATGCCTATTGTTTTAAACAATTGGCATTAGTGTCACAAGAGGTGATGTCTTCTAGGGACAGTTTCTTAGAAGGTTTGGGGAATGCTCCCTCATTGACAGAGATTCTATCTATGTATGACTTATGGAGAGAGACTTTGCAAGAAGGCACTCCTACGGGGGTAGACCCTTTGGCATATAGTAAGATAGTCTCAAAGTACATTGCATACAAAGAAGAGATGTCTATGTTGGACTTCATAGACATGTTGCAAGAATCGTCCACATCAGAGCATGTCCCTGTAGATAACATTGTCATTGACGAGGGACAGGACTTGACTCCTTTGCAATGGAAGGTGATCAAACAAATCCCTTGCACTAATACAATAGTTGCAGGTGATGATGACCAATGCATTTACCAATGGAAGGGGGCAACGCCCCTTGAAGTGGGACAAGGGGAAGAGAAACTGGTCTTGACCAAAAGCCATCGCTTGCCTAGGCAAGTGTATGAATACTCGAAGACAGTATTGAAACATATCCGCAAGCGAGAGAAAAAAGAATTCAAGCCTACTGACGCTGAGGGAGAGGTGACCTTCGTCCCTTCTATCTATGATTTGATGGGGTCAAAGCTTCCCTGGGCAGTCCTTTGCCGTGACAATTACGTCAAGAGGCAAGTTCAGGACTTCTGCTTGCAGTACATGATCCCTTTAAAGAGTGTTTTGGAAGGCAAACATGGGAAGGCATACCTCAAAGGCAAGGAAGTTCCTTTGAAATACATTTACTACTTAAAGTCTGTGGACAGGTCCCGTCCTATTTGGGAAGTAAGGACGATCCATACCTCCAAGGGCATGGAGTGGGAGAATGTGGCGGTAATGTCAGACCTGGAAGGCAGGACAGAGGAGGCTTTGTACACTCAGCAAGGCATAGATGCTGAAGCAAGGGTCTGGTATGTTGCAGTTACAAGGGCATCTAAGAGACTTCATATCATAGGGAACAACACGTTCTTAAAATTAAAATAAAATAAAATAGGAGGGTAAAATGAAACACCTAATTTTAGATACGGAGACATCGGGTCTTCACTACATGAAGGACAAAGCGTTCTTATGTGGGCTAAAACCAAGCGGTTGGTCACCTTATTATGTGGATATCAGGTCAGACGGGATCGAACGGATATCCAATGAAATAAAAAAGTGCGATCTCATTGTTGGACATAACTTAAAGTTCGATTTGCACATGTTAGTGCAAGCAGGGATACCCTGGTATCTCATGAAAGACAAGATGTTCTATGACACCATGATAGCGGAAGCTATCTTGGATGAACATAGATACTCATATAGTCTGGATGCGTTGGGAGCAAGCTATCTAGATATAAGAAAGATTGACATAGTCAATCAAATAAATGAGCGCTTGGGCATGAACTTGTCCAAGGACAAGGCAATGAGGCATCTAGAAAAGATGCCGCGAAAGTGGGTCGGAGAATATTGTCTCCGTGATGTTGAGATCACAGAGTCAATATATAAAATACAAAGAGAAAACATAAAGAACTTCTCTGTCTTCTCTCTAGAGATGAAGGTCTTGCCTCATCTGGTAGAGATAGAGCGAAGAGGAGTCCCAGTCAACGAACAGGGGCTTGTTGAAGCGAAGCAGAACTACGAAAATAAAATAAAAAAGCTCCAAAGGAAACTAAAGGTGAACGTAAGTTCACCTTTAGAGATGAGAGATAAGTTCCAAGAGTTGGGAATCCCTTTAGTGATAAACCCTGAAACAGGGAACCCCACCTTTTCAAAGCTGGCATTGAAGGACAACCCTCACCCGTTCATCCAGGACGTATTGAGGCTTAGGGGATATCGGAAACTAAAGGAGGGTTTCCTAAGCAGAATGCAAGAGCATATTGTAAATGGGAATTTATATACTAATTTCCACCAGACCAGAGGTGACGAGTATGGGACCATAAGCGGAAGATTGAGTTCTTCTGGGCCCAACATGCAACAAGTACCTAAAAGACAAGGAGAGGCATTTAAAGTAATGAGGTCCTTGTACCATGCACCTGAAGGGATGACATGGCTTTGCGGGGATTGGAGCCAGTTTGAGTTCAGGATATTTGCTCATTATTCTGAGGACAACAAACTATGGCAAGCATACCAGGATGATCCTGACATAGACTATCACCAACTGGTGGCAGATATGGCAGGGATAGACCGAAGGACTGCCAAGACAATTAACTTGGGACTTTCTTTTGGGATGGGGGAGAACAGGTTAGCAAAAGAACTGGGCATGGACAAAGAAGATGCCCAAGAGCTTTTCAAAAAGTACCATGAAAAATTCCCAAAGATAAAGAAGTTCCTTAATTTTGCATCAGCAAGGGGGGCAAGGAGAGGATACGTCAAGACTTTATTAGGGAGGAGGATAAGGTTCCCAGATAAAAACAAGACGTACAAAGCAGGGGCATTGATATTTCAAGGGTCAGCGGCAGACGTAATGAAAAAGAAAATAATTGAATTGAATTCAAATATAGATGGGCTTAGACTTATTGTTCACGATGAATTTAATTTCATTGTACCCAGTGAGACAGGACGAGAGACTCTAAAAAAACTAAAAGAAATAATGGAACACGTTCCTGAGTTGAATGTCCCTGTAAGGGCATCTGTAAACTCAGGTAAGAACTGGTGGGAGGCATCATGAAAGACAACATAGATAGGTACATGTCACTATTCAAAGGACTTCAAAGGGCATACGGCTCTTGGCAGGTCTTGAGTAACAATGGAGGGAGGGCAAGCACTATAAAATCAGAGGTGTCCAGGGAGCATTATTCCCAGCATTTGCTAGGAGATTCAGGACTAGGCATTGTTCCCATCAATGAAGACAACCAATGTGTATTCGGAGCTATAGACATAGATGATCACAAGAAAGAAAAAAAGGACATCCATCATGGTGACCTTGCGAAGAAAGTGACCTTGATGGGACTGCCTCTTGTAGTATGCAAATCCAAATCAGGAGGTGCGCATTGTTATCATTTTTGTGAGGACCCCATACCTGCATCTCAAATGAGGTCGAAGCTCCTCAAATGGGCGAGTGAACTTGGGTATAGGAATGTGGAAATCTTCCCCAAGCAAGTGACCTTAGGAGAAAATGAGGTTGGGAACTGGATAAACTTACCCTATTACGGCACTAGCAGGGTGGCGTTCGGCAATGATGGGAAGATGATGTACATAGAGGACTTCTTGGATCATGCGGAAGACATGAAGGCATGGTCATCTGAGAACCTTCCAGACCCAGAAAAGAATTTAGATGAAGCTCCTCCTTGTTTGGAATTTCTAGCGAAGGCAGGGGTGAGGGAAGGAGAAAGGAACAATGCATTGTTCAATTTTGCGGTGTACTTCAAGAAGAGTGACCCAGAAAATTGGGAAGAGAACCTTTATAAATTAAATTACACTAGGTTCGAGCCTCCCCTCCCTCAAAAAGAGATGCTCAATATAGTCAAAAGCAACAAGAGGAACGAGTACAGGTACAAATGCAAGGACGAGCCTATTTGCTCCCTTTGCGATGCAGGGACATGCAAGCAAAGGAAGTTCGGAATAGATGTGGACGATCCTTTGGACCAATCCGAGGTATTGTTCGGAGGTCTGACCAAGATAGAGTATTCAGACAACTCAGCACTATGGATACTGGAAGTGTCAGGGAAAAAAGTCAGGCTGACATCTACAGAGTTAATGAGCTTCAAGAGAGTGAGGGAGAAGTGCTTGGACGCTATCACGATCCTGCTCCCTAAGATGAAAGGAGAAGAATGGGAGCAAGTGTACAAGAGAATGCTTAAGACAGTACATGTAGAGATTGCCCCAGAAGATGCACAACAATACGGGCCTGTCATAGATGCCCTTGCTGAATATGTGAGGTTGGGCAGGGACATATTGGAAAGAGAGATGTTGCTTACAGGTCCAGTCAGGTTCCAAGAGAACGATAACAGGTGGTACATAGGTTTCCAAATAAAGAACTTCGAGCAGTTCTTGAAGAACAAGAAGATGTCCAAGGTATGTTCAAGGAACGAATTGTACATGCTCTTGAAAAGCAAGAACTACTCAAGCAAGAAAGTGAGGGTGAACTTGGAAGCATCAGTCAACTGCTGGCTTGCTCCTGTGTCTGCCCCTAAGAACATTGCCAAGAAAAGAAAAGTGGTCATATAAAGGAGAAGACAATGAGAGACTTAATACAAAACGACAATATGTACAAGGTAGTGCCTTGGCAACATCAGAAAGATGCCATGAGTGAGGCGGCAGGTAAGAAGGGCTTCGCCTACTTCATGGAGCAAGGTACAGGTAAGACCAAGACAGTATTGGATGAAGCGGTCTTGAAGCTGTCGGAAGACAGGGAATATTTAAAGGTGGTGATCATCTGCCCCAAAAGCCTGATGGCGGCATGGGAGAATGAGATCATAAAGAACGTCAACAAAGGCAGTTACGATATATATAGGTGGGGAAGGAAAAAGAAAATGGAGAGTTCAGGGACATCTCTTTCTTTGGACTTCAGCATCTATAACATAGACGCTGTGAATACTCAGAAGGGCTGGCAGTCGATCACTAAGAAAGTTTGCCCTTACGATACCTTCCTGATCGTAGATGAGTCTACCACTATCAAGAGCATATCCGCAAAACGTACCCAAAAAGTGCTTTACTTGGGGGAAAGGGCAGCATACAGGAGAATCCTCACAGGCACTCCCATCACGAAGAACCCTTTGGACATGTACTCTCAGATGATGTTCCTTTACCCTGATTTTTGGGGGGGACAATCCTATTGGGCATTCAAGAACACCTATGCGATCATGGGAGGGTACAAGATGAAAGAGGTCATAGGGTTTAAGAACCAAAAGCAATTAACAAATAAGGTGGACAAGGCATCCTTCAGGGTGACCAAGGAAGAATGTCTTACGCTCCCTGCCAAGGTGTACTCAAGGAGGGAGGTGGAACTTACTTCTCAACAAAAGAAAGCATACCGAGAAAAGGCAAGGGAACTTAAAGAATATGCGATCTCAGAAAAGACAGGGCAGGTGTACTCAAAGACAATGATAGTGCTGAACCAGCTTCATCAGATCGTGGGAGGCAACTTAAAAGACACTAACGAGCAGTTCCCCTGCGATAAGATCAAAGAGGTCTTGAGCATAATAGAAGAAGGATCGGGAAAGACATTGATCTGGTGCAAGTATGTGCAAGAGATCAAAAGATTGAAAGCAGTCTTGGAGGACAACAAAATAAAAACAGGTGCTTTCTATGGGGAAGTGCATTTAAAACAAAGGGAGGCGAATGTGATAGCCTTCAACGAAGAGGACATGCAAGTCCTCATCCTCCAATATCAATCGGGAGGAATGGGGCTTACGTTGAATGCAGCGTCTACGGTCATCTTCTACAGCAACGACTACAGCTATGCAAATAGGATTCAGGCAGAGGACAGGTGTCACCGAGGAGGACAAACAAAATCAGTGACCTACATAGACCTGATCTGTCCTAGGACAATAGACATTAAAATCCTAGGGGTGTTGAAGAACAAAAAGAACTTAAGTGACGATGTTATGGAAGGACTGACAAAAAGAGGGGAGGAATATTTAGATGAAATACTTTGGTAAATTCTTGGTCATAGCTTTGATAATATCTTGTGGCGATGACGATCCTTGTTATAATGATTATCTCAATTGTCTAGGATACGAACCCTCCAAAGAGGTCAGGGCGATCTGCAAGACTGAATTGAGACAATGTGAAAGAGAGGAAGAAGATGACAGTAGAGCAGATCGAAGCGATCTTTAAGAGGTACAGGACCACCCAAATAGGTGAACTGTGCAAGTTCACCTATGAACTAATGAAACAATTGGAGGAAAAGGAAGATGAGCGGAAAGAGATCAAGGAACAAGGGAGCGAGGGGGGAGAGAGTGACCGCTGAGTTCCTTCGGGAAGTCTACCCCAACGCTAGGAGAGGGGTCGGGCAAACCCAGTCAGGAACAAACTCGGCAGACGTTGAAGGCACACCCTTCTGGGTCGAAGTGAAGTTCGGGAAACAACCGAACATCAGGGCGGCCATGGCACAGGCAAAAGATGCTTGTGACGAGAGGAGGTGTCTGGTGATATCAAAGAGAGACAGGGAAAATATGCTGGTGACGATGGAAATAGATACCTTCCTCGCCATCATAGACGGCTATGAAAAATGGCTGAGGAGTGAAGAATGAATATCTTAAGTCTTTTCGATGGTTGCTCAATGGCATACCAGGCATTAAAGGCAGCTGGTCTGCCTATCACCAACTATTACTCGTCTGAAATAGACAAGTATAGTGGGCAAGTCAGTCGTAAAAACTTTCCGAACATCATTCACCTAGGAGATGTGTGCGAGGTCAAGGGGGATGCCCTTCCAGACATTGATCTGCTGATAGGAGGAAGCCCTTGTCAAGGCTTTAGTTTTGCAGGGAAACAACTGAATTTTGAAGACCCACGTTCAAAACTGTTCTTTGAATTTGTGAGGTTGCTTGGTGAAACCAGGCCCAGGTGGTTCTTGTTAGAAAATGTTAGAATGAAAAAAGAACATCAAGATGTGATAACGTCATACTTAGACGTTGAACCTGTTATGATCAATTCAGCTTTGGTATCAGCCCAAAATAGAGTGAGGCTGTACTGGACAAATATCCCAGGCATTGAGCAGCCAGAAGACAGGGGCATTGTGCTTAGGGATATCCTTGAAGATGATGCCACAGAACCTATGTTGTCCAACATTTACGGCGGCTTCGGTGAGAAAAAGCCGAGGACACATACTGGAAAGTCAGTAACGATCAGGACTGCGGCAGGTGGTGGTCATATACCATCAGTTACCTTAAAGCCCGTGTCGCAACCTGAAGAAATAAAACCAGAATGGGAACCTAAGCACACAAAGAATTATATGCAGTGGGATGTAAAAGGCAAAGGACATAAATCACAAGACCAAAGGGCCTACTATCCTGATGGGAAACATGGGACATTACCTTCCCAGG
>Ga0208299_1002766_pt1 | contig 11537 bp, 1 predicted proteins | sample 15_taG_FD_184089 | JGI IMG/M metagenome (GOLD analysis project Ga0208299, IMG submission 184089) | Marine viral communities from the Subarctic Pacific Ocean - 15_ETSP_OMZ_AT15312 metaG (SPAdes) (version 2) | ecosystem: Environmental > Aquatic > Marine > Oceanic | place: Pacific Ocean | collected...
AAAATTACTTGCTACACATGCTTCTTATATGCAGCAGTTAGGGTTATCATTTGAATTAGAAGATGATAGAGATGAAAACGATGTACTGCAAAGAGACTGGTCAGATAATGAGAAAAACTTTCAAATATCCCCTATTGATTCTAGTAGTAAACTAATAAAACTTTTACTTGGTACTATCACAGATAATACAAAAGTAAATAGCACAGGTCTTAAAGGGGTATACCCACTTGCTAAAACCCATAATATCTTACAGAATGAGTTAGTGGGCACTTTAAAATATGAAGATCAGCTTGCTAAATTGAGAACGCTATCTCAAAAATATCCTTGGGCACAAGAAACTTTAAACCGTCTAGAAAGCAACACAGATGTAAATACATTTGACGTAGAGGATATTATTCTACGTACAGCTTTTGAAGGACAGTTTGGAAAAAATAATTATGGTGTAGCAGAAACAATTTTAAGTGAGTCTGGAAGGATTCGTATGGTTGATCCTGCACTATCTAATAGACTTCAAGGTATAAGTTCTAAATGGACAACGAACCTTAGATTTAAAGCTACCTCTCAACCCTATGTTACAGTGGGCAGTGAAGGGCAGATAGTTGTAAATAGCGCTGTTAAAGCTTCTTTTAGAGGATTTCAAAAAAGCATATCTGAAATAAAAGCAGGTATGTCAGATAATATTCAATACTCTTTAGATGCGTTAGAGCATTTAGGAGTTGTGTTCTCTGACAGAGATGAAATTATTTCTAAAGAAGATGTTATAATAAAAGGTAAAAACAAGTCTTATGGGGAGGCTGTAAATCAAGCAGCTTCATTTATGTATAAGGAGCTTGTAGAAAAGCAAGAGTCTCCAGCATCTTTGTTTAACTCTGATGAAACTGACACTATTGCAAGAATGAATCTTTTAAGAGAGGTAGAACTTACAACCTCTGAAAAAGATTATAACTTACAATTCTTATTACCTGATGGGAAATTATCTTTTAGTACTATAGATAATAATTTTATAAGTACAGTGGCTAATTATCCATACGAAGATATATCTGAGTACTATGAAAACAATGCTTTTACTAAAAACTCATTAGCAAAAGAGGCACGTAAAAAAGGTAAAAAAATAGAGATAGGTATAATTCCTGGACTACGTACAGAAGCTGCAGGATCTAAAGGTGTAAAGACATCTAACCTTAACCCTACAGATCTTTTAACAACTTATATCAATCAGGTTATGAATGGTATTATGCCTATGACTCGAGCTGCAGACCAGTCTTCAGAGTTTAGTATAAAGTTCCCTATTGATATTTCTAAATACACTACAGTAGAAACTGGATTTGAAGTTCTTAAAGGATACATGGAGGATGAAATTCTATCATCTAATGCGGGTATCTATGAAAAAAAGAATATTAAAACCTTCGATAAAAAGATTGAAGCTTTAAGACTCCAAAAAAAGTTTATGGATCGTGCTCCTAACGCAGTTAAACTTAAAGTGGCTGAACTTATAAATGCAGAGACTTTACAAGAAGGGGAGGTACGAGCATTTTTAGATACAGAGGAAGCAATTGACGGTATATATGCAGCTGTAGGAGATGTTATAAGAGATACTATGCAAGATTTAAAAAATCTTATGAAGGAGAAAGGTGTTATAGCTGTAACTCCGAACCATGTATCCCTTATAGGTATCAATAGAGAGTACTTTAGAGCTCCCGGACAGAGAGATCTTCCTGCGCAAGTGACATCTACACAGTTTGACGTATTCTTAGAAGAGCTTACTATGCGTCAAATTATTTACACTAATGAAATATTTAAAACTTTCTTAGGAGACCCTGCATTTTACTCTGATCTATTTAAAAGGATTAAAGGTGCTACAGGTGTAAAAACTATATTTAGTGTAACTGATATTTTAAATGACTACTTAAACTTAGGGGAAAACTCTAGGACTGCTTTTGACGGTAAAATTGCAGATGGGCTTGAGGACATGGTTGTTGTACAAGAACCTACAAGAGTAACACCTTTACTTGAAGAGTACTCTAAATATTCTCCAGAGTATGCAAAAGAGACTGAAAAAAGTGATGGTACTATCTTAACCACTCTTCCTGCGTATAGAGAAATGGCTATAAGAGGTAGAGCTTGGACACCAGATCAAGACCTTGTATATGGACAGATTATGAGTGGTCAAATGGTAACTTCAGATTTACCTTACGGTACATTCCCACCTTTAAAGCTTCAGTATTTTGGATTTTTACCTCAAGATAAAAACTCTAAAACTCAAGTACCGGGATTCTTTAAAATGTCTGTAGCACCTATATACCCTCAATTAGGTAAAATGGGTGACTCTACATTCCCTGGGATTACTAACATGTATAATTTCATGAAAGAGTCTCAGTTAGGCGGGATCATTTTACCCTCTGCATTTAAAGTGGGGACACCTTTAACACAACTTCCTCTTATGGAGGATTTTGATGGTCAGCAGAAAGTAAGAGAGACTGAAGATCTGGTCAGAGACTTTAAGCAAATGCCTGGATCCAAAGTTACAATTGACTATAGATTTATGGGGCTGCAGTTAGAAGTTCCTTCTAAGTTTAAAGAAGAGATAGCTGCACTGACACAAGCTCAAGCACTTGCAGATTTAGATATATATGAGAATGGAGAGCTAGTTGAAAAGCATGCACATTTAGGTCTTATATCTAAAAGATTTAATGAAGTACGAAACGGTCTTAACCGTGAAGCATTTAAAAATTTACTTAAAGAGTTAAATCTAGAAAAGGATGAGGATGGTCAGTTTAGAGTAATAGATCAAGATTACTCAAAGCTTTTAGAGACAGTTAAAGTGGAGAGTGTAAGGAGAGATATTCCAAAAGCACTTATCTCTGCAATAGAGTATTTAGAAAAACTTAACTCTGAAGATAAGTCTGTTTATTTTGACTTAGTAAGTAATAAAGGTAGACTGCAAAGTGTACTCTATAGCATTGCAAATAAGAGAGTTATACGTCAGAAATTTAAAGGGGATAATTATGTACAGCAATCTTCTTTAGGGTTTGAAGTACGACAGGATCCAGAAGCATTTGGATTAAAAGAACTTGCATCCTACAGAGAAGGTGAAAGTGCATTTATGGAGGTTTATTTACCTCATTATTTTAAAGAGTTTGGAGATAGAGAGCTAACTGTAGCTACAATACCTATATACAATAAGTCTAAAAGAAGAGTAATAGGTACCAAAGAAGTAATAAAAGATCTAAACACTGGGGAAATACTTGGAGATTCAAGTCTTTTAGATGCTATAGGTATTCGTATACCTACAGATGGTATACACTCTATTGAAGCTATAAGAATAAAAGGTTTCTTACCTAGAGCTGCCGGACCTACAGTTATAGTTCCATCTGAGTTAGTTACAAAATCAGGTTCTGACTTTGATATTGATAAACTATCTGTGTACTTACCAAGCTACACTGTACAAGGAAATAGACTTGTAAAAGAAAGATTCTACGAGGATACTAAAGAATGGTATACTGCAGAGCAAGCAAGGTTAAAAAGAAACATGGACACCCTTGAAGATCTAGAGGATGTCATGGACTCTACAGGGGAAAGGCGAGACGTTGTAGTAGATATGCTTACAGACTCATTTGTAAGTAAAATATTTGGAGAGGACCTTGCAGATGATATTTTTGAAGAGTATAAAATTCCTTTAAACGAAGAGAAATTTGATAAGCTTGCTCAGTATCTTAATTCTAATTCAGAAGATGCAGAGAAATTCTATGAAAAAATTAAAAATAGAGTTGAAACAAGTCAAGTACTAGAAAAGTCTTTTGAAGAGTGGCAGACAGATAATCCTGAAGCAAGTGTCTACAATTTAAATAGGAGAGGTGCAATGCAAAACCAGTACATGGACGACATGAGAACGCTGGTTACTGACCCTAGTAGAAGGATGGAGTATATGAAGCCTGTAGGTGTGGAAAAAATTGCAGCTACAAAAGCACTTATACAAGAACTTTATGAAAAGCAGGGTAATGACACCCTTATAGATCTAGCTGAAGTAGACGATTACTACGATGCTACAACTATAACTAACCTTATCCGTGTTTATGAAGCATTCTTTAAAGGTAAAAAAGTAGTAGGTATATCAGCATTAGCTACAACACATCATTCTAAGTCCCAAAAAGCAGGACTTATGTTTGATATGCTAAATAAGAGATTTAAACTCCCTTATAGAATAGGGCAAACTGTACTTAATAAGGCAGGTAAAGAAAAACTAATGCCTTTCAGAATAAATTTTGAAGGATTTCAAGGTCAATCAACTCTGTCTTTAAGTGGAATATTAGACAGTGACGGAGGAAGAATATCTGATAACTTAAGTCAGGTTACAAACGCCTCTGTAGATATTGTTAAGAATCCAGATTTACACTTTTTAAATCTAGATCCTAATAACGCAAATATGTGGATGTTCTTAATTCGTTTAGGAGTACCTATACAGACCATAGCACTGTTTGCAAATCAGCCTATAGTTAAAGACTACATGGAGGCTTTAGAAGTTGATAAGAGTAAGACTTCTGAAGTTATGAAGCAGTCTAAAGAGTTTCGTTCTGATGTAGTACAAGGTATCCGTGAAAAGTATATGGCTCCTGGACAATACAATATGGTTTATTCTACAGAGATTTTAGCTGGTACTGTAGCAGTAGATGTAGAGGTTATGTCACCAAAAGATAAATCTCTACAATTACAAATCCTTGATGACATGTTGTTTTACAGTGGGATGGGAGATGATTTAGGAAATATTGTAGCAGCGCAATCTTTTGACACTAAGACATTCAATAATCAAAATGAAGTAAGAGTTGCCCTACAGATGTACCAGAATGCATTAGATACAGAGGCTTTTATTAATGTAGAGAAGATAACAGAAGGTCAAGATATAACAGCTCCTCAACCTACAACTGAAGTTATAAACATATATGCAGGAACTAATGAAAATGCAGAGCTAAGTAATTTTGCTGCAAGGCCGTTCATGCTTGGTGATGGAATAATATATCCAACTGTAGAACACGCCTTTCAACTAGAAAAGCTGCAATACTCTAATGCTTATACTTATGAAGAAATAGCTAGAATAGTTATTGATATAAACAAGAAAACTCCTGCGCAGGCAAAAGCTTTTGGCAGAACTGTGAAGGGATTAAATTTAAAAGAGTGGGAGGCAGATTCTTCTAGAATAATGAAGGATTTTATAAAAGATTCATTCATAAGTAATCCAGATGCCTTACAAAAACTTCTTGCTACAGGTACTGCAGAACTTACACATACTCAAGATAGAAGTAAATGGGGTAAAGAGTTTCCAAGAATCTTAATGGAAGTTAGAGAAGAGTTAAAAACCTCTCAACCTACAACTGAGGTTACTGAAGATGTATCTGAAGAGTTTGTCCCATCTACATTCATGGAGTCTATGACTGAGTTTAATGTAGACTTAGAGAATCTATTTAATTCACTATACCTTGTAAACAACGCTGGTACAAACTATCAAAAAGGATTTAATCGTGTATTAAGTACCTTTACCAATCCTAAAGTATTTATGGATAACCAGGATAGGGCAAGAGTACTTAATAGGTATGAAAATGGATATATATCATTCTTACTACAAAACCTAAAAGGAGATAATGGCGTAGCTTTAGGGGAGGAGATAGGTGGAATTAAGTTTGGAGATAATTCTATAGCAAAAACTATTGCTTACATTCAGGACCCTGTAAATAAGCATCCTTTTAGAACTAATGGATTTATTACATCTTTAAATCCTGTTATAGCTTCTAAAAAAGACGGAGTTGCTTTGTCTGATGATTACTTAGAACCTATTAATAGAAGTATAAGTACTCCAGAAATGAACGTGCTTCACGACGAATTTAAAAAGTTAAAAGGTATTCCCGGAGAAGGTAAAAATCTTGCAGATAACCTTATAAAAGCTGCATATTTACAGAGTGGATTAAATCCATCTAAGACTTCTTTCTTAGATACTATACCAGGAGATGATATTATGGAGCTTTTTAAAGAGGTTTTAGATCAATTTGAAGATGGTTATGGTAGTTTAGAAAAAGCAAGTGATTTTTACTACACTGAGTTTTTTAGACAAGTTCCTAACAGTGATGATTACACTATGGTTCCTAAGTATACAACCTCTAATATTAAAACTGGTACTTATGATTTTACATTTAAATTTACTGAAGCTTCTGTAGTAGCACGTAATAAAGCTATAGAGGAAGGAAATATTCCCCCTAGACTTGAAAAAACACTTTACTTGGGAGAAAGTACTATAAGTAAACATGGATCACCTACTCTTGAGGATTACTACCGTGGATCTGGACCTAGAACTGCAAGTAATATAGATACAGAAAAATCTTCAGAATCAGATAAAAATATACCTCCTTCAGACAGTGTATTACCCGATGAAACCTGCTAAACTATGAGCTGTAGCATAAGACAAAATATAATTGATGTAATGGTGAATAAAGAGTTTATGACTTTTAATTCACAACGTAATATGTATGAAGCTACAACAGACGCTTATACATTTTCAGAAGAAGCTAGACGTATTCAAAAAGAGCTAGAGACAGAGTATGGAATTAAGACTGATCCAGTGATCTATCTTACAAGTACTTCAAACAAACCCTTAAGACCAAATCCTTACTACAGTAATAAAACTGTACAAGGATCTATAATTAGATTTAGAAAGTCTGAAATAGATAAATTCCAAGCGTTATCAGAGGTATCCCCGGAAGATAGAGTGGCAGAGAATAATAGATTAATATCTGAAGCTTATGAAAAGCTAGACAGCTCTATGGTATCATTTCTTACTCAGATGGGAATCAGTGTAAATGTAATGAGTAACATTATTGATTCAGAGGGAAACAAATTAGACTGGTTAGCATCAGCAGATTTAGCAAATAAAGCTGTTGTAATTGCACAAGGGGGTAATGAATCTAAACTTACAGAGGAAGTTTTACATTTTTATGTAAATGTATTAAAAGACATAGGGAGTCCTTTATATGCATCTATGAGAGGAAGAATAACTAGCCTGCCAGAGTATGCTGAAATAGCTGCACAATATGCAAGTGTAGAAAATTATTCACAGGAACAGATTATAGACGAGGCTATAACACAAGTTATACTTAATAGAATAGGTGAAAATGGAATAAAAGACAGAGAGACTAGATGGTGGAAACGTACCTGGCAAGATATAAAGAAGACATTTAATATTGGAGATCCTTATTTAAATGCTGCGTACGCACTATTTAATGAAGATCTTGCAAATTACAAAGAGGTAGTTGCTAATACTAAATCTAAAGATGTATTTGCATCTGCAGGTGCTCGACGTACTAGAGAGCTTACAGTGGCACAACTTGTAGATACTCACAGTAAGTTAAAGCTGGATGAAGAGATCATAGAAGATATGATCAAAGGAAAGTTAAAGAGACCTGAACTATTCTTTGATGAAAAAGGAATGATAGTCAGGTATAGAAGAACCTTAGACGATGGAACTTCAGAGATTGTAGCACACAGGGTTACAGATACAGCTACAATAAACTCTTTTAGGAATAAAGATATTTCTGATGTTAGGGAAATTCAAAATTTACCTAAATCTAAAGCTAGTAGAGATGCCGGAACAAGTCTGCATACTACAGGACAGCATCTTATGGAGATGTTTGCATCTAAAATGGACGGTGTAAACCTTATAGACTTATTAGATGAAGGTAAAACTCCTAGAAAAGTTAAAACTAGGCAAGAAATATTTAACGAAAGCATCCTTACTGAGGAGATGTTTAAGGTATTTGAGAGTCAAGTAAAAGGTTTACTTGCTGAAATGGTCAAAGTTCAACAAGATCTAAACGCGAAAGAAAGTAAAGAAACAGGCACTGTAGTAAATAAAGCTGTAGATGTTATGACTGAGATACGACTTTACGATCCTGAAACTGACACTGCAGGTACTGTAGATATTTTATTTCTATTCTCAGACAATACTGCTGGTATATACGACTACAAATTTATAAGTCCTAGTACAGAATCTTCTATGATAGATGTAGAGGAAGGATTACCAAAGATTGTAGAATCTCCTTTCCATGTAAAAAAACTAGAAAACTTTGATTCTCAAATATCTTTTTACTCTAAAGTTTTAAGAATACAGTATGGAGTTTCAGATGTTAAAAGATCTAGAATTATACCTGCTCATATAGACTTTATGTGGAAAAATGGAGTTCCTGCAGCTGTAAATACATTTAATATGGGTCAAGAAAACAATGTTTTTCTTAGGCACAGGGTAGTAGCAGATGAACTTACTGAGTATCCTACAGTAAATAAAAAACTAAGCGCTATATATGCTAAAATAGAAGTTCTTAAAGGCAAAAGAGGACCTAAAAATGTTTCTGAAAGGCTATTCCTTGAGGAAACAGCGCAAGAACTTGTTATGCAAGGAGATTTTGCAAACGTATTACAAGACATTAATTCTATTATTAATACTGTAAACTTAAATATTGCTATTGACGATGTAAATGATCCAAATCACATTAGTTTTCCAGAGTTAAAGCATTACCAAGATGTATTAGCAATCTTTAGTGATATTGAAGCTACTACTATTAAAATGCGAGATAAAATTGGTCAGTCAAAAGATATAACGACTCTTAATGAGAACTTAAAATCTATGACAGAAATCGTAAAGAATGCTTTAGTTACTATTGATACTAAATTAAATACTACATTTTTAAAAGAAGCTAACAGTAGAACAGATTATTTAGGAACAGTTACAGGAGCAGCTGACAATCTTAGAAGAATGGATTTAGTAGATAATCCAATGTATAAAGAGGCTAAAAATCTAATAAATTTTGCAGATCGTAAAACAGCTAAAGCCTCTGAAAGTCTTAGACAGAAATGGTTAGGTTTAAAAAATAGTCTTGAAGATTGGGCTCAGAAAAACTTTAACTCTAGAGACGCTACTATTGCATACAAAAGACTTACAAAAGACACAGGCAAACAGCTGTTTCTTATAAGTATGTTTAAACCGGAGTTTAGAGAAAAGATAAAAGAAGTAATTACAGACAGAGAAAATAAAACTAAAGCTATTGCTTGGATGCAAGAGCGTTTTCAAATAAAAGAAGGGGCTAAAGAAGCTTATCTTAAAATGTTGAAAGCAAAAATTAGTACACTTCAAAAAAATACTACTAATCAAAAATCTTTTGAAAGTCAATTAGAGAGGTTTAAAAAAAGATATAATGTTTTTGATAATGAGTACGATGATGCCTGGATATCTTCAGAGTACTTTAGGTATTTAGAACTTAAACCTAAATATGCAAAAACAGAAAGAAGTGAAGAGTTTGAATTTATAAATAGAACTGAAAATAAACCTTTATTAGACTATTATACTGCCTGGAAAGCTCAAATAAATGAGTTTGAAACTATTTTAGAAGCCCATTATGATATGCGGTTATCCGAAAATATGATACCGTCTATACGTGCAGGTTTAGTAGAGAAAATTGCATCTGGAGAAGCTTCTGGTGAAGTTATAAAAGATTGGTTTACTAGAGGATGGGTGGTTAAAACAGATGAAGATGATAGATCTGGAGGCTCAGGAGAACAAAGTGTTCCTTTAGGAGGTATACAGCCTTTAGTAAATAGTAAAGGAGAAGCTACATCTCAATTAGTATCTAGAGATTTAACTCGGGCTATGTACTTATTTGGAAGCAATGTTTACAATTATGTGCACAAATCAGAGATTGAATCTAAGATTCTTTATATGAGAGCTAAACTTGATTCAGGAGAAGAGCTTGCGTATTCAAATAAAGGAGTTCTTGGAATAAAAAGAACTGGTGCAAAAAATCGTGTAGCTACTTCTGAAGATACAAAAGCAAAGTTTGATGAGTTTATAGACTATTTTGTTTACGGTAATGCTTTTAAAGGGCAGGATTATCAAATATTTGGTATGAGTGCTAAAAAAATAGTTTCTAAATTAAATCAGATATTTAGTATACAAGCTATATCTCTACCTATTAGAATTGCTTTAGCTGCTAGATTATCTGGGGCTATAGGTACATATGTAGAAAGTAGGGGAGGACAACATTATACTAAAAAAAATCTTAAAGATGCAGCAGTACTATACCTTAAAGATAAAGGTGTATACATGGCTATATCAAATTACCTTGATTTACATGCAGAGGAACATACAGAGCATAAAGAAAGAAGATTGCGGACTGGATTTTTTAATAGGTGGCTAGATTCATCTTTTATGTTTGAGCCGTTAGGTTTAGCAGACAGACAGATAGATAGACAGGTAGGTATTGCTACTTTGTATAACTTAGGATTTGACTCTAAAGGTCAAGTTAAAAGACTTTCACAACTTCCAGAAGGTACCCCTAATATTATAGAGAGTTTTAAGAAATCAGTTAAAAAAGATTCGGAGGGGAGAATGGCAGTGGATCCAAATAAACTACCTAAAGAATTTAATACTCAAATTGAAGTAAATCTTCAGCAAAAAATTAAACGGCTCACCGGAAGAATAAAAGGAGCTATGGGCTCTGACGAAATAGTTCTAGCTCGTAGAAGTATTTTTGGAGCTCTTATAGGAAAATTTAAGTGGTTTATACCGGCAATAGCAGAAGCTCACTTTGGACGTGTAAGATTTGATGCTTATTTAGATTCTTCTACAGAAGGTAGAATTGCAGGCTTTTTTAAATCTTTAAAAATGCCTCAGACTCAAATAAATGAGGAGATAGGATTTATGAAACTAAGTCTTTATTTTTTCCAAGGAATGGGGAGTGCTGTTTCTAAACTTACAATGCTTGATAGCTATAATATATCTTCACAAAAAAGGTTAGAATTAATAGCTAAAGGAAAATGGAATGCAGATAAAGATCAAAAAAAATACGATACACGACGCCAAATTATAGAGAAAGAGTTTAGACACTTTCAATTTATGTCTGAAGATCCTGCAATTGAAAATATGGACTTAGAAGCTTATATAGAGATGCGACAATCCTCTGTAAAACAATCTATAGCAGAGCTACAAATTGTAGGTGCACTGCTTTTATTAGTGTCTTTACTTTCTATGGAGGGAGATGACGATGAAAAATACTATCGTAAAAGTTTTGCAAGTAGAAAGTTTATGGATATTCTAAGTAGAGTGCTTCTTGAAACAAGTTTTGCTATTAACCCTATGGAGTTTGATAAAATTAATAGAGGATCTCTTATTCCTGCACTATCTGTAATAACTGGAGGATATAGAATACTTGAAAGCGGTATTCAAGAGTTATCAGAAGCTGCGGGAATTAGTAAAGAGAACAAAAAAAGAACTCCTTTTGCATTACAGCTATTTAAAGCTTTACCTATGGGAAGACAGTTTGCTAATTTAACAGAGCTAGAGGGAGAAGGTTAATTCTCCCCCTGCCTGTTACAGTGATTACCACCAATACTTTATTATAGTTACAATAAGTATTGTACTCAATACATTCATCATAAAGAAAAATGGAAATACATACTTCTTTAGTTTAAGTGTGTTCCTAAGTGTTATTCTACGTTTTTGAAAT
>Ga0208299_1002769_pt1 | contig 11529 bp, 6 predicted proteins | sample 15_taG_FD_184089 | JGI IMG/M metagenome (GOLD analysis project Ga0208299, IMG submission 184089) | Marine viral communities from the Subarctic Pacific Ocean - 15_ETSP_OMZ_AT15312 metaG (SPAdes) (version 2) | ecosystem: Environmental > Aquatic > Marine > Oceanic | place: Pacific Ocean | collected...
CCTAAAGCTAGTGGTATGGTTAGAGGATTAGCAGGTTCTTTATTTATGGGGCTACCTTCTACTATGCGTGGAGCCACTACTCCAGAACAAGTATATGAATATCTAATGGGTGCATATTTCGGAGCCAATGAAGTATCATGGGCTAAAGCTAGAGCTGTTAAATTTATGAAAACTATGGAGGAAAAAGCCCAAGACGACCCTAAATTTCGTGTAGCTATGGACCCTACAGAAATGGCTAGATTTCATCAACTTCCGAAAGAAGTACAACCTATTGTAAAAGAAATGGCTACTAAGGCATATTTAGAAGGACAAGAACGTAGGGCTATGGGTTATCTCTTAGCACAACAGGTTGGCAACGAGGAAATGATTACAGGTGAAATTAAAACATTAGCAGGTTTTGAAGCAACTGGAGAATATACTGAATCGGGAAAGACTTATAAATTAACTGCCGAAACTGACCATAGAATAACTTCTGGTGGAGGAGATTATGTTGATTCAATATTCTCTGATGTCGGAAATGATTATGGATTCCCTACAATTATTTTCACATCGAATGATTTAAAGGCTTCTGGTCATGGATTTAGAAGAATATTAAATAGGGCGGAATTATGGGAAGCCGATAAAGCTTTACATAAAGCTAATGAAACAATAGGGAGACAAAGATATGAATCCCTCAAGGAAGGCTCTGAAAAAGATTTAAACAAGGTACGTAGAAAATATTATATTGTTAAAAATGCTGATGCATTATATGCTGTGGGTAATTTTACTTCTAAAAGAAAAGCTGGTAAAAAAACTCCTGAAGTTAAAGCTAATCAAACAGTATATGGCGATACAGGATGGGCAGTACAAATGGCTGTTGATATGAAGAAGCCTGTACATGTTTATTCGCCTAAAACAGAATCTTGGTATACATATAGGCCATCTCAAAATAGATTTGTTATGAGGACTGCTAAAGGTAAAGAATTACCTCCAAAACCTCCTAAACATTTTGCCGCAACAGGAACAGAGGGTATAGATGTAATGGGTAAACCTAGACGCTCTATTAAAGTACGCGAAGCTATTGAAAAATTATTTGATAAATATTACCAAAAAACAGAAGAAGGCCTTTTAAGAGAATATACAAAAAAAACTACGAAGCCTGATAAGTCACCCCCAATTAAAATACATCCTAACAAAGGCGGGCTTACTTTTTTAGACCCTTCAGCCTTTGACCCTATTAAATATCAAGGGGACCAATTTAATTCCTTAGAGGGTGCATATAATGCCTGGAAAACAGGTATAAAAGATACCTCTCAAGAATGGCAAAAACTATATGGCAATCAAGTAAGAGAATTAGGAGCAACACTAAAACCTAAAACCACTAAAGATGCTAATATAAAATTAATGAAGAAACTTATTAAAGCTAGAATAGAGCAGTCTCCTAAATTTAAGGATATGATATTACAATCAGGAGAAATTGAGTACCCTATTGCTGATAAATTTTGGAAGAAGAAATATCCAGAGCTCTTAAAAGAATTAAAAAAAGAATATAAACCTAAGGAGCAAAAAGAAAAACTTAAAAAGATAGAAGTTAAAAGGATGGGAAAGCGTCCTGAGGGAGCTGAAAACCTTACTGAAAAGGAACTGACACAACTACAACGAATAGAAGAAAAAATTAAAAATTTAGAAGATGAACATACTAAAACTATTGATGAAATAGAAAAGAATAGGGATGTTAAGGGTGAGCCTATTGACAAAGAGCTAGATAAAGAACTCTATGAGGTTGCTGACAATTTTCGAGAACAACTCTTAAAATATACAGTAGAGCGTACTAAATTATTTAATAAGGGTGAGATTATTCGCGATAGAGTGCGTAATAAACGTGTGCGCGATATGGATGAAGAAAATAGTATGATAGATTCGATACTTGAAAATGATAGCACTCCTATTGAAGCAGTTACTCTAGAGCGAAGGGCTATTCGTTTTGTTAATGACTTTATTCCAAGACATTATTGGGAAGATGGTACCTCTAATTTTGCAGAACGTAATGAAAATAAAGCGCGGATTATTCAAAAGGTACAAGACATGATAGATGAGGGCGGATATATTGTCAAAGGGAGCAAAGAGAATCACGCAGATAAGTTACTAGCAGATATTGCTAATGAGTTTAAGATTAACCCTTATAATAATAATGAGGCATATGGGGCTTTACGACAATGGATTACAACTGAGAACTTAGGTAGAGATGTTAAACATCTTCAGGCTGAGTTTAGAATGGGTGGTAAAACTAAAACAGGCAATAGTGAATTTGGAATAACAGGCATATTTCATATGGCAGAAAAGGGCAAGCCTGTTAGCTTGTCAGGAAAACGAAAAATGCAAAGAGCTCCTGAAAAACTTATAGAACAGGTAGCTAAACAAGCTGGTTTAACTGATAGTGATGTATATGCTGTGTTAGACCATGTTTCTGTTAAAAAAGATGGATATTATGTTGATAAGGATATTAGTCGTTTTCGTAGTGACATAAGCGAGAAACAGTGGAATAAAACAATTGCTACATGGATGAAATATATGGATTCAGAAAAGGGTGGAGGCTGGTATATATATGGTGGTAATGCTGATAAAGATAGACTACTTTTTATGAAATATCATCCTAAAACACCCACAGAAAGTGTTACTATTAATGCTAAATTTAAACAATTGGCCTCATTTTTAGACACTCAAAATAAATACTATTTAAAAGTGGCTGAACAAGATTTTATTAATTCAAAAGCTAATCCTAAAAAATTAGGAGATGCAAGCAAACTTGCAGATATCTTTAGAAAATCTTATATCTCAAATATACTATATGATTTAGGGATGAACGGCTTTAAAGAGAGCCCTGGGAATATTAAAAAACTATTTGGTCCAGGATTCATTTTTGGCTCTAAAGATTTTAATAAACGGCAACAAATATGGTTTACTGATTCATGGCCTGCGGCTCCTGAAAAGATACGTGAATATGTACGTGATTTATATCTTGAGAATAATGTTATAAAAACTGACAATAAAGGGCAAGTAATATATAGTACAACATATATGAATACTGGTAAACAAGCAGCAGAAAAAGGTGCACATTTAAAATATATTATTACTCCTGATTTATCTACAGCTATTAAAAAATTAATGGAACCAGATAAGCAATATTCATGGGATGTTGAAAGGCTTGCTACTGAGCTTGAAGAACACCATGATGGTGGTGCTATTGTAAGAGATGATGTTATTACAGGAGTAAATGCAGAGTTTGGTATGCCTGTATCTGGACAAAATAAATCATTTATAGTATCCCCAGATGCAGAGCATGGGGCATTACTTGGAAAATATATGTTTCATATTGCTGGCTCAACAATGTCTGAAATGATGCGCAAGGCTGGCCTACATATGATATTGCCAGAAAGTGCTGTAAAGCAGCAGGGAACTCGGAAATCTGTAGAATATAAGATTAATCCCAAAGCTGGGAAAATAGAATATAATTTAAAAGAAGATGGCCAGACTACTGAATATTATCTACCTATTGAAGACATTAGGGGTAATTTTTCAGTAAAACAAGATAAACATATGATGGAAGACCAGGCGATGCCTAAGCAAGTACTTATAAATCTTGCTCCATTTACTTTTAGTGGTATTCAGCAAGGGGTAATAGATGATATGTTTGAAAGCATTATTGCTGAAAATTTTAAAGGAGTAAATGAAGCTAACGATTTAGTAAATTCATATTTAAAACAAGCAGAAGATGGGGAGGCAAGTAAAAATTTATCATCATTAGAAGGTGATATAGCACGAAATTTAAATAAAGTTGGTATTCATAAACTGTTAGATATTATAAAAGGAAATCATACTGAATCCTTATCAGCTACGGTATATTCTCAATTGCTAAAGATAAATAAAAGAATGTTAAAAGAGGATATGATTGAGCGTAATATTACTGGTGACGAGTATAAGGAACAAATGGAAGCCATGGAAGAGGCTCAACATGCTACTGATAGACATATTAAAGCCGCCTTTAGATGGGCTAAGGAAGCACGAGCTAAGGGCACGGAAAATGCTAATGCTTTTGCTACTTTAATGCATAATTATATCAGGGACTTTAGATTAACAGCTGTTAAGAATTTTATCACACAACGAGTAATAAGACCTAAGATGGGCAATTCTATTGCTAGTGTTATGAGACCATATGATAAAGCTTTGCAAATGGATTTAGATAATGTAAATCCTCATTTATTAAAACTTAATCAAAAAGGTATTGTAGATAAGATTTTAGGCAAAGATGTTAAGGCTGATGAAATTTTCTTCCTTGATGATATGTATAGAGAGCGACGTATTAAGCATGGGATAGAGGGCGAAGGAATGGAAGAGCTTAATACTCTTGGTAAACTATGGGATTTTTATGAAGATAAAAAAACTAAGATGTCTGAAGGACATGTTCAAGAGATAGAAGATTTTTTTAGAGCATTAACTGTGCGTGTTCCTATGGATGCTCTTTCTGGTGTACAAATAGTACATTTTAGAGGGTTTACTGGACGAGCAGGTCATGGACTATTATTACACCCTCGGGCTATGAAAGCTGAAGGTGGTGCTGACCTTGATGGAGATAAATCATTTATATTCTTTGGAGGAAAAGACGGAATAAAACCAGAATGGAAAGAAGCTTATTATAACCAAAAGGAAGAGTTTTATTTTGATGAAATTGGTAAAAATAATAATAAAACTGGACGTACTTTAGTTGGTGATAATAAATATGCTATAATAAATACTGGCCCCTTTAAAGGAAAGACATATCATGAGCTATTAACTCTTGAGGCAGATGAGGCACTAAAAAATAGATTAAATTCTAAAGCATATCAATATAATATAGATGAACGTATGCGTATTAGTATGGCTGCAGTTGACGGCCGTAATCAATTAGGGCCTGTGGCAAGTAGTCTACAAATTATGAATTCAACTTGGAATGCATTAATGGCAGCATCCGATGAGAAAGATAAAACAGATACATTTACCACCTCAATTAAGGTATGGCCGAAAAAAAGAAATGGTGACCCTAGAGTAAAAACAAAACCTAAAATTATCAATCTTAAATTAACAATAGCTCCTAGAGCAACTAATGACGATATATCATATCAAAGTGGTATGAACAGAGCCCAAATGGGCTTATCCTCTGACCCTATGGATGAACTTGGATTAACTGGTAAGGATGTATGGTTTCAGCATCTATGGAATGCATATTTTAAGGTAAATTCAATGAAATTTCTTAATGGTAAAGGACAATGGGTTACTCCATCAATGTCAATGAGAAAAGATATAATTGAACCTAAATTGCATGGTAGGGCTTTAAAGGAAGGCTTATTTAAAAACTTCTCTGATATTAACCAAGCATATTGGGGGCGTGATTGGACAAATGATGCAGCATATAAGGATTATCAAATACAAGAATTAGGGCGTTCAGCATTTAGACTTAGTGAAATTGCAGGATATGACAATACTATGCTTTCTAAAATTGGTATCCAACTAGCTGGCATTGATTGGAGTGATGGGTTCTTTAATAGAATAGATAGAAAAAAAGTTCGAGAATTATATGACAGACACCTTGATTTATTTGAAAACAAACAATGGTTAAAAAGAGTACTTGGGCGTTCTAGTATAGCAGTCAACCAAGGGCCATATATTGAAAAAATCTTTGATAATAGATATAATTTATATGATACTGTTGAGTTAGAGAGAATGGCCAAACCTATTAATAAAAAGAAATTCTTTGAAATAATTAAAGGAACTAAATTTACTCATGATAAGAGGATGAAAGAAGCTGTTAAAGATTATGCAGAGAAGGAACGTATAGATATATTACGTGATTTTAGAAGAACAGCTGAAGAGATGCTTGTTAATGATATAGAGGATATGAATACTGCAAGTATTTTACATGAGATAGTTGAACCTATTGTAACTAAACAGCAGAAATTATTAAATGGGTATACACTTAAAGATGGTACTACTGTTTTTGGTGAGGTAGTTGAAAGTCGTGGTAATGAGCTTATTATTCAACAGGGTAAGGGTAACAATGTCACTTTTAAAAAAATTAACAAGAAAAATATCGCTCTAGATATAAAATCTGAGATAGATATAATTTTAGATAAAGCACAGTGGTTTAAAGCTAATTCATGGCTGAAGGCCCGGGAGCGTAGACAAACTACTACATTTGTTGACCAGTTAAATCAAGAAAATAAAACCCCCTTTACTCCAGAAATGATGAAACTCATTAAGGAAAAATGGGCCGATACCGATATTGGACGACTTGTATTAGAAGGTCAAAAGAAAACACCTACTGAAGATAGAAGTGCTTTAATGGACCAAATTGAAATAGATAAGGAAATGAAACAGTTTAAAAGGAACCTTACTGATGTTGGAAAAGAATTATTTGACCATGCAGTATTAGGGACATTTCATCATGCTGATATTAGTGAAATAGATAAATATATTAAAGTTAATCCAAAACTAACTAAATTAGACTATGATTTATTACATGCAATGCGTATGGAGGGTGCTAAGACTTCCACTTCTAAACTTGGATACTTATCTCAAGAAATTAGCGATAAGGCCGTACAACGCCATGTAGGGGCCTTTAATGATAAATTTAGCGAGACATATAGTAAAGATATTAAAAAGAAGGTAGAAAAAACTATTGAAAGCGAGGAAAACCTTCCTCCAGAAATTGCTGAAAAGATAGGATTACCAACAGGAAATGAAGATATTGTATTACAGCGTATGCAAGAGCTTACAGGATATGAGGGTTTAGAGCCTAATGAATTAAGCAGGGAAAATAAATCTATTGTAGCAGAAATAGCTACTATTGTAAAACATGAGGGTAATCATGTAGCTAGTAATTTAAATGAAATATTGCGTGGTGTTATAGGTAAAGATTTAAATGCTATGAATAAGCAAGATTTTATAACCTTTAGAAATTATTTAAATGATATTAAAAGTGGCAGTATTTGGCAACGTATATTTAGTAAAGATAAAGCTACAAAATTAAGTAAACGACATTGGTGGTTATTTCCAAGAGCTGTCAATCAAGAGTTGATGAGAGATGATTTACGGTTACTTGAATCTAGGGGTATGTATGCTAATATTATGGGAGAAGTACAGGAAGGCAAAATATACATCCCCACACATTATATTGGCTCAATGCAAAGGTATATTGGGCTGGCTAATGATGAAGCCGTAAATATGGGTGATGAACTTATCAAACGGATGAGAGAATCATTGAATTTTGTTAATGAATTTAATGATGGAGAAAGACTTCGACAGATAGCTGTAGCACATAGAGCAAAGAAATATGGGATTAGATTAGCCCGTTCTTCTAAAGGTTCAGATAAAAGTGCTGCTATTAATTATTTTAAGCGTACAGCCACTGTTGAAAAGGAATTAAACTGGTCGCAACTAAAGAAAAATCATTATACTATTACTGTTGATGGTGAACGAGTGATAAAAAAAGGACAGGAAATTGTACATATTATAAATAATAGATATACAGAAATATTCAGAGATGCTCGACAATTAATTGAGGGCGACCCTGAATATTTAAAACAATTTATACATCCTCTTAGCGGGCAAATGCAATATAGTAAAATGGTATCCACTGTCGTTAAAGACTGGGAAGCTGGTCATGTTAATGAGGCATATTGGAGAGCTTTTGGCATTCAAGGATTGCGAAGTATTGCTAGAACTATGATGCTTGAAATGATACCTGATAAACAAATCAAATATAAAAAAGCTCGTGAAGGTATTTCTAAGGTGGGGGAAATTGTTTCTGAAGAATATTGGCCACAAATGATGTTTGATAGAAAAGGAGCTGATACAGCTAAAAAAGCTGAGATTAAAAAGATAGTAGAAGAAAAGATTTCTACTGAAGAAAAGGATAAAAAATTAGCTAAATTAATGTATAAATATAGGGCGTTAGATGGTGAATGGAATTTCCAAGATTTAGATGAATGGAATATGGCAGATAATATTAAAGAACAAATTGCTGAACAAAAAGCTGGAAGAGATGTCAAAGTACATTTTTTTAATGCTGATGAACAGTCTGCTTTTTTACAACCCAGAGATGCTCATTTAGAGGGTTGGACATTAGATGCAGCTGCTCCTGAAGCTTATCTTCGTTCTTTATCACAAGTATTTTTCAGACAGTTAGGACAAATTATAGCAAGGAATGAATTAGATGCTATGGGGCGCAAGATGCTTCCTAAATGGGGGAAAACTCAAACTAAAGCTTGGCAAAATTATGCTAAATTATATGTTCAAGATGCTCTTGGTAATCCAAGTGTTGTTCCTAAACATTTAGTTGATACGCCATACATGAAATTAAAAGGAACTCCTTATGCTTGGTGGTCTGATAATAATATTAAAGATAAGGTAAATAAATTATTAAAAAGTGCTGGGCTTACTGATAAAGAACTACCTGAAGCCCTACAAGGTATAGATTATAGTACCTTAAGACATCTAAGTAATTTAGAAGCTCAATTTGAGATGGCTAGTTTACTGGCTCATCCGAAAAGTGTAGTAGGTAATGTATTTGGCGGTACTACACATACCATACAATCTGCAGGATGGCAAAATTTTAAAAATGCTAGAAAAATAAAATATTTAAGAGGAATAAACCCTGAATGGAAATCTATGGCTGATGTTGATAATTTCGTAGTACGTTCGGGTGTATATCCTGATTTTTTGGTATATGAATATGGTTTACATAGAGAATTACAATCAGGTAGAAATAAGCAATTTATTGAAGATGTATCTAAAAAGCTTAGTAGACATCCTGAAATGGAATCAGAGGGTGTATTTAGATTAGCTAAGAAACATGGTATTACAGGTGCTGTAGTAGATTTTGCAGCCAAATTTATGAGTGTCCCTGAAAGGGTTATTCGTAGAGATGCTTTTATGTCTCATTATTTACAACAATGGAATAAATGGGGAGGAGCTTTTCCACGGTATGACCATCCTTATATTCTTCGTATGGCAAAAAAAGGTGTACAAGCTACACAGTTCTTATATAGTGCGACATATAGGCCTGCTTTTGCACGAACTGCTTTAGGTAAAGTTATGTCTAGGTTTCAACTTTGGGGGTGGAATGCTGTAAGATTTAGAAATGATGTAATAAACGAAGCTAAAATATATGGTCTTAGGCCAGGTAGTGCCTCATATGATAAATTTAAACGTATGGCACAGATAGATTTATTTGTATTTGCTCTTGCTAATGTATTTGCTTTTTCTTTGTTTGACAATACTTTACCTGCTCCTTGGAATTGGTTTCAAGATACAGCTGAATGGATATTTGGAGATGAGAAAGGGCGCAATAAAGCTTTCTTTGGTGCTTGGCCTACAAAAGTGGCACCATTACAGTTAATTACTCCTCCAGCATTAAGACTATTAGGGCCATCTATTAGAGCTTTAATAGATGATGATTGGCGTAGAATCGCAGAATATCATGCTTGGACTATGTTTCCATTTGGTCGTATGGCTAAGGATTTAGCGGGGCCTAATAATCTTATAGAAAATCCTATAAAGCTATTAGAAAAATTAGGCGGTATACCTTTAGGCGATTTACAAAGGATGGCAAAAGAAATCAAAGAAGATAAATATAAAAATCAATTATTTTTAGGAAGTTATAAGAACAAAGAAACGCTATAACGATTAATTTTGCTCTAATCTCTCTATTAATATTTGAACTAAATCTCTGTCAATACAATCGTGATGAGCGACGACCGATTCTTCAATCCAGAAGTGGCCGTCACTCTCACAAAAACCGTAAGATACTTCTATAGCAGGAGCATGTTCTCCGATAAGCTCTTTACATATAGCACATTTAACAAAATCCCTTTTAGGTTCATTTACTAACTTCATTATTTTAAGGATTTTCCGTAGTTTTAATTATATGTTCTTCAGAGCTTTCATAACTCATACCCCTAAGTAGTAGGAGGTAGACTATTGAATCTATAATACGGCCATATACATCTTCTCTTTGGCTTTTATGCCCATTAACATATGCTGTTATTCCATCTGTGTGTTTTAAAAGATATGTTAATAAAACTTGTTCTCTTGTGATGCCTATATAATCTGCTACTCTTTCAAAATTGGCAAATACATTCTCACTTGTTCTTGCGTATTCCTTTTGTCCAGCATCTCTTGTTTTAATTACATCAGCTAACGTCTGATGTATTAATGCTTCCATCTGTTGATACTGCATTAACTTCCTCCTTTGATACCGTCTCTTCTGTATTATCTTTTTCATTTGCTACTTGTTGTGCTTTTATTTCATCTGCTCGCTCTTGTAGCTCTTTTCTAGCATAAGGTTCAAATGCTTCAGCGTCACCCTTGTATTCAACATATATATCAAATACTGCTGTTAATGAATGTATCTGATGCTGTATATAATGTAAATCATTAACTATACTATCCATACCTTTTACTATCTGTTTATTAGTTATTTTCCTATTTGCCATCTAAAACTCCTTCTTTCATCTTTTTCTTAAAGTTATTACTTCCGAATTTACTTTTATATATACATTGCTTGCAAGCTTTATTTGAAGTTTTATCGTTTTCAGGAAGCCAAAGCACTGACATCGCTATGTACTCATACCAATGAGAGTTAGCTGTTTTCCCACATATATAGCAGGAAAACAGCTCTTTAACTTCACTCTTTGTTGGCTTTAATATTCGGTCCCTTATAGTCTTGGACACGCTTCCCTATATCTAACATTTTCTTCATTGTTATTTCTCTATCTTCTAATGTTCTAACTAGATTTGCTGGAATTGGGCTGTAAATAGCCTTCTCAGGCAATTGTTGGCCTAATTGATACTCGAGGTTGGTTATATTCTTCTTTAGCCTAGTAACCTCATTTACGGCGCTTAAAAGCACTTCAACACAATCTATACATATTTCAATAGTATCATTAGTTTCTTCTTCACAATGATTACAATAATTAATCATAACATATGGTTCATATCATTATCTTCTATTAGTTTGTCAACTTTTATAAAGAGGTCTGTCTTGCCCCACTTAGTAGATTGATATGCTTCAAAGTTATAATCTTTATTGTCTATTTTTAAAACTCCCATATAGATTGGAATGTCCCAATCTACATGGTCGCTTTCACTACGTTTACAATTTTTTAAATCCTTACTCTTTCTTAAGAATCCTGAGCCTGCTCGTATCTTACGCATCACCTGATATCCCTAAGTTAAACTTTTTTAATAATGTTTCAAACTCATTTTCGTTGAGCTTTTCAGGAGTGCGCCGTTTTTTAAGGTAAATACGATAATCATGTTGTATTTGATTTTGCTCTTCATCATCATTAGCAGCTATTTTAACTAATCTATTTAATATTTCTAAAGCAGGTATTGTTTCCTTAAAGAAATCGCCTATAAAGGTACGAGTCTTTTCATCTAATTCATCTGTATTTATTAGTTCGTGCAATTGTATCATAACTAATATAATATTGTCTATTAGCAGTGCTTTTGGTA
>Ga0208299_1002770_pt1 | contig 11528 bp, 23 predicted proteins | sample 15_taG_FD_184089 | JGI IMG/M metagenome (GOLD analysis project Ga0208299, IMG submission 184089) | Marine viral communities from the Subarctic Pacific Ocean - 15_ETSP_OMZ_AT15312 metaG (SPAdes) (version 2) | ecosystem: Environmental > Aquatic > Marine > Oceanic | place: Pacific Ocean | collected...
ACCCATAAGTCAGCTTCAGTTGCTGCAATACCACTAGGCTTACCATAGCTTTCACTCTCTATACAGATGTTACCTGTCTTGGCCCACTTATCTCTTTCAGTTTTTACTTCACAAGTCTTGGCACCTGAGAACATCTCATCAATATACTGTTCCCATTGCTTGCCAAAGGATAAATCTATATCAAACTTCTTTAGTTCCTTTATGTCATTACTGTCGTTAAGTGGCATATATATTCCTTTTCTGTTAAATTAGGGCTCCATATCTTCGATTCTGGAGGACTTCTCTATGTAAGCAAGGGGTAGGGTAGGGGTAAATCTTGGTAGTCCTGCCCATAGTGAACAAGACCCCAAGAGTTTTAGTTGGTACATCAGCCACCAATCCATCCGAATAGTAATGCCACTACGACAATACCTAAGAAGATTGTTAGTGATTTATTCTTCAATACTTTATCTGTTAGCTCTTGATAATTCATTCAGATAACTCCTTACGAATATCATCATCTAACAAACGCCATATAACTACTGCGGCAATTAAACCAACAAGACCAGCGGCACCTAATTGTGCTATGATTCCGATGATTGTTCCAATTACATTACCACCCAAGAAAGGTACGCTATGACCAAAGACAATCTGTAAAACGATTGCAAGTGAAATCAATTTAATACCTACACTGATACTGGCATCAGCGATGCCCATTATTTTACTTAACATGTTTACTCCTTTTAAGTTTAACATCTACTTCCCTGAGAGTTTTGTCTACTTTCTTTAGCAGAACAGGTATCTCCACCTTTTGCTTCCACAATTTTTTCATTAAGTTTACTTTCAAATCTGCCACCCTGCACACAATGTATTATGTGGTGGCTGACAGTTTAATCTGTTCATCTCTTCTAGCTTGGCTTCAAACTGGCTACAACCTGTTAAAGCTACAACAAGAATTTGTAAAGCTATGATTAATATTATTGTATTCATTTCCATTCCTCTATTATACCATTAAAAGTGTTATTATTCTACTTCTTTTTCTTCTTCTTTTGGCACGTACACTTCAACAAAACAACCACACTTAGGACAAGATAAATTAGATACCATACAGTAATCTTCATTATCATCTTCAATGTCGTGGTCACCACCCCATATTAATTCTGTCTTACACTGCCAACAATTCATTCTACTTCTTTTTCTTCTTCAGTTAGGTCTACTATTTCACATATATTACCAGTACAGGCTAAAGTCTTAGTACCTACAGTCTGGTCCGTTAGTTCATACTCACTAATTAAATCCCAGTCCACTGCTTCAGGCATGGCTTCAAGTAATCCTTTATAGACATCTTCACTACAGTCCTCATAAGGTGCTTGCTGATAGGTATGGTCTGAATGTGGTAGGAAACTAACACCACTAACTTCATCAAAGTGTTTGTATACCCACGCACCTACCTCCATCCACTCATGTTCCCTTACACTGACAGTGACACTAGGTTTGTGCTCACAGTAATACCTTTGGTATGTAAGCCACAGCTCTAGTTGTTCTATAGCAGTCCTGTCATTCCTAAGTATAGCACCTTCAGGAGCTTTCATAGGGAAAGCAAAGACCTTTACGCTGTTAGGTTTCATGACATCATCCTCACAGGGTATGCCTTGGTCCTCCATTAGCTGTGCTATAGGGTCCTTAGAGTCTGCTCTTACTCTTCTAATGTAGTAATCATTGTGTCTAGTATGTATACCACTAGCACTATTAACTAGCTGACTGACTGTACCACTAGGTTTAATAGCAGTGGTTGCAGTAGCTTGACTGATGCCTAACAATTCTGACCAGTATTCATTTGTCTTTATTGTTTCCTTCTTTAAGTGAATAAGAAAATCAGGAAGATTCTTCTTACCATAGTGTCCTCTGTCTGTGCTACTCCCATTCATAAATGAGTTATCCATAATACCTGTAAGGCTGACACCAAGCAATGCTTCCTCCTCTGTATTGTGTACCCACTTAGGGCGTAAGCGTTTGATATTAGTTAGTGATGCTTGGAACGTACCGAGTATGGTAGCTAACCTAACCTTACGGAGTATATCCTTCTGCTTATCCTCAGCTCTTATTACTACTTCGGTGAGGTTACAGAACTGTCCATCCCTTAATATAATTTCAGAACAAGGGTTACATCCAAACTCATGCTCGCTATCACGTCTACCTATGGACTGTACTTGTTTGATAGCGGCTTCTCTATTAAATATACCACGCTCACCAGACTTAGACTCATAGAGTGATAGCCATTCCTTCATGAAGATACCCATGTCAGGCTTCTCTGTATAACAGACAGAGTTATTACTCAATGCCATCTCTGGTGTGTCCGCCCACCACTTGCCACTCTTGGCACTACGCATACGTTCATCAGTTAAATTACTTAGGGAAATCAATGCACTACGCCTGACTCCTCCCACTACAACTACCTCTGCAATCTTACACATCATGCGGTGACACTCATAGCTAGTTAGCTTACGACCAACAGCTTCCTTAAATATGTTAGTGGAAAAAGAAAACAAATCTATCAATGGCTCTGGTCCACTAGCTCTACCACCAAATGTTTTTAGTCTTGAACCTTTAGGTCTGACCTTAGAGAAATCCCAGTTAGGCATCTCACCATCATACAAGTAAGTAATTAGTTTACGGAACGCAGACTGCCATCCTTCCTTACTATCCTGTACAACAATAGTATCCTCAACATCTACTAATTCCTCTGGAACCTCTGGTAGTTTGTTAACGAATTGTCTTTCAACACTAAAGCCTACACCAGTTCCATGCATCAGAATAAATAAACATTCATCAAATGCTTTCCAATGGTCAACACTTAGGTAAGCACAGTTGTAACCTGCTATATTATTCTTAGCTAAGGCAGGTCCTGCTGTCATCAAGGCTCTCATACTAGGCATAACCTCTAAGTTAACCACTGCATCCTCTAATACTTTCCTAGTCTTAGGCTCTAACTCTTGGTTAGTATTATCTTTAAGGTGCCCCTCCATGAAGTCAAAGTAACGAGCAACAGTTTCCTTCCATGTTTCCCTTCTGTTCTTATCAGGTAGCCAACGAGCATACCTACTTAATGCAATAAAGTTTTGATAATCATTTGGTAATGTGTTCAATTTCTGCTCCTCTTTTCTTCTGTTCTTTCTTTTTGTTAGGTATAACTTTAGTATGCCATAGCCTATCATAGCGTAGTGCATACTTTAGTTTGTTCTTTATTGGATGTGTCTTACTCATCTTCTATTCCTTTAAATTTATGTATGTTCTCTGCAAGTTTATCTTCAAACTTATCTAACAACTCTTCCGGTTCAATCTCTAATACTTCACAGAGTAAACACACATCAAACATACCAGCTATCTTTTCCTTTAGTTCATTAAATAGTAATGTCATAACATTTTAACTCCTCCAATGTGTCCATTGTAAACCATCTGAATCCTTCCTTGTCACACCATTCACCCATAGTTATCTTGGAGCCCTTCCTAACCTTCTTATTAGGGTTGGTAAGAACAAACACCAGTTCATTCTGGGGTAGTGAATCCCTAATGGAAATATATTTTCTGGTATCACCATTCCTAAAGAAACCCTTACACTCAACCAACATACTACCCTTAACAAAATCAGGAATATAGTTTGCTTTAATTATGTAGGGGTACTTACATGGTTCATACTGCCACCCTTTTAATTGTTCACCTACAGCTGATTCAAACTTGTTTCTATATTTAATGGTATTTTGTGTGTTCATTTTCTTCAAGTATAAAAGTAAAGTCTGCTCCGTTGCCATCATCTGGGGTGAACGGACCTTCCCTCATAGCTGGTTCCTTCATACAATCAAGCATAGCCTTAAGATGTTTCATTAATTCTTGCTCAGTGGTACCAACAGGCATGGCAGGTTCCTCACTAATGGAAGTTATCTCATCATTATCGTCATAGAAAACTTCCCTAATGGAAAAACCTCCGGTCTGTTCTTCAAATAATTTATAGTTCCAATAGTTCATCTCAACTCCATTACATTAGGTTCCTTATTAACTACTGCCAAGAATCTTGGACCACTGGAATAAAGAAAGGTTCTCATATTAGGGTAACAGTGTTCCTTAAACTCACAATAAGAACATCCTATTGGTAGCTTCATATTACCTGACTTACCATCAGCAACCAGCTCATAGCATGGTTCAGGTATCGTATCTATTTCTATCATTTCCTTAACATGCTTGATTCTTTTAACAACATCCTTGTCTATCAGGTCTATCTTTGTTGTTGTTAAGTGACCATTCTGTTTATCCATGGCTAGGAACATAGCTTCATCAACACCCTCTGCCTGACCATATCCACTTAGCTGGTCTATGTATCCAAAGGGGTCATCATATTCTAAACGACCTTCCTTAAACTTCTTAAAGCCATAGGTTGAGGTTGACTTCACATCAGTTAATATGCCATCAATCTTACAGTCCATGGAACCTTTGATACCCTCAAGCTCTACTCGTTTCTGCTCATCAGTAACATCATGTCCTGATAGTTTAACCAAGGCCAGTATCATTTCCTCAATCAAGTGTCCATAAAGAAACTTAATTAGAGTGTTGGCTTTAAGTCTTTCACCTTTAAACTCTTTCCTTCTATGCTTATACCATAGCTTTCTATCAGGCTGTCCTATGTTAGACATCCTTAAGGTACCACCACTGTAGTCTTTAGGGTAAAGCCACTCTCTCATTATGGTTTCCATGTTGGAACCAAAGTCCTTAAAGATTTGTTCGGCTGGTACCCTAGCTGGGTGACTCTTTGTTTCAGCTAGGTTATATATATCCCTAATTAAATTATCCATTGCTAGTCCTCCTCATTATTTTCTAACTGTTGCTCTATTAGTTTATCTAAAAACCAACGAGCTTTCCTTAAGTCACATATCCCATCCTTAAACCTCCAGCGTGACAAGTATTTCTGTACGCTTGCAGTTAAGTAGTCCATCTTCTGGTCCAATATGAAATCTATTACCTCAATCTTCCCTTGTTTATAATGGCTTGGGTTTGTTTCAGATGTATTTAATGTGTCTGTTGCCACGTTTCACCTACCTTGTATTCACCATCCAATGGACAGTTTAGTTTAAACTTTTCGCCAGCTTCCTTAATCGCCATGACAGCAATCTCACCGAAAACTTTAGCATCCTTTTCATGTACCTCAGATTGTATTTCATCGTGTATATTTCCTATAATTTTATAATCTATCCCCTTTAGTATAGCATATTTATCAAGCAATACTAAAGCTTTTTTCATAATGATTGCACCAGCTCCTTGAAGCAGGGTATTGAGAGCAGAGTGCTCACTTCTAACCCATATCCTTCTACCATCCAGACCAATCAAGTATCCTCTCTTGGAAGCTAGTGTCACTCGTTCCCTAAGAGATTTAAGTGCAGGTGTGTTGTCAAGAAATTGTTTCTTAACAGTCTTACCAACCTTCCTACCACCACCTACAATGGTACCAATCTTCTCATCACCAGCTCCGTAAAGGAAAGCATAGATGAAAGTCTTAGCTTGGTCACGTGTAGTTAGACCAGCTGACTTCTGATTGGCAGTGTGAATGTCACCACTAATAACTTCCTCGGTGTAGTCATAGTCATTCATATAGTGGGCGAGCATCCTTAACTCAAGGCCACTAGCATCCATGCCCACTAACTTATACCCACTGGGTACAGTCCATAGCTGTCTACATTCAGTACCATAAGGTGAGTAGGAAGCAGGAACCTGTGCCATGTTAGGTTTACTGTGTGTCATACGACCAGTAACAGCACCAATAGGATTGACATAACCTCTCACTCTACCATCAATCTCAATGGCATCTACCCAGCTTTGGACCTGTGCTACACGTTTCTGTAACATAAGATACTCAGCTATCTGTTGAGCTTCAGGCATATCAACCTTAGTCAGCACACTCTCATTAACAATAACATTACCCTTATCAGTAAACTCCTTAGGCTTCCAACCAAAGTGTTGAAGGTACCTACCTATCTGTTGACGTGAGCCTAAGTTAAAATCAGGATACAGGTAGTATCCCCATTGAGTTTCACCAGCACCTGTTCGCTCACCTATATGTTTCCAACTCGCACCCTTATCTAACTGTGCTTGATAGCGTTTAGATATAGTACCATCCTTATTGTGCGTCTTACCATTAGGATAATTAAGAGGTATCCATACAGGCAAGGGTTCAAATGTTTTCCTTACTGTAGTTTCCACGTCATGAAGTTTTTGTCTGAGCTCACCAAGTAATAGGTTAGCTTCACGCTCATTAATGGTCCAGCCATTGTTGACTTGTTGGTTTACTATGCGAGCCACGTTGTGCTCAAGCGTAATGCTTTCCTCTTTAAAATCTTCAAGCTCTTTCATGAGGTGTGTATATACTAGCTGTGTTAACTCCACATCTCTCTTACAATACTTAACCATATCCCAAGAGAACTCACCCCACTCATTGTGGTCACCCTTCTCAAAGTTAAGGCGAGTACCCCATGATGCCAATGAATGGCCACCCTCCCTGTGTGGGTGAGCAAGCCTAGACATGACTAGCGTGTCTTGAACAACTCCTTTCCATTTAAATCCTGTAAGTCTTTCCAAGGTGGGTAAATCATATCCAATAATATTATGCCCACAAATATGAGTGATGTTATTATAGCGTACCCAATCAGCAAACTCAAAAATATCATCCCCAATAAATGTATTAGTTGTTCCATGCTCTACCTCCTTAGCAACTAGGCACCATATAGTATCGGGCCTTAGGCCATTAGCTTCTATGTCTAAAATTATTTGCTTCATTAAAATTCCCCTAAGTCATCTGACTCCTTCATTCTACCAGTGTTCTTGTCATAGAACAAGGAACAGGCAGGACCAGTGAGTCCACTGAATCGGTTCTTTAATACTCTTACTACAGTTGTGTTACGTACCTGCTCATCATCAGCCTGTTGGTTACGCTCTAATCCAATCACCATGTCCGAGAGTTGAGCAATGCTTGCTGAACCTCGAAGCTCTGACAGGCTAATCTGGCCACCTTCTTCATGACCCCTACCCATTGGTCGCCTCAAGTGAGAAACGAGGAATAAGCCTACTCCTGTTTCCTGTACGAGCTGTCTTAGCTTGGTCATGATACTATCTATTGCTTTACGTTCATCCATTACCTCTTGGTCACTGACTACAATGGACAGGTGGTCCAATACAATCCACTTACAGTCCAATCCTTTAGCTAGGTACCTTACCTTACTAAGTAAGTTATCCTCACTGGTACTACCGAAGTGGTCATACATAAACACACGCCCCTTACCCATAGTTTTATCCCAGTATACTTTAAGCTCCTCATCATCCATGTCATGGAGGTTAAGGTGCAAAGGTTTGTCAGCTTCAATGGACATAATTCCCAGTGTTGTGTTCTTTACATTTTCCTCTAAGGCGAGGATACCTATGTTCTCTGTGGTTGTGTTGAGTAAGTAATGCTCAAGCTCTCTGACCATTTGAGTCTTACCCATGCCAGCACCACTCGTTATGGTTACTAGCTCACCCTTACGGAAGCCATAAGTTAAATCATTAACACCAATCCAAGGATAAGGTACTGACTCAACTCTAATTTCCTCAGTCAACATTTTCCATGTGTCCTCACTGGCTACAATACCATCAGGCCTGTAGGGTTTAGCATCCCACCACTGTCTAGTGAAGTTAGCAATCTGACCTGCCATCAGCATATCATTAGCATCCTTCCTGTGTAGGTTACACACCTTAACTTTATTAGGTGAGAACAAATCTACTACACTCTTGATTGCTTCCTGCCCTGCACTGTCATTATCAAAGCACAAGACTACCCAGTCAAAGGACTCAAGGTACTCAAGGCTACGCTTGATGTCATTCTTTGCACCCTTAGAGCCAGTGCGTAGACTGACTGATGCGTACTTGTTACCAAACATTTGGTGAACACTCATTGCATCAAGCTCGCCCTCGCAGACTGTGATGTACTTACCACCACCCTTGAATAAATTCTCACCAAACAATCCTACATCCTTACTGTTACCATCATAACTAAAGGCTTTGGACTCAACAACTCTAACCTTGTTGCCCACGTGTGCCCCATCTGTGTCATGGTATGGATAGCAATGCTTCTTAATTAATCCATCCTCACCATACTGTAGGGTAACACCATACTTCTTTACAACATCTGCATTGATGCCCCTGTCTACTATGGCACCACTGTTCCCTGTAAATAATTTCATACTATTTGTTACCTCCCTTGTTACTGCTTCAACTTTACCTTCACCCTTAGGTGCTTCCCAATGTCCACAACCAAAACAATATCCTTGACCAGTAGAGTACCTTGCTAGGTTATCTTTACTGCCACACTCTGGACATGCTTCGTGTTGAACAAAGGTGCCTTGTTGTTCATCATCTCTCATAGTCTACTCCGAGTTGTTTTAATAAAGGCTACCCCCATAAGTAGGAGTAGCCATTTGCATAACACTGTTATGCGTTTATTAAAACGGAACGTCCTCTTTAGTAACAGCTTCAAACTCATCAAGAGCATTGTTACCGCCTGCGTAGGCTACATGATTAAGAACTTGTACTGCATCCAAAGATTTACCAAGGCCATACTTGTCAGTTGCTTGGTGCTCATAGGTAGAGTATGCAACCTTTACCTGTGAACCATTACCAATCAATACTGTACTATCCCAACCATGTTTGTTCTCATCAACAACTGTTGGAGCTGGTAAGTTATTACCTTTAGCTGTTACTGGCTTACGTTTAAACACAAACACATTAGCATCTTTTTGTTTAGGTTTAATACCTGATGCTATTAGTCTATCCCTTTCCTCATCATCTACCTTCAAGTCTATTGAATAAACTCCGGGCATTGGTGTATATTTATCTACCTTAGGCTCAAAAAGAGCTGGGTATAAGGCTTCACCTGTTGCTACTGCCATAATTATATCCTCTGATGTCTGTTGAATTTACTACTAGCCACGACATCATAATGGCCATTAGTATCATTTAGATATACCTTTTATTTTCCTTTTATTATCTCTTAATAATTTATATATCTATAGTAATATTATAACACATAATTACTGATTTGTGTAGTCATTTAGTAAAGATTGTAAATATTTTTTATCTTCCTCCGAGTCAAGGGAATTAAAGCTAAAGTAACCAGCTCTTCTACAGCCATTACACATATCTAAATACTCACCAGTTTCATTGTCTTTATAGACAGACTCATTGTCATTCAGTTGTTTGTTGCATGCTTTACATCTCATCATCCTCCTCCTCAGCAGGCTCACAGTGCTCATAACATTCTGAACACATGTCAGTAATAACAATAGGAGCGGAACAACAGTTGCTCACTACATTAGGTATAAAATAATCTTGATAAGTCATACTCATTTTTCCTGCTCCCATTTTAGAATTTTCATACCTTCTACTATTGTATTAAAAGCTTCCGCTTTAGTCAGCTCTTGCTGTTTCATGTACTCATCTACATGGTCCATGCTATCAACCTCACCCATATCATTAGTGTAACCTTTTTCCTCACACCATACTACATAGTTTCCCATTTTACTCATGATAACCTCTCATATTTGTTATGTATTCTAAGTTCCTCATCATACTCACCCTCTTGCCTACGTGTAGGCTTAGTAGTGGTATGTATGAAGCCTTTCTTTTCCAGTCTTGCGTTTGCTTTGGCTACTTCTGACTGTAGCTTACACATTTCAATCATCATATCTCTAAAACTGTCCATCTTTACCTCCTATATTAAAATTATAAAGTCTACATCTGCCTGATAGAGTTCGTTGTACTCATGTAGGTCTATGATATAGTTTTTTAACAGCTTGTCAAGTGTATCTTCCATAACTTCTATCTCATGATGTGATAATTGTCCATCTTGTTCCTCACAATAAGTCAGATGGTCTATATCATCTTCCCATAGTAGTGTGGATACACCATGCAATGTGTCATAGTTAATTACTTCACCAAGTTGTTTTCCTTTCATGCTAATCATAGCATTTTTATATATATTCATAACTTTTCTACCTCAATTAAATATTTAGTTTCATAGTCCTCAATCATTCTGAGTTCACTATTAGTTATATCACACATGACATATACATTATTGCCATCCCAATCCTCATCTTTCTGTAAGTCAGTACCAATATTATCATCAAACCATTCCTCAAATTCTGATGCCTTATCATACCCTACTGGCGTACTTAATTGTACATTAAATCTAGTTCCTTCATAGTCTATCATTTCTTTCCTCCTTTATATGATAAATCCCATGACAATCCAGCTATTTCAGCTATCTCGTCCTTAATATCCTGCACCCATGCTTCCATGTATGCAAGTTGTTTGTAGTGTACTAATTTATAAAGGTCAGCATTTCTAACCCATAAGTCTATAAAATCAGTACGTGTTATTTCCTTATCCTTTCCAAACCAGTCGGATACTGTTATTGTTGGTTCTTTTTCAACATCAGTAATCTTTTCTGATACTTCCAGAAATTCCTTGCTAATTTTATCCATTTTTGTACTCACTTTTACCTCCAAAGTATTGATTATAATATGTGCTCATAGGTTCCTTATCGCTATCATAACCTAATTCATCTGTTGCATAGGTTACTAAATCTATCCACCTTACACCATAAAATTGAGCCATTCTTTGTATTTCATGTGGTTTAAACCAGCCATGAAATGCACCTGTTACTAGCATATCTAGTACGCCTTCTAATGTTCTATCCATTTTAACCCTCCGGAAATTGAGTTTCTACTTCGTAGATGTCTAATCCTGTAGGCGTGTTTACAAACTGGTCGCCATCTACTTGCGACTCATAGTAGTTAAAATCTTCATTGCCTATTTCTTCTGCTTCTTCACGTGTACCATCAAATGTCCTAGTAAGCGTGATTTCTATACACCACGTTTGTGGTTTTTTCTTATCCATTTTGACCTCCAGTCATTACGCATAACACTGTTATGCAGTTCTAATTACGCATTGAACATGAAATTCACTTACCATTTCACCTGTTGTCAATGCTTTATTCATTCCACCTCTCTCAGCCACGTAATTGCACCAAGAATTCCACCAGTATACAGTACCCTGCTTTTGAGTCAAGTGTACGTATGCTTTTATTTTTTTCATTTTAGTTTTTTCAGTTAGGGTAGTGGGTATTGTTACATCTTTTAAATCCATTCCCAGCCTATTTAAGTTATGACTATCAATACAGGCCACGTTAAAACCTAACATTTGACATACAAACGAAGCCTTTACACAACCTAATCCGGGAATTTCCATAAATAATCTGACAGCCTTACAGACTATTTCAACATCTGTAAGAGATTGCTTTTTTAATTCTTGAACATCCCAAAATAATTTTACAATATTTTCCCTTGCATATTTAAGGCCTTTACGTTTAGAGCCAAATAAATACTTGCTTTCAATGCCATTTATATCAATATCCTTTAATTGATTTAGGCTACTACTCAAAGGCTGTTGAATTGTACTGAATGTAAATGTAATT
>Ga0208299_1002772_pt1 | contig 11522 bp, 16 predicted proteins | sample 15_taG_FD_184089 | JGI IMG/M metagenome (GOLD analysis project Ga0208299, IMG submission 184089) | Marine viral communities from the Subarctic Pacific Ocean - 15_ETSP_OMZ_AT15312 metaG (SPAdes) (version 2) | ecosystem: Environmental > Aquatic > Marine > Oceanic | place: Pacific Ocean | collected...
TTATCTTTTGTTCAATATACAAACCTGCCGCCTTTCCTCGAGCTACTTCAGCGTTTACTGCTGCTGACCACGCTCCCTTCTTAAGTGCCTCTTGTCTAATCTTTCCTAGTTCTCCAATGTGTTTATCGAAAGTAACTTCATATTTTTTCTGCAACTCTTCTCTGAGTTCTCCTGTGTAGGAAACTACAAGTGGATATAGTTTTGGATTCTGTAGTTTACTTGCGTACTGTCTAGCGGAGTTTTCAGCAAAGCCTGCATCTAGCGCGCATTGTGTGGCTGTCTTACGCCCTTCATTAGTTACTAATTCATAAGCGAATTTCATTTGTGATTCTGTGAGTTTCTTTGGTAGTCCCATCCTTGTAATATAGTACAACATAGGCTATATTGCAACCTATGTTATCCGGAAAGGCATTAAGATTATTACTAGATAAGTTCATGAAATCGGAGGTGGCTCAGTCATCTCGTGTGCAAGTAGTCTTACCTGATGGTAAGTTCTATGATGTAACCAGTGTTCAGTTATTAGAAAACAAACTAATTGGGGCCAGCGAGACGCATAGAATTGCCTTAACGGTCAGTAAAGAATCAGCCTGGAGTATGGGGAAAGTAGTTAAAAAAATATGATTAACACAAAATTATCTGATTTAATTTATAGACTTAATGGGTTGGTGCCTAAAAAAGCCTGTGATTATTTTATTTCGTCGTTTGAACACCATATTAAATTAACCTATAAAGAAGGCAGCTTAAAATATGGAGGAGAATATCATGGTAAAAAAGTGGAGGATGATTTTATTTCTCTACCTTTACATGATTATCGGGATCATAAAGAAATAAAACCTGTCTATGATCTAGCCTGTGTTTACCTTGATACCGTCTTATTGAATTATGTTTCTCATTTAAAAAAGAAGGTCTGTGGTACTATATTGAAATCCCAATATAATTTTCCTAGCGCTGTGCGTATTTTAAGATATCAAAAAGGTAATAAAATATTAGATCACTCTGACGCCTCCTATGAGGGGCGTTCTATTTATGCGTCGGTTACACTAAATTTAAACAATGATTATGTTGGAGGAGACTTTTCATTTTTTAATGGAAGACATTTCGAAACTTTTAGCACAGGTGATGCTATGGTTTTTCCTGCTAGCCCCATGTGGATACATGGAACTAAGCCTATAATAAGTGGAACTCGTTATTGTATTAATGCTTTTATTTCACCTGATCTTTAATGAGGTTAGTTTACAGTATTCCCGATAAATTATGGTGGATTAAGGAGTTTTTACCCCCTGCCTTTTATAAGGACTTACATAATTCCATTATTCAACAAAGAGAAAAACTTAAATTCCATTCAGCCAAGGGACTTTGGCCGAAGGCTTTACTTGACTACCAACTTGAGGCTCCGGATCGGTTAGAAATAAAAGACTATAAACCGTTTGAAGAATTAAAAATTCTAGTTAAACATAATCCATTTTTCCAGATGAACCCTGAGAAGATGACTACAACTCTTCATTCTATGAAGAAGGGGGCTGGAATTGATTGGCATGATGATCATAAGTGGAAGTATGGGGCTACTTATTATATTAATAGAAGATGGAATGAGAATTGGGGTGGAGAATTTATGTTTAAAGATAAATTTGCTCATGGCTTTCTTCCCCTCGTTGGTAATTCTTTAGTTATTGTTAAGGCTCCCGTCCAACATAAAGTTAATCCTGTGTTGAGTCCAATTATGCCCAGGATGTCAATTCAGATATTTATGCGTTGACAAATTAAATAGGAGTAGTAGTGAAACCTGAAACAAAATTTTGGCATGAACTTAAAAAAAATACACCTAAAATATCATGGACTAGGCTGGAAAACCTTAGCGCTTTCGGCACTCCTGATCTATTGGGCTATACTAATAGTGGCAAGTTTTTTACAGTTGAATTAAAAGTTACAAAGACAAACAAAGTCCGTCTCTCTCCACATCAAAAAGCATTTCATATTAAACATCCAAACAATACATTTATTCTTATTAAGGCCCTGGGTGCCAGGCACAAGGGCATAAAACTTTATGAGGGAAAAAATGTTATGAAGCTTGATGCTTGCGGCTTGAGTCTTGAACCAAGGTGCTTGGGGCTTGACGCTTGCTGCTCTCATCTGCAGCTTGACGCTTGATGCTTGAGACTTTGCGCTTGCTGCTTGCCGCTTGACGCTTCATCTCTTCAAATTCTTTGAGCCATTGGGGGGTGAGGAAATTCTTAATTCTAGACATTAATGTTTGCCATATGATATATTTTTTACTTCAGGATTCCAGCAATTTCTACAATCACCGCAAGCGTTGTCTTGCTTAGGAGCAGGACAGGTCGCGCCTGAGGTTACGACTGTCGACGTGTTAGCCCAGCCGCCCGCTGCCGCCTGGTCGATCATTGGCATTGAAAATCTTATAACTAAATTATCAGGGCACATGGGCATGAAGTGCTTCACCCAGGCCTCCCGCGTGGGCATCCAATGACTGGTCCCAGGGGTTAACCTGCAAACTGCAAAAATTTTCATGAGATGATCTTCATCCTGAACATCTCCGGAGTCATGCCACCTAAATTCTTTTTGTTTTTTTGAGTTGATTAACAATGCCATGGCACCGCTCCAGAGCTGGTGTTTAACGCTGGCTAGTCTCTTGTATTGTGCTTTTTGTACAACCTGAAATACATAACAACCCTTGAGCGCATAGCAATTGTAACAGACTGAGTCTTTAACCAGTCGGAGCTTGGAGCCGGTCTTGCATTCCTTAGCCGGTAGCCCATAGGCCCAACCAGGCATTTTTGAAGGCTTAGATAGCCCTCCGACCAGATCCCATGCTTGCTGTGTGTTCATACTTTCTAGATTCATATTATTAAATTATTGTGTTCTTTTTAAGGCAGCTTGACGCTTGCTGCTTGGCGCTTGTTGCTTGAGGCTTTTAAAAAATTTCTCACAGCTGGCAAGATATGCCCGTGGCAGCGTGTGATGGGGCCGCAGGAAATAGTGTGTTAAGTCGTTGTGTTTAATTCTCTTCATTTTCTTTTACTCAATCTATAGGCCTTATATTTTATATAAAGCTTTATGTACTGATTCGCTATATTATTTGTATTATGCTCCTGGATCCTGAGTGCTTCTCTTAGATATCTTATTATATCTTTATCAGTCTTAACCGGTAGCATCATATCTCCTTTACTCATCTCTTATCTTTCTCATTTTCTCCTGGTCCTCTTTCACTAGTCGAAGGATCTCCTCCAGAGCGTCTGCTATTCTTTTTAATTGTGTTGTATCCATATTATTCCTTTCTAAATTCATCCTATACTATCTCATACTCATTGTCAAGCTTGATGCTTGCTGCTTGACACTTTTTATTTTTTTAATTTTAAAAAAAATTTTTTTTCATAATTCCTGATCCCAGATCCCACTATGTACCCTCACTTGCGCTAGTACACTTCACGCAAGATTTTTTTGCGTGGGATCAGGGATCAGTTGCTGTCCTGTGCAGGTAGGCATGACACTTGCGTTTGCATACCATATAGGATCCCAAGCGTAGTACCTGTACTATAGCCGTTAAAATCCGGCAGTTACAACATCTGATCCCAGATCCCCCAGAATAGCCTCGGGTCACGCGCGACCTCTTCCCGTGGGGGATCAGGGATCAGTTCGCTGGACTCTTGGTGAATTCGAGATTCTGCCATCAAGCTAACAGCGAAGTTGATACCCTTGTGTCTTATTTTCTTCCCTTGGAAAGACACCAAACCAAGTTTTAGATGGCTATGTTATGAACATTGCCACACTAGAAGTCTGTAAACTCTCCAACACCACAGTTTATACAAGCAACTTGTGGTTTGGCCCACTCATCATAAGAAGTAAATTCATGACAAATTGGACAAGTAAAATTATTCATTTTCTTCTTTTTCCTTTTTCATTTTTTCTACTTCTGCTTCTTTTTCATTTATTTTCAATTGCAAAATATTTCTTTGTTCCAACAGCGCGACTAGCTGTCCTGAAGCATATGCAAGATCAATATATATTTCTGGATTATATGTTTTCATGTTAGGAGTATATAGGAGAATTGTGGCAAAAGTATGGCGCCAGAGAAAATAATTTTCTTGACAAAACCCATAAAATCCTATATACTTGGTCGGTGGCTGGGGAAGGTGGTTAGTATATAATATAAAAAAATCTGTCTTAAAATAGCCACATTTCAAGTATAGGATATTATAATAATAAAGGAGAAAACAATGAGTGCAAAAATACGTATGAACACCGAGTTAAGAAATAAAATTCTTAATCGATATGGAGATCATGCAGAAAAAGAAAATACACAAGAACTTGAAGCAACGAAGCAAGCAAGAGAAAAAGTTGATGAAATATATCCATCTACTTTTGAACTTGCAAGACAAGTTGTGGAGAGATCATATCCACCAGAAGATGTTTTAACTTGTAGAACATTAAAACAAAAATATGGTGAACCTCTTGATGTAGTTGCAAAAGATAAATGTTTTTATTTTTCTTATGCAAGAGAAAACCCTAGTGAAGATGAAGATAAAAATGTTTCAGAACATTTTGACTTTGGCTTATTTGGTGAGTGTGATAGTTCTGACAGTTATAACAATGAGAGTGGCAAAAAGTTTGCTTATGCTTATTATCGTGATGAGTTAAAAGCAAAAGACCTTAATGCAGACATCATGGCACAACAACATGATAAGGAGAACAACCCACATAAAACTAAACACATGGACTTAAATGATAAGGCGCTTGGTTATAGTGGTTACTCTAGTTATAATGCCCATGATAATAATGTCGGAATTGCTAAAGACTTTGATAAGCAATATGAGTTAGATATTATTGGAACTAGTCATTGTAGATCAAGAACTATTGCTTGTACTGAACAAGAGTTTTTGATTTTTCAAAACTTCAAGCAAGCAAAGAACCAATTAATAACTTGTCATCAAAAATGGATTGATAGCATTGAAAAACAAAAACAAGCTATGAAAACAGGATTGAAAGCATATCGTTATTTAAGTGAGGGTGTTGAGTTGATGACAGAACTTGGTGTCCATTGTGATGAAGCAGAATTAATCAGAACTAACTCAACCGGTTTAGTAATTTATAATCCGGTTAATTTAGCTAACATGATTAAGGGTATGAAAAACACAACCATAACAAGGGAACAAAAAATTGCCTTTAGGAAGCAATATGAAAAAGAAAATAGTTTAAATTAACTATTGACATTAAGCATGGGATATGATATAATTATCCCATGTTTAACAAATCAAATAAAGGAGAAAGCATGGAAAATACAATCCTAGTCGTAAAAGTAAGATCATATTCAGATGGAGAAAAAATTTTCTTCATTGAAAAATCTGCACCAACAGTAGAAAAAGCAGTTGAATATTTAGTTGCCCTTAACACATTAAATACTGAAAAAGACATAACTTTTGTTATGTGCAAGGAGTTCAGAGACAGTAGGTACACAACAATATGATTAATGGAAAAACTTTTATAATTACTTACTATTCTGCAAGTGATAAAAAAACAATAACAAGAGACGCGCTTTGGAACGACAAGTCAAGATATTGGTTGTCTAAAGCTGGTCGATTACTTTGTACTTATTTTGACATTGAAGCAAATGATTACAGAAATGCTAGCGACAGTTGGACAATAAGACATGAGTAAAAAACAAATCATAAATGAGTTAAGAGAAATATTAAAAGTGTATCACTACGAAAGTGATACACAACTCATGAGCAAGGACGTTGTGACAAGTCTTGAAAATTTGCTAGGAAGTTTGCTTCATGAATAAACTTTGCCAAGGACCGAGTTGCCATCAGTACGACACCACAGATAGGAAACGAGGACCAAAAGGAAACAAAAGAAATCAAACTAGAACAGTTGGAACTTATAATTATGGTAGTGGAAACTTTTGCACTCTTAATTGTCAGAACGATTGGGCAAAAGAATATATGGACCGAGCAGTTGACCACTTTGGCAGATTACATCAACCTAAAATAATGACAGCAGAAAACTCTTGGGTTAAACGTGAGAATTATTATAGTTGGCAACGAGAAAATGGAGAACCGAGATATTACTATCGCAACATATGTACCAATGAAGAAAGACCATTGACCGAGCAACAATATAATGACCACAATTATAATTTAAATATTTAACTTGACTTTTATTCTCATATGGGATATAATAGGACTATGAAAACAATTCAATATAATAATAAAACAATTAAGATACCAGCGTACTTTGCTAATAACGTGGGAGATGAAAAAGGTTTAGAGATGTCAACTCATACTAATCCTTTTAGTGGTCAACAATGTGAGTTACCGGATTTTGCTTCTACTATTTATTGCAACATTAAAGATGCAGAGTGGGCAAAAGAATATAAGATCATGCAACAAGGTCTTACTTGGTTTCAGAAATACTTTACGAAACAATACTATGTATTGTTAGATTAGTATAAACCATGTGGCGTGGCGCCAAGGCGCCACGCTTCGAGTACCATAGATAGTGTGTCAAGCATTATTATGGGATATTATGGGAACATAATGTCGCAGGCAATACATCTAGTGTGTTGTATATATACACACACATGTGACAAATATGTCACGCGCCCGGATCAAATCACATACAATCACAGGTAGAATTTTTTTTTTATTTAAATTTTTTTTTTCACACATAAAAATTTTTGCGCCCCTTCGGGGCGCAATAGAGGTACCAACTCGATCCATAAATTTTAAATTCGTCCAAAATGGGTTTTTTTTAACTCAAAAAGGGGTCCCAAAGTTTTTACTTTAGGCCTTGATTCACACGTTTAAAGCGATAAAATACTTAATAAGTTCCCAAAAAATTCTGCAAAAAATTTTGTGGAAAAATTTTGCTATGATAGATAAAGATAAATTACAGAATTTTGACAAGCTCCCAGAAGACGTAAGAAGACAGTTTTCCCTTTATATGAACCAATGGAAAGACAAGAAAAAGGGTCTACGTGTTAAATCTGACTTCTTAAGTTTTGTTAAGCATGTTTGGCCCGAATTTATAGAGGGGTCCCACCATAAAAAGATTGCTAATAAATTTAATGATCTGGCCGAGGGAAAAATTAAGAGACTCATTATTAACATGCCCCCGAGGCATACTAAATCGGAATTTGCTTCTTTTCTTCTGCCAGCATGGATGGTGGGAAAGAATCCTAAATTAAAAATAATACAATCTACAAATACTACTGAGCTTTCAGTTAGGTTTGGTCGTAAAGCTAAACAACTAATTGATTCTCCAGAATATCAACAATTTTTTAAAACTAGACTTAAAGAAGATTCTCAAGCTGCAGGAAAATGGGAAACACAACAAGGTGGAGAATACTATGCTGCCGGTGTTGGTTCTGCCATTACGGGAAGGGGTGCAGATTTATTAATTATTGATGATCCCCATACTGAGCAGGATGCAATGAATGCTAGTGCTTTGGATAGAACTTATGACTGGTTTACCTCTGGACCTAGACAACGTCTTCAACCTGGTGGAGCAATTGTAGTCGTAATGACTAGATGGAATGAAAAAGATTTAACAGGACGTTTAATTTCAGCACAAAAAGAACCTAGAGCTGACAAGTGGGAGATCATAGAGTTCCCTGCAATCATGCCGTCCGGAAGACCCGTGTGGCCTGAATACTGGAACCTGAAGGACTTAAACTCGGTTAAAGCGTCTATTCCTGGAAGTAAATGGAATGCGCAGTATATGCAGAACCCTACTTCAGAAGAAGGTGCATTAATTAAAAGGGAATGGTGGAAGGACTGGGAGCCTGATGAACTTCCGCCCCTACAACATGTCATTCAATCTTATGATACAGCTTTCATGAAAAAGGAAACTGCAGACTTTTCTGCAATTACCACGTGGGGAATTTTTACTCCCAATGAAGATAGCGCTCCTGAATTAATTTTAGTGGACGCATTAAAAGGAAGATACGAATTTCCAGAACTTAGGAGAATTGCCTTAGAGCAATATGGTTATTGGAATCCGGAGACCGTTATAATCGAGGCTAAGGCTTCAGGGCTCCCTCTAACTTATGAGTTGCGTAAGATGGGAATTCCTGTTATAAATTTCACACCTAGTAAAGGAAACGATAAACATACTAGAGTAAACTCGGTATCACCTCTTTTTGAGAGTGGCCGAATATGGGCGCCCAAAGAAATGGAGTTTGCTCAGGACGTAATAGAAGAATGTGCAGCGTTTCCATACGGGGATCATGACGATCTTGTCGATAGTATGACACAAGCCGTAATGCGATTTAGACAGGGAGGTTTAATCACCCACCCAGAAGACTACAAAGAAGAAAAAGTAGTCAAAACGCAAAGGACATATTACTAATGGCAAAACGACCAGGCGACATTGTGGATTGGAGAAAAAGTTGGGAGTGGGCTAGCGACGACTATGACCCTACGACTGGAGGTCCCGACGAAGTCGAAGAAATAAAAATTGACGAATTAATGCTTCCTAAAGATGCAAAAGGAATTGGAACTCTAGATACAGAAAATACCAGAGTAGCAGGCGGTGGAGCAAGAGGTTGGAAAGCTCAAGAGATAGCTATGGACTGGGCATGGGATAGATATGGAAAAGAATTTTATGATCTTTCTGATGCACTACAAATGGAACTTTATGGTGAAGCTTTAGATTTTGTTGATGAAGCAGGTATGGCTGAAGGTGGAAGAATCGGTCTTAAAAAAGGATCTGTTCATGCACCCGGAACTCATAGTTGGTTTTTACAACATATGAATAAAAAAGCTGGAGGTGGAAGAATCGGTTATGCTTACGGACCTAATGATCCAGGGGAAATAGTAGAAGATGATTTAACAACTGTAGAATTGATGCAAGATCAAGGAATTCCTTACGGGCCTCAGGCTTCAGGAATCAATAAAGATGTTCTGATAGAAAAAGTAGTAGAAGAATTTATTAAACGAAAAGGTCGTAAACCACGATCGATTGAAGAGATTAAAGAATTTTATATGATGGAATTGGCAGGCGGTTCAGAAGGCCCTCAAAGAGTTGCTTATAATCCAGGAGATTATGATCCTATGATAGTAGAGGAGTATGAAAAATATAAAGCTGGACAAGAGGGACAGGGACCTGTGATGAGCATTGATGAATTTCTTCTAATGGAAAGATCTAATGTTGCACGTGGAGGATTACCAGGCATATTAGGAGTCTAGGTGAAGCTACATCATTACAATCAAATGATGGCGCATCTTACGCGACGTCAAAAGTTTTCAAACGGTGGAGATGCACTTCTACCAAAACCAAATCCATTATCACCAGCACAACGAAACCAAAAAGTATTTAGTGACTATGTAGGTAGAATGAAAAAATATCTTGCTGACGGAGTCGGGATGCCAGAGTGGTTCGTTAAAGATTTAATTTTTCAGAAAGCAGATGAACTAGGAATAGAATTAAAAGCTAGCGGTGGTAGAATTGGTTTAAGATCGGGAGCCTCTCTTGCAAGTTATCCTTTATTTAGAGGAACAACAGGACCAAATAGAATATTAAAAGCTCCGCGTGGAAAAGAAATGCTAGAATGGTTACCCGAAACAGGAGCCTTAGCAGCTTCAGCGACTTTAGCTTTAAGAGACAGAGAGGAAGATGACTTAACTCATAAATCTGTTCCCGTAGATACGGGAGAAGGTGTTTATATCGGAGACAGAGGTGAAAAAGAAAAAGAAAGACAAAGAATTCTGGAAGAAGAGAACAAAAAATTAAGAGAGGGTAAATGGGGTAAACCCGATGATAAAATAAAGATTCCAACTTCTACAGGTCATCCACCACCTGAAATAAAAAAATGGGAACCACCCATATCATATCCACCTAAGGCAAAAGATTTTCAACTTCCAGGTTTCCCTGATCAATCCGAAGAATTAAATAAACCACAAATTGTTACTTTTGCTAAAGATAAAAAAAAAGTAAAGAAAAAACTTGAAGAGATTGAACCTTATGGAGGAGCAGACTTTATTGGAACATCTAAAAAAAAAGATAGAACAAAAGATAAAGAATTTCTAAAAGTTTTTGAAGAATATAAAAATACACATTTTGGTGGTAATGAATCAGCTGCTGCTAGATCTATTAATGAAAGCAGAGAAAAAATAAGAGCGCTTAGACTTAGAGTAACTACTGACGATGGAAGAACTGGAAGATTTAGCACTGCTCATGAGGAAATAATAACTACAGAAGTTCCAAAAAATCCAATTCGTTCTATTGATGCAACTACTGAAGTAAAAAGAGATCAAAATTATTTTAAAAATTTCTTAACAAAAGAAAATAAAAATGAATACATGTCTGCACAAAATATTGCTAATGTATTAAAGTTTAAATTTGGGGATGGATTATCAGAAAAGTTAGCCAAATCCGAACGAAATGCTTTTACTGGAATGTTAGATCAACTAAAGGTAAAAAGTAAAGAGGTGCCTGGTAAAAGGTATAAGACATATAAATTATCTGATGTTGTAAATAAGTTGACTGAAAAGTATAAAGGTAAACTAGTAAAAGGAGACGTACTATATTCAACAGAAAGACTAAAAGTTGAAAATAGATTAGATCCAGAGCTTTACAGTAAAGTATTAAATACTGCTAAAAGTAGAGTTAATTCTCTTTTAGAAAAAGAAGGTTTAAAATATAAATCAAAAAAAGGTACATCAGGATATCCAGTAGATGATATAGAACACCCTATTTCAATAAAAGAAACCGATAAATTTCCAAAGTTATTTAAAAATTCAAATGTTAATAAAATAAATTCTCTTGTTTATGGAGATCCTTTAATTAATCAAGAAGTTAAAAAAGTTACGGGCTATGAGTCTAAGCATAATAAATGGTTTAAAGAATTAAATGATATGGTGGGTAAAGAAATAACAAAAGAGAAAAAAGTCCGATTAGAAGACATAAAAGAAGAAATGAAAGAAAATTATTTAGAGTTGGTAGAGAATATTAGTGATTTTGACAAACTCAAGGCCATACTTAAACAAGCAAGACCAGACTTAAAGATTTCTGATTCATATATAGAATACCTAACAGGTCATGTTGATCGTTTAGTGCCAATAAACATTAAACTTCCTAAGGTTGGAGAAAAATTTAAATCAGAAGATATTTTTGCAGATACGAGAAATGTAGATAAAAGATATATAATTGGCTATGTAGATAAGATCAATCCTAAAGCTAAATTATTTAGTGACCTATCTACAAAAGAAAAAGAGATTTATGAAGCAAATGTAATAGCTCAAAATGCGGAAATATTGGGAGATTTTTTTAAAAAAATTGGTATCCCTGAAAGTCAGATTAGCTCCATGAAAGAGGAGTTTTATTATCCTATTCCATTCAGGGAATGGAAAGTAAGAAAAGCTACAGGAGGACCGATATATGGCAAGTACGCGAAACAAATCGCAGGTATATCCTAAGACCTGGCTCCTGCCGCCTGAATCAGGACCCACGCCTCAGGGCTTGAATATTAATTATAATACTGTTAAAACAGTCAAATTGGAGAAAAT
>Ga0208299_1002773_pt1 | contig 11519 bp, 8 predicted proteins | sample 15_taG_FD_184089 | JGI IMG/M metagenome (GOLD analysis project Ga0208299, IMG submission 184089) | Marine viral communities from the Subarctic Pacific Ocean - 15_ETSP_OMZ_AT15312 metaG (SPAdes) (version 2) | ecosystem: Environmental > Aquatic > Marine > Oceanic | place: Pacific Ocean | collected...
CTTCTTCATCTTCTTCGAGGTGGGCGCCTTCTGCGGCTGCCATTGCATCGTTGTTGGCTTGCTGGACGAAGTTGTCGGCAGAGTTCATGGACGACCAGCCTTGTGGGACAGGTGTCATATCTACGACCAACTCTTCAATAAGGTCAGCTAGCATTTCTTCGGTGAGGTTGATGTCTTCGTCGACGGACTCGTTTGTCTGGACGTTTTCTTGGTCTTCTCCTTCGCCGGCTGCTGCGACTTCTGCGGCGTCGCTCGCCATCTGGTCAAGGTCCGATGCTTGATCCTCTTCCAGGGCAAGGTCATCAGCCATAGCTGTAGCATCGATCATGTCTGAACTCTCAACAACCTCTTCCTCTTCTTCAAGGCGGGCTTTGAGGGCATCAAAATCGATCTCGACGATCTCGTCGGCAGCCGGAGCATCAATCTCCTCGTTTGCAAAAGCAAAAGGAACCTCTTCGGTGAACTCCATTAGGTCTTCGCCGTCGGCTCCATCTTCTTCTAATCCCATTTCGTCCTGCTCCAAGAGTGTGTCGAGAGCTTTCTTAACATCTCCCGAATACTTCTCTAGTACGGCAGTTTCCGCATTTTTAAGTGCGGCTTCCTTGAGGGCTTTAGCGTCTACAATCGCTTCTTCTAATAGTGAAGACATAGAATTACTCCAAATCTGATGACTTATCAAAAATAAATAGTTCGTAAGATGGGGAAATGACTAATAGTTGTGATTTTGAGGACTCTGTCTGAGTTTTTGTCAATATATGGACTCAAGGCGGACAAATATAAAACTATTTTTAAACTCACCCCTTGTATGCTATCGAGTACCATACATTAGCAGCGCTGCCAGAATATGCTACATATGTAGCGGTCCCACTATCGCGATTTATCACGGAAGCATTAACAGACCCATCAATTTTGTCGCCCGAGAGGGCGGATCCTGTAACATTTATTACATTAGCCTGTGCGTTGTCTGACGCATCTTTGATGGTTATCATCAGACCGTGGGTTGTAGAACTAATTGCAGGAAGTGTAATATCGTGTTGACCTGTGCTTGTGTCGACTAGATATACTCTATAGAAGGGAGCTGTAAGGGTCTGGTCTCCGGTTATCTTTGTACCGAACGATATCCATTCGGCGCGCTTCATATGTATGTCCGTGTTGCAGTAGACGTCGCCATTAGCCACCAAGCTACTATTAAAAGTAGCCGCCGCATTATTAACAGTAATTCCCTGATTGTGAACGGAAGCACTGTTATTAAAGGTTGCAGTATCGTTAAAGGATGATGTACCGTTGTTTTCAAGAGAACTATTGATTGTTAGGGCGGTAGTGTTGACGCTCGCTCCTGCATTAAAAGTCGCTAAAGCTTGGAAATTGTGAGCGGTGTGGGATATGACACGCTCCGAACCACTCAGGATAACTTCGCCGTCAGTTGCTTTAACGGTAGTATCGCCTGCATCAGACTGAAGCATGAGGTTGCCGGCGTTGGACCGGACCGAGAGCAGCGTTTCACCACCATCGTAAAAGTTACTCAGACCAATGGCTGCGCCCGAGAAGCCGCCCCCGCCCATGGAACCGGAGCCCAACCAGATCCCAGCGTAGCTCTCGTTGCCGCCGCCGAGGGCCGGGTTTGAGGCAGAGACCCAGAGTCCTGGTCCTGCGCTGGGCGCTGTAGTAGAGACGATAACATCAGAAGAAGTTACTGCAGCGTTCAGGTTAACCGTACCATCAAATGTAGAGTCGACTGCGAATTCGGCGCCTTCAGCATCGATAAAGCAGATGTCCTCGTCTGCTGCATCCGTCATCATGAACATCCCGTCACCGAGTGCGGCACTACCACTGGCAGAAGAAGAAACGAACAGAGCTATATAGCCGTCGTTGTCTTCGCGGTCGGTGCCCCACTGGAGGCTGTCAACGTCGGTGTTTAGCTCACCGTCCGTGCCGGCGAACAGAATGCCGCCTTCATCTAGATCAGAAACCGCAAGAGATCCAGTAACGGTGGTGGCAGATGAAGAAATTGACAGCGGTGAACCGCCAACAATAGCGCTCGCAGTTACGGCTGTAAACTGAGCATATGTGCCAGACACCGTTGTGGCGTCAGCAATCGGTCCGGTAGCAGTAATACCTACGCTGTTGAGATCCAGACCACCCCAGAGCATAGCAGCACTGTTGAGGGCGTTTAAGGTGCCACCAACATTAACATCGCCGGAACCAGAGATCGAACCACTGACAATGAGAGAACCAGATACAATGATGTTGTCGGCGGATGCACTACCAAGTATAATAGAGTCTGCTGCTGCTGCGTTCTCATCTAGTATGAGCATCGTTTTGTTGCCACAAATGAAAGATATTCCGTCGTTACCGGGCACACCGGATCCACCAAATTTAATTGCCGTATCATTATCGTTGTTCGCGAAAATGTACCCGGTGCCGGATTTTCCGACCCTGAGATGTCCATAGATATCCAATTTAGTGTCGCCGCTGGCCGCTAGGCTGGGGGTAGATGTACCAATCCCAACTATTCCCGAGCCAGTAACAAACAACAGCGGCTCAGTTGCGGTCAGCCCATCGACGCGAAACAGTGCTTCATCGCCAGAAGATGAAACGTGCAGCGTTGCACCAGGAGCATCGCTCGTTCCAACCGACAGGCTGCTGGTTGTGTAGGCATTGGATGAATCAAGTTCTGTAAAGATGCCACCTCCACCTCCGCCTCCGGGCAGGTTAGTTAAGCCAGAACCATCGCCATAGAAAGCAGAAGCAGAGATGTTCACTGATGAAGATAAGACTCCGGCGGTGTCAATTGCAACCTGTCCCTGTAGTGTTAGATTGCCACCATCGGCGGATATAAACATGCCCGTACTTGCAGCAAGAATGGACATATCAGTGCCAGTGTCTGAAATCTGTTGGCGCCCTCCGGCCCCAAAGTAGAAAGCAGAAGCCGACAGTCCTGTGGATGCAGACACTGAGGTAGCATTTAATATAATGTTGGCACCATTGATGTCTAGGTTGGTGCCGTTGTTTGTGATTTTGAATGTATTGGTTGCTCCATCAAAACTTAGAGAGTCTCCCGATTGAACTTGCATCGGTCCATACACCTGTGTTGTTGATGAAGAAATTGTAAGGGGAGAGCCTCCAACAATAGTGCTGGCGGTTACCGCCGTGAATGCTGCATATGTACCGGACAGTGTATTACTGGCAGGAACCCATATTAAATCAGCAGAGCCTGAGATCTCGCCCGAGACCGGGGAATCTCTTCTAAACTGAATGGCATATTCTGGGCCGTCGGCGACGTTAACCGCGCTGGCGGTAACTCCCGTTAGATTAGATCCATCGCCATAAAAAGTTGATGCTGATACGTGAACAGAAGCTGATAAAGAACCAGAACCATCTGTAGTTAATCCGGAGGAGCCGCTAAAGCTCCCATTATTGTTAAACTGAATGTTTGTGTCTTCGCCTCCTGGGGTCCCGGCGGCGCCTGAACCACTTACATATGCCCAACCTTGATTTTGAATAGCCATTAAAATATACTCCTGCTCTTATAAATAGACTCCCGAATGCAAAAAGGGTGGGTACCCCGAAAGATACCCACCCTTAAGTGTTAGCAGAATAAATCGGCTAGTCTAGGACTATACGATTCGCCACTTGTCAGAACCGACATATACCAAGGAGACCGCGGCGTACGAGGACTCTAGAACGATCGATGAAGCACCATCGATGTCCTGGGATCCTGCAGCGTTGATTGTCATGGTTGCACCACCTGGAAGGGATGCTGCCTTGACACTGAGCTGATCACCGGCATCCGGGGATGCTGGTAGAGTCATGGACTCGGCTGCAGCGGACGCGAGGTCCGCAGCGTAGTTGAGACCCTCAACGAGAGTGCCACCGTTGCTCCAAGCAGACGGAGCAACAGCGCCATCAGAAGAGAGCTGACCGTTGGTAGCAGTTAGACCTGCACCAGCGATCTGACCGATGATGGTTGCCCAAGAGCGGCTCTTGAGAGCGCCATCAGTAGCGTCACGGTAGTACATTGCATCAGCAGCGATATCGAACGCAGAGTCGAGGTCAGCAGAGAACTGAATCGAAGCGTTGCTCAAATCAATCGCACCGTCAGCTGTGATTGCTGCCATTGTGGAAGCGCCATCAACGTTTAGTGTGCTAGAGAAATCAATCGCACCGTCAGCTGTGATCGCTGCCATTGTGGAAGCTCCATCAACGTTCAGTGAAGAAGCAAACTGAGCAGCCTCGTCAACGGTGAGATCACCGCGGACCTGCGTGCCAACACCAGAAGCTGCGAGCTTTGTATCGCCCGAAACGTCCATTGTGCTGTTTGCGTCGATTGCGCCAGAGAAGCTAGCTGCTGCCAAAGTGGAAGCGCCAGAGACTTCGATCGTAGAGCTGAACGATGCAGCCTCATCAACGGTGAGATCACCGCGGACCTGTGTGCCCACGCCGGATGCGGCGAGCTTAGTGTCACCAGACACATCAAGTGTGCTGTTGAGGTCAGAAGCGCCGGCAATCGTGATACCAGCCTGCAAGTTCATTGCACCCTGGAAGTCGGAAGTGGAGTTAGCGTCGATTGCGCCAGAGAAGCTAGCTGCTGCCAAAGTGGAAGCACCTGCAACCTCAAGAGCATCTGCCATATCGACTGCGACTGCGCATGTAACGCCGTCGGCGTCGACGGAGAAGATGTCTTCGTCGGAAGCGTCACCTACCCAGATCATACCGTCGCCGAGGAAAACACTGCCACTGGCGGAAGAAGACACGTACAATGACAGATAACCGTCGTTTTCTTCGCGATCATCGTCCCAGCCAAGCGCGGCGTTGTCTTCGAGTTCGCCGGCAGAACCAGCGAGAACAATGCGACCAGATGTGAGGTCAGAGATCTTAGCAGACGCCAAGACAGTTGCGCCATCAACATTCAAAGTGCTGTCGCAATCGACTGCACCCTGAGCGTTGAGGGTAGACTCCATAATAACTGCACCAGAAGCGGTGACTGCTGCAAAGTTGGAAAGTGCTCCAACTGCAGTAAGGGCACCAGCAACGTCAAGAGCTGCTTGCATGTTAACATCACCCTGGAAATCTGCAGTCGAGTTTGCGTCGATTGCACCAGAGAACGATGCTGCTGCCATAGTGGAAGCACCTGCAACAGCGAGAGCTGCCTGTAGGTTCATGTCGCCCTCAAAGTCCGAAGTGGAGTTAACGTCGAGTGCGCCACCAATGGTGGCAGCTGCGCCAACCTTAAGGTCACTGGAACCGGAGATGACTCCGGAGTTGCCGAGGTAGGCGAGGGCGGCATTTCCCGCTGCGTTCACAACAGCGATAGAGCCAGTCTGGGCGTAGATCGCGTTGCCGAAGCCGTCCTTGGACTGAACCCACAGCGCCGAGCCGTTGTATGTCAGCTTCGAGCTGTCTTCGAGTTCACCGCCAGAACCAGCGAAAACAACACGACCAGATGTGAGGTCAGAGACCTTAGCAGATGCCAAGACAGTTGCACCAGCAACGTCGAGAGCTGCCTGCAAGTTTACATCACCCTGGAAGTCTGCAGTCGAGTTTGCGTCGATTGCGCCAGAGAAAGATGCTGCTGCCAAAGTGGAAGCGCCAGCGACTTCAAGTGTGCCGGCAATGTCAGCATTACCGTTGAGGTCAGCTGCACCAGCAACCGTGATACCAGCCTGCAAGTTCATTGCACCCTGGAAGTCGGAAGTGGAGTTAGCGTCGATTGCACCGGAGAACGATGCTGCTGCCATAGTGGAAGCGCCAGCGACTGCAAGAGCCGACTGGAGGTTTACATCACCCTGGAAGTCTGCAGTCGAGTTTGCGTCGATTGCGCCAGAGAAAGATGCTGCTGCCAATGTGGAAGCGCCTGCGACTGCCAAAGCAGCCTGCAAGTTTACGTCGCCCTGGAAGTCGGCAGTACCGTTAGCGTCAAGCGCTCCATCAACCGTTACATCCTGAAATGATGCTGCTTCATCAACGGTGAGGTCACCGCGAATCTGCGTGCCAACACCAGAAGCTGCGAGCTTTGTATCGCCCGAAACGTCCATTGTGCTGTTTGCGTCGATTGCGCCAGAGAAGCTAGCTGCTGCCAAAGTGGAAGCGCCAGCTACGGCAAGAGTGGACTGCATGTTAACTGCACCAGCGATGTCAGCAGAGCTGTTTGCATCGAGAGCACCGTCGACACGGAGATCCTCTTCCTGTCGTAAGGAGCCGCTCATAATTGCGTCTCCGAGTTGGAATTTGTAAGCCATTTTTTAAATCCTCCTAAAGATTAAATGACGAAACGCGTGGAAAAAACAAAAAGGTTTGGGGGTATCACTATCGGAGGAAGGAGTTGCTAAAAATATATACCCACACTCGTTTCACATAACATATAGCCTTAGACGAAATGAAAAGAAGAATATTCTATATTATTTATTTTTAGTAAATGAACCAGTTTGTTCCGTTAGAGTAGATAAGTACTGAACCATACGGAGATTCTATGTGGGCCGCTGATTCGCCGTCTATTGTTTGAGATCCCGACGGGTCCAATAGAATAGTGTCGGATGCTGAAGCATTGCCGCTCTCATCTTTTATAACAAGGACCTGTCCTTCTGCAAACAGGGTGGCATTGAGTTCTATTGCTGTGGGTGTGCCTGTAACTGCCAAGAAGTATTCTGAGGCTGATGCCGTGTGGCTTGTTACGATCGCTGTTCTCGCATGTATTAATCCGGCATCAACGCTTAAGCGATTGTCGGAGCTATTATAAGCTATATTGGAGGAGCCGCTTATTTCGTTAGAGATTGGATCGTCAACTCGAAATTGTAAAGCCCCGATGGGTCCGTTACCAGTAGTTACAGCAGACGCAGTAATATTAGTAAGATAGCGTCCGTCGCCATAATATAAGCTTGATGACACATGAGTCGAAGCTGATATTTCAAAGAACGACGCATAGCTGGCTGTCAAATCTGTAGCCTTCACACAACTAGAGGACAGACTGTTCTCTCCGCTGCCATCTATATCACCCATACTAGCGACGACGCCGCCACCATTAACAGTATCATGGATCTCGATGGCGCCGGCGATCTTCAGCGGAGAACCACCATACAGCGTGCCGGCAATATATACATCGGCGCCAAAAAGGGCATCTGCAGAGGCGGATATATCCCCAATAACTGTTAGGTCGTGCGTGGGCTCATCAGTATTGATCCCTAACCGATTACTGCCTGTTAAGAAAACAAAGTTGCTACTACCTTCTGACACTCCGCGTCCGTCTTGAAGTTGGACGGCGCCGGGTACTCCGGCGGCCTCGGGGGAAGTTGCGGCGACCGTAAGGCTCCCGTTGGGTCCGGTGTCAGTAATAGTAATACCCGGTCCGGCAGCGAGTGTGCGCTCATTGGGCAGCTTGGCTTCGGAGTTCACTGTTATATAGGTGGCGGCTAATGGGGGATAGGGCGCGGGACGGGGGGCTGGGTTATCGGGAGCGCTGGCTTGTTCGGCAAGAGTAGTTGGGCGGTCGACTGCTGGCATGACCCGGAAGAGTCCTTCGCGGGCTCGCACACATTCTGTTGCGATCTGGAATTTGTGTTCTACCTGTCCGAAATAATATCGAGTATCTTCAAAGATCTTAACAATCTCATAAAAGAATTCACCATACTGAATAAAGTCGCCGACGCGCACATAAAGGTTTTGGTCCTCCGTAATGCGTCGCTCGCTAAAATAAACCTTAAGTTTTGTCTGATATTCATATCCAAACTTTTCATTACTTTGGGCGTTTGTCACATCGACGTATGCATATACGCGGACGGGTGGGAGGGAGACCTTTTCAATAGACTCACCATATGTTTCGTTGAAGTTAGATTCTTCAGTGCTTATGGGATAGTAAGCAATTGGTTGTCCGATGACTCTTTCGGCAAGCTCATCGTTGATCTGCTTTACTAAGTCTCGTTCTTTTTTGCCAAAAAACATTGGCGCCGGAGGGGCCAATGGGCGGGTCCATTTATCCTTTGGGTCTGCCATTCATCGTGCCCTCTATGATGGTCTCGTGAGGGATTGCTTTACCTTAAAGACTCCCTCACGCGAGCGGATACATTCGGCAGCAATCTGGAACTTGTGTTCTACTTGTCCAAAGTAATACCGAGTGTCATCATATGTACGTGCGATTTCATAAAAAACCTCTCCGTACTGAATAAAATCTCCAACACGGACATAAAGATCCTGGTCGGCTGTGATTCGTTTTTCACTAAAATATACTACTAAGCTGGTTTGATAGTCATAACCAAACTTCTCATTGGTTTGCTCATTGTCCACCTGCACATAGGCATACACCCGAATCGGTGGTAGTGAGACTTTTTCAATAGCCTCGCCATAGGTCGTGTTAAAATTAGTATCTTCCATGCTTATGGGATAATAAGCGATTGGTTGTCCGATAATACGCTCGGACAACTCATCATTAACCTGTTTTACTAAGTCTCGTTCTTTTTCCCCGAAGAACATCGGAGGAGGAGGGGCGTCCGGTTGATTCCATTTGTTTTTTGGATCTGACATCCCGTAGACCTCCTATAGAGTAAGTACTCCCTTACCCGACAAGAGCCGCTAAAGATCCAGACCAATTTGATCCGCTTGGTGAAACGGCACTGTTATTGATGCTTTGGGGTTCAATACCAGTGAGTCCGGCCATAACAGATACATTATTGCTACCCGAGAGATATAACTCTGTCACCTTGACTTCTAGGCGCGGAGTCATTTCCTCTTCTTTTAATTCAAGAAAGTTATCAGTTTCGCTTACTCCAAGGGACGAAAAGCCAATCGATACGATTTCATCACCTCCCACGTTGCTCACCACAATCCAGCTTGTCACTGACGGGAAAGTTAATTTCACCTCACTTGTGGCATCGATGCCACCAGTAACAAAGGGGACTCCCGACACCTGAAAGGATCCGACATTCCCTAATCCTGGTTTATAATTATAAGTTGACATTCTCTATCTCCGTCTAGTAAATAGACGCCACCTGGGCGTTTTATCTAAACAATTTTTGTTGTTTCTTTCTTTCTAGCTTTCGGCGCTCTCGACGGGCAGCCTCAGACTTAAGCTTTTTGCTTATAGAAGGCTTGATGTAATGATCTGTTTTTGAGCGATATAACTTAACAATACCTTCCTTTTTGCATTTGCGATTAAATCTTCTGACTAGTTTTTCCGAGGTCTCGCCTCTTCGTAAGCTTACTCTAATGTTTGTGGCCACGGATTACCTGCTTTCTTTCTTTACATCATTCATGTGGGCGCCCCAGCTGGATCCAACAGACCCAAACAGGTTGCCGATATCAACACCAGCGTCAGTGGGACTCTGCCCAGACATAGGGTTCGCTTGCTGGTTGATGCTTCCTTGCGCTGGGGCAGGGGTTGTTCCCTCAAATAAGTTGACGCCGTTAAATGCTTCTCCGCCAATGGCAGACATTAACTTTGCTCTGTGTTCCTTGAGCTTTCCGGACTGCTCTTCGCTGAAAGCGTTTCGCTTCATCCTTTCGGCTGTGGGGTCAGTTTTGGGAGCTGTAGCTTCCACGATTGGCTGTGGTGCTGACATACCTTTGACCACTTCGGCAATAATGCCGGAGATCAAGCCATCTTCCATTAGTGATTCTTTTATACATTCACTAACAATCGGCTTGATTAACTTCTTAAACTCTGATTTTTTCATTACTCACCAATGATTTCGTTCATTAAACTAATAATCTTATTGTTCTTCTCGACCTGCTCATTCATCAGCTTGCTTTCTTGTAGCGACATAAAGGCGTTCGGGGTTGAGGGTTCCGACACAATATCAAAACAGATAAGCTGGAAATCATCCTCTACAATGGTCTGTCCTCGACTCTCTGAAACTGAGCCCATGCCGCGGGACGAGATGCCAATCTTGACACCAGCGTCTACCAACGAGCGTAGGATCTGTCCGGCGGGGGTATCCAGCACCTTACACTTGCCCATAACGGTTAGTCCATCCATCCAGATATCTGTCACCATATGCGAAACATTAACAAGATTGATGATAGAGGAGTCGGGGTGATCTAGTTCGCCCAGCGCGCGATTGTCATCTACAATTTGCTTATACTTTCCAACTTCGCGCTTTAGCACGCCCTCGGGATATACTCGCTTGTTACCGTTTTCGGTATTACACTTCTGCATCGGTCCTGACAGTATCATACCACCCTCTTTAACAAAGTGCTTCTCGGATTCCGTCAATAAGTCCTGACAGACGCCGCCTTCGCATAGTTCATAAAATTCTCGGAGAAGTTGTGCCATTGTTTATTCTCCCCAGCCGGCTCCCGTGTGGATACGCTGCTGCTGGAGTCCCATTATGCCCTCTAGCTCACTTACCACACCCTCTAGATCTAGACCGACCTTTTGCATATCTTGTGGCATAATCATTATATATTGAGAATGTGCGTTCTCTCCAAACTCGCGAGAGCCATAATTTTGGGCATATAATTTAGGATCTTTCGGTATTAAAGTTATACGATCCCCAGCAATACCATATCCACTCAAGGGGGTATCTGCAGGCAGATCGCTGTCTACAAGTGCAGCACCAACTAAATTTTTAATTCCTTCTTGAGCTTCATCTATTGTCTCCCCACGATTCACCGTCTCGTTCAAGAAGTATCTTGGGTCTATTCTTTTTACATTTTTTCTGCGTGCCATAATATTATTCCTTTAAAGTTTAAAGTTTAACGTGGGGACTCTCGCCCCCACATAAAATATGCTACCGGAGCAGCACCTGCGAACGCGTGGGATATTACGTTTCTTCATGATTCACCTCCTTCTGGGACCATTTGATCCCGAAATCATCAACCACCATACTCAGAAAATATGATGTCCCTGCGCTTATGCAGCCACACAAGAATGCATTAACGGCTGAATATTCAAATGTAAATAGTTCTGTATATGGACTAATGCCCCACAGAAATACGCCAACCCAGAATCCCATACACAAATGGCAGTGGAATAGGCGGCCGAAGCCGCCCCAAGATTGGCACTTTGGGCGTATCTTATTAAAGATGTGTCCGTGTATAAGAATGAAGGTCATGCCATATGCGGCAAGTATAAAATGTAGTAGTTCCATTCTAGTAACGATTGCGGAGTGGGTAGTAGTAGTAGCCCGGGCGCATGGAGCCCTTCTCGGCGTACTGTGGAATCTCACCGTACTCGGTGGAGTCACGATCAGAAGGATGCACGAACATATCTTCAAGATCCTTTTCGTACTTGTCGGCGATTTTCTCATGCTCGGCTTCGATTTCTAGAAACTCGGCAATAACGAATGTGGCGGCTTGAAGCGGGTTAACTTGCTCGTTTTCAAACACAACACCCTCAAGAGAACGAAATACATTGCCGCCCTGGATTGAGGAACGGTCAACAATACCTCTATCAGCAAGCAATTCCAGTAAACGATTCTGGAATTCATAAACGTCTTCTGTGGCTGTTGTCTTGGGGAAAGTTGTGATTTTCATTGAGGATGGCACCACGGCAATATCAATCTTTTGATGATCCATGATAAGTAAGGAGC
>Ga0208299_1002775_pt1 | contig 11514 bp, 14 predicted proteins | sample 15_taG_FD_184089 | JGI IMG/M metagenome (GOLD analysis project Ga0208299, IMG submission 184089) | Marine viral communities from the Subarctic Pacific Ocean - 15_ETSP_OMZ_AT15312 metaG (SPAdes) (version 2) | ecosystem: Environmental > Aquatic > Marine > Oceanic | place: Pacific Ocean | collected...
GGTGTTTCAGATGTAACCATAATCAACTCAGACGGGTTTGAGGTGTACGAAAGCAATACCACCATTATAGACGGTCAGACCGTAGACAATTGGGTAGAGGTACGCAAAACAGCAGACTACACCCCGAACAATAGGGAGATGGTTTTGGTAGATGCTTCTGGTGGTGCGGTAACTATAACCATGACCATGACCGACAACCATTGGATAAACGTTAAGAAAACAGACAGCAGCACAAACGCGGTAACCGTAACTTCTGCGAGTGGCTTTATAGATGGTGTTGCATCCATTGTAATAGGTAAGCAATATGAAGCGGTTGATTTTTACGCTGATGGTACAAACGCTCACATACGATGACATATAGTAGACAATTAAGATGGCAACTAAAAAAGTAGCATTTAAAGTAGAGGTCGATACTTCAGACGTATCGAAGAACGTTGATGAAACCAAAGATTCAATTGAGGACTTAGGAAAAGCCACGGAGAAAACCTCCACAGAAATGAAAGGCGGTTTTAAAGCTGCTGAACAAAGTACCAAAGGTTTAGGGCAATCAATAGGTGGTCTTATTAAAGCGTTAGGAGTGGTCGGGGTTGCTTTGGCGGCGTTCTCTTTTATGAAGGACATCCTCGCAAAGAATCAGAAGATAATGGACGCGCTTTCTACCGCTTCACTTGCTTTTGAAATCGTACTTAATAAACTATTCACAGCCGTTGAGCCAATAGGTGAAGCGATGAAATCAGCTTTTGAAGACCCCAAGAAAGCGGTGGGAGATTTATGGGAAGCTATTAAAGAAAATATAGTAAACAGGTTAGATGGTTTTATTTTAGCTGTACAGGCGGCAGGTAAAGTAATAGAATCCGCTTTCAAATTTGATTGGGACGCAGCAGAAGAAGGTGCTAAAGATTTCGGGTCTGCACTTATACAGATAGGAACGGGACTTGATGAAGGACAACAGGAAGCAATTGTAGAAACGATTAAAGATTTTGCAACTGAGGTCAAAGAAGGAACGGTTGCGGCTATTGACCAAGCAGGCGCGTTAACAGCTTTAAGAAACGAGGTTACACTTTTGGAGGCAAGTCAGAAGAAAATCCAAATGACCTACCAACGGGAAGCGGAACTTCAAAGGCAGCGAAGGGATGACATCAGGCTAACGCTTGACGAACGGATAGAAGCAAATAATAAGTTAGGTGAGATTCTAAACGACCAGATAAAGGTTGAGGAAGTAACAGCAAAGAAGCGGTTAGAGTTAGCGATAAAAGAACGCGACCAATTAGGCGCGAATACTGAACGGCTCGCAGCCGTAGCAATAGCGGAAGGTGAACTTGCTGACCTACGTGAAAGGATAGCAGGACAAGAAAGCGAACAGAAAACAAATCAAGCGGCACTTGAAAAAGAACTATTTGATATTCAACAGGAATTGAGATCTGCGGCATTGTCAGGTAGAGAAAAAGAACTGGAGGATTTAGATATTTATTATGAGGCACTCGCAGAAAAAGCAAGGTTAGCAGGTGAAACAGATGTAGAGATAGAAGCCGCAAGGGTTAACGCTTTAGCCGACCTAAAAGATAAATTTAGAAAAGAGGATTTAGAAAAAGAAGAGAAAGCGGCAGCAGAAAAGATAGCGATAGAAGAAAAGACTTCAAACGTAAGAATCAAAGCTGCAACAGAAGTGGGTAGCGCGTTAGGGGCAATAGGTCAATTGATAGCCGAACAAGGTCAGGCGGGTTTAGTAGCGTCTAAAGTATTGGCGGTTGCTCAAATTGCTATTGATACAGCTACGGGTATTTCAGGGGCAATTTCTGCCGCTGCTAAATCGACAAACGTTTATGAGATGATTGCGGGAATCGCTGCGGGAATTGCTGCGGTTATTTCGGGGGTAGGGCAAGCAACGGCAATACTTAATACTGCAAATATACCTGGACCATCTGCAAGCGTTCCAAATGTTTCAAATGTAACCGCTTCCGCGCCTTCATTTAGTCCTGTTTCCACCAACACGACAGAGTTAGGAAATACAGAGCAAGCAGAACTTGCACCTATTCAGGCGTTCGTTGTTGAAACGGGAATAACAGGAAGCCAAGAGAACGTTAACCAAATAGAAGGACAGGCAACCTTTGGTACAGATGGTTGAACAAAAAGAACAATTTAATATTTACTGATATGAAACTACCACTTATAAGCCTAACGATAGACGAGGAATCTGAAACGGGTGTAGAATTTATCGCACTTGTGGACACCCCTGCAATAGAACGCGAATGGATGGCATTTGGAAAACAGACCCAACGCTTCAAGATTCAAGACAAGGAAAAGCGCGTAGTATCGGGCGCGGTCATGGTGGCAAACCTTCCAATTTATCGCGAAGATGAAAACGGTCAGGCGTTCTATGTGAAGTTCGACCCTGACACAATTGAGAAAATAGTCCATAAGTTCTTTAAGACCCAACCAAGTGACGCGGTTAACTTGATGCACGAAACCGAAGTTGACGGGGTGTACATGTTTGAGTCGTTTATAATTGACGAACGCAAAAGAACACCCGAAGGATTCGATAAACTACCCAACGGTTCATGGTTTGGGAGTTTCAAAATTGATAACGACGAAGTGTGGGAAAAAGTAAAGGACGGAACTTTTAGAGGGTTCTCAATTGAAGGAATCTTCGTAGATAAAGCACAACAGGACGTAGACGAAAAGCTACTCAATGAAGTGATACGGGTGCTGTCCGAAGAAAATATTTGAAACAAAAGACAAGAATTAATATTTACGGATATAAAGACCAAACTATGGACATTAAAAAGATAGTAACAGACAACCTTCCTGCAATCAAAAAGCTGTTGAAGTTTGAAGATGAGCAAACAGAAGTGAAAGCCGAAGACGTAAAAGCCGTTGATGGTACACTTTTAAGAATCGAACCAGGAGTTGAAGTAGGTGCATCGGTTGAAGTTATCGGTGAAGATGGTCAATTGGTAGCCGTAGCAGATAGTCAAGTAGAGTTAGAGGATGGCACTCTATTGAGTGTTGAAGGTGGAATCATTGTAGAAGTACAAGCGGTTGAAGGTGAACAAGAGGAAGAAATGAGCGAGGTAGTTGAGGAAGTAGCTGAAGCCCCTGCTTTTGATATTGAGAAACTACAAGAGCAACTGATAAACAAGCTAAACGTGGCAATCACCGAAAAGATTGATCGATTGAAGTTTGCTAAAGTTGAAGAAATCGAAACATTGAAAGCTGAGAACACGCAACTAAAAGAAGCCTTTGAGCTTACGGTTAAGATGCTTGAAAAGTTTGAAGCTACTCCAGTAGAGCAACCAAAGAAAACACATAGAAACCCATTTAAACAAGAAGCCTCAAAAGTAGACTTCTCTAAACTCTTAAAGAAAAAATAGCATGGCATCAGGATTTACAGGTGGACTTTCAGGTCTTACCACTTACGTAGAAGAAAATAACTTTCCATTAACACGGGCGGCTGTATTAGGCGCAAAGATGATGGATTTAGTTACAGTTGTCCCGAATGTAAAGGGCGACCAAAAGCTACCACAACTTTCACAGACTATCTTCTTTCAGACTGATAGCTGCGGATTCAACGCTTCAGGTGGAACAACCATTTCTCAGAGAACACTATCTCCTGGAAAGATGAAAGTTAATGACGCTTGGTGTCCTAAAGACCTTGAGCCTTATTACATGGTTCAGGATATGAAAGCAGGCGCACACTCTGAAAGCGTAGAACCTGCGGACGTATGGGGCGCAATCATGGACGATTACGCTGATAAGATCGGTGCAGCTAACGACATAGCAATATGGCAGGGTGACACATCCACAGGAACAGGTAACAACCAGTTCTATAATGGATTCATTGATACCATTGGAGCAAGTTATACAGACGCTAACACAGGTGGAACACCATTAACTACCCTTTACACCGAAGCAGCAGCAACGGAACTTGTAGAGCGTATTTACAGAACAGCTTCAAGCAACGGACTTTCCGAAGGTGAAGCAGGAATCTTGTTCGTAGGTTATGACACTTATTCTTGGATTTATCAAGGACTTGTGAACGGTGGAAGCACTAACGGGGTTCAGATCAATTCAGGCGCGAATGGAGAACCAGACGCAGACCAAAGTATCGGCTTGACCTTTCCAGGTTACAATATGAAGATTGTACCCGTACAAGGATTGAACGGACTTGAGAAAGCGTACTTCGGTAAGCCTTCAAATATGTTCATCGGTGTAGATGCTGAATCTGACTTCGAGGCGTTTGAAGTTTGGTACAGCAAAGACGATAGACTTGTGAAATTGGCACTTGAGTTCAAGGTAGCCACACAGGTAGCATTCCCTGCTGAGATCGTAGCAGTAGTAATATAAACAACTTAAAACCACTATTAAATGGCTTGTGCATTAACAACAGGATTTAGCTTAGATTGCAAGGATGCGATTGGTGGTATTAAGTCTGTACGCTTTGCGAGTTTGTCAGATTGGGAAAGTTTAACACCTTCCTACTCAACAGGCGCGGTAACGTTTGGCGCACCTTCAACGGTGTTCTACAAGTACGAACTGGATAAGGAGGAATCATCTTTTAACGATGACCCGACACCAGGAAGCAACAGAGGTACTTTATACTATGTTCCTGCTATTACTTTCATCCTTTCAAAGTTGGATGTAGCTAAACGTAACGAAATGCAACTACTCGCAAAGAATAGAGTGGTAGCAATCGTTGAAACACGCGAAGCAACACCGACCTATTGGGCGATAGGACAAACTAACGGACTCGACTTATCCGCAGGGGTAGGAGGTTCAGGAGTAGCAGCAGCAGACCTTAACGGCTATACAATGACCTTCACAGGAATGGAAGCAGACCCAATGGTAAACGTTTCAAGCGGTGACTTGTCAGGGATAACTAACTAAGAATATTTCGTTCTCTTTCTTTTTAGGGGGTGGCTTCACGGCTACCCTCTTTTTTTTGGTTTGAAACAAAACCACGCATTTTATATTTACGGTTATAAGACTAAACTATGGCAACTACAATAACAGCAGCAGATTTAACGGTAACAGTAACAGAAGCGGTTACGCTCAACGGTCAGAATCAAGGCGGCTCGCATACTTTGACAGTATCAAGCGTTACTCAAACGGCTCGAAACATTGTTAACATCGGGACATCAGTAGCGGATATTATCGGCTTCGGGTCTGTCAATGCTCAAGGTTCTTTTATTCGTACATCGGTTAAGTACATCCGAATTACCAACTTAGACGATACTAACTTTATAGTGTTGGGATTCTCAAAGACGGGTGCGGACACTTTCTTCGTAAAGTTAGAACCTGGAAAAACATGGATGGCAGGTAATGACGACTTACAGATAGACGCTTCTGGTGGTGCTTTTAGCGCGTTTGTAGAGGCTGATAATGTTAGCGCAATGGCAGACACCGCAGCGTGTGACTTAGAGTACTTTGTAGCCCTTGTATGATACGCTTAACGAAGGCAACGGCTAACGCGGTGACCGTAACCACTACGGAAAAGGGAACTGCATCTAACTACCTGTTTGAGTTTCAACACTTGACCACGTTAGCGAAGTCTTATTGCGTTCAGCAAGATACATCAGCCTTTCAAGATAGATACAATCAATTTGAGATAACCGAGCAAGCAAGTCCAACGCCTGCTGATGGTGAAGTAGAATTAGACACGGGCGAAGTTAAATACACGATTTACGCCAATTCAAGCTCTACGAACATCGACCCTACGGGACTGACAGCTTTAGAAAGTGGTATGTGTATCGTAACAGGTACAACCACCGACCCAACGGAATACGATTATAACCCTAACTACGTGGTGTATAATGGATAAAACTTTTGTAATAAAATTAAGCGACCACAAAGTACCAGAGTTCAAAGAAGAACGCTCGAAAAAGTGGGTAATCTACGGGGCGAAAGGAGATTACAGAAACCGCTATCCTGACTATCTGTTGAACCTCTATAACTCATCAGCGAAGCATCACGCCATTATCAATGGTAAGACTGACTACATCTATGGAAATGGATTTAGAATTGATGAGAGTGGCTTAAATATGGAGAACGTAGCTATCCTGAACGAGTTTGTCAGTAGTCCTAACCGTGACGAATCACTAAACGAGATATTAGCAAAATGTGTCTTAGACTTTGAAATCTATAACGGGTTCGCATTAGAGATTATCTACAACCAAACGAACGAAAAGATAGCCGCTATACACCATGCGGAGTTTAAGCAGTACCGAAAGTCAAAGGATGGGGACTTTTACTTCTATTCTGATGATTGGAGTAAGGGACAACCAACCGTTGAAGTAATAGACGCTTTCGACTACAACAGACCAAAGGGAAAGCAGCTACTTTATGTAAAGGCTTATCACCCAATGGCTCAGGCTTACCCACTTCCTGGATATTTAGGTTGTATTCCGTACATTGAGGTTGATAGAGAGATAGCAAACTACCAACTGAACGCTATAAAGAACAACTTCCAAGCAGGGAAGATGATCAATTTCTTTAACGGTCAACCATCACAAGAAGAACAGGGTGTAATTGAACGAAAGTTAGAAGATAAATTCACGGGTACGGATAACGCTAACTCGTTTATCCTGAATTTCAACGATTCAAAAGAACAAGGCGCAGAAGTCATCAACTTAGATGGTAATGATTTCGCAGACCGTTACCAAATCTTAGAAAAGACCACACAACAGAACATCTTTACGGGTCATAGAGTTACATCGGGCGAGCTATTCGGAGTAAAAGAGGAAGGTATCTTTTCAACCCGTAACCAATTAAGGGACGCTTACGAGTTATTTCAGAATACCTACGTAAACAACCGACAGGAACAAGTGTTAGCGGTGTTTAATGGACTCGCTGAGATTCAAGGCTTTGTAGGTCGTTTGGATATTATGGACACCGAGCCAATAGGCGTAGAGTTCTCAGAACAGACTAAAGTTTCCGTAATGACAACGGACGAGATACGCGAAGAAATCGGACTTGAGCCACTCCCAAAAGCCGAAGCAATGGCAAAGGAAAGCGAGGACGATAATTCAGAGTTCAGAGTAACAGAGGCTTTCGCTGCTTGCGGTGAATCTGTCAATGATGACTCTATAATATGGAGGCGACAGGTTGACTTTTCTTCTGACAAAGCGGTAGAAGTTTCCGAAGATATAATAAGGCGGTTCGGGTTTGGCTCAGAGTCTTTTGATATGGCGGTGCTTGACCTGTTAAAGAAAGACCCTACCCTATCTTGGGAGGCGATAGCTTTACAGATGGAAACAACAGCCGACAAAGTACTACAAGCGGTCAGAAACTTAGCAGCATTGGATTATCTAAACGTTGCGGTTGACAAGGTAATAGATTCAACTCAGAAAGTAACAGAGGTGACAAGGAAAGGAACGAACGCACTTGAAACGGCTGAACCTTTGGACGTTGCTTTGGAGATAGGTTACCGATACACCAAACGAGCAGAAGCGTCAGGTGCTGATAAAATACCCACTACAAGGGATTTTTGTAGTAAGATGTTAGCCGCTTCAGAAGGTAAGTATTGGAAGTCTGACCAGATACAACAAATAGGAATGCAGGTAAATAGGAACGTATGGCAGAGGATGGGCGGTTGGTGGACACGCGGAGAGCGAGATGCAGGTACAGGAATAACCACACCATATTGCCGACACACATGGGAACAGATAGTAGTCAACCCTAAGAAGGATAAACAAGCAACCACTCCAAGCGGTCTAAAATGAGTTCAGTATTATTCATATCAGAGACATTTCTAAAGGATAACACCCAAGTAAGTAAAAACGTTGATGTTAAGTATATCCGTGAAGCTATTTTGTGGGTGCAAGATTCTGAAATACAGATAGCTTTAGGTTCAACTTTATATAATAAGATAAAAGACGAGATTGAAGCCGACACATTAAGCGGTGACTATAAGACGTTGGTAGATGATTACGTGCAGGTATGTTTAAAGCATTATGTAGTAGGTGAATGCCTACCTATGGCTCACTACAAAATAACCAACAAAGGGTTACAGATACAAGACAGCGAGCAATCAGCACCCGCACCATACACGGCAGTTGACAGACTTGTCGAAGATGAACGAAATAAAGCAGCATTCTACCGACAGAGAATGATAGATTACTTATGCGAGAACTCCGATTTATTTGATGAGTATCAAAACCCCGATTCGGGTAGTGATGTGATACATCCAAGCAAGGACAACTACGTAACGAGCTTCTATCTTGGAAATGGTCGGGACTGTTGTAACGACAAATACGGATGAGCAGAGCAAATAAGACGAACGAAGAAAAACTAAGACGTTACCTTGAAAACGCTAAACCAAATAATAGAGCAAATAACCGATCTTGGAACGGCTCACCATCAGATTCAAAGCGTAGGGGTCGGAACAATAGCGGAACTTCAAGCTGAAGAAAGATACTACCCGTTATTGTGGATATTCCACGAAACATCGGGAATTGATGACAAGTACCTTACCCATGACATCCGATTAATAGTAGCCGATAGGGTAATAACAGGCGAAGAAGGCGAAGACACAGACGGACACGAGCAGGAAGTTCTAAGTGATTCACAACTTATTGTACTGGATTTTCTTGCTTATTTCATGCAACAACACGACCAGGAGTACGTGGTCGAACCTTCCGCTATTTTAGAACCATTCACAGAGGTATGGAATGACCGCGTAGCAGGTCACTCGGTAGTCATTCAGATAAAGCAGTTTTTTGATTGGAATAAATGTCAGATTCCCGAAACGGGCGCGGCTATTTCACCAGATGTTGACGGTATTACTTTATATGATTTCTGCGATGCTGATGTACGGGCGCGGTTAACATCGGCTCAACTCACTTGTCTTACAGATGCTTTATGTGGTGCTTGCGACCCTGTTACCGAGCAGATAAACGGGACAACAATAGGTACAGCGGCAAGCGGTAGCACAAACAACCAATTGATAAAAGATACAGCCAACAACACAATTGGAACGGCAGCCAACCCATCCATTGTGTCGAATACAACAAACGAAGTAAATGGTGTTGATATTTCAGACGAAACGGTTGCAGAAGGAACACACGACCAACAAATACATGATAGTGCAGGTTCGGACGTTGGAACGGCAGCCAATCCGTCCGTTGTTGCAGATGCTACGGTAAGAAATAATGCAACCCCTACCTGGTCAGACACGGTTGAGGCAGAGGGAACTTTGACATTAGGTCAGGCGAAGATGTTGGATAGTGACGGAACAACCACAGTATTGGCAGACTACATTCCAACGGCTGATGGATTTATGTTTACGGCTACCACTTGCGGTGCAGCAGGGTTAAGTGTTTCCGTTGGTCTATCTGATACTACGCCTAACTTCGGGGACGTTGTAACGATAACTATAACAAGCTCAGGAACACCTACGAGTTACCGATTTTGGCTACCTACTCCATCGGGCTACGAACTTGTCACGCAAGGAACAAACACCTACGCTTGGACGGTTGGATGTGTTGGAAGTTGCACGGTTTACGGAGGCGCAAACGAAGCAACGGCTACGGGTTACGATATAGATGGAATAGGAGTTACTTCAACAGGTTATCTTTTAGATGGTCTGATAACAGAACCGAATAAGGCAACAGCTTACAGATTACTATCAACATCTTACGCAGCTTTACCTATTGTGAATATCCGTAGGAGTTCAGACAATGCTACGGCAGATTTTACAGCAGCCGAGATAACCGATGGCACTCTTACAACTTGGACGGGTGCAAACGATGGTTTAGTTACCCGAAGATATGACCAAAGCGGAAACGGAAACGATGACTTTCAAACAACGGCAGGTAATCAATTCAAATTGGTTTCTTCGGGGATACTTCAAACAGACTCAGGTGGGAAACCTGTTGCTACCGTTGTAAGCACCACACAGGCATTAAGATTCTACGGATTCATGCAAGGGTCAGGCGGTACGGTTTACGCAAGCTATAAGCCGTTAGGAGGCGCACACGCAGGAAGGTATTACTACCTTGTTTCCAGAAATGCTAACCCTGCGGTGGGAATCGCAGACGATAATGAGTCTTCTACTTCCTCAACCGACAACAGCGCAGGAACACCAACAACAAAAGTTAACGGTGCTGAAATATCTCCAGAGCAAAGGGGCGCATTAGGAACAGCGACCCTAAACATTGAAAGCATCGTTACAATCAAGGATGTTGACTGGGGCGCGATTATCAACTGGATTTCAGGAGTAATGGAGATATTTGAATGGTGTGATGTTGATTCTCCAACGGGTGACATGATTATCTTTAATAACAACGGAACAGAACAACAGACTTACATTGAATCTGAAATGAACGCTTACTATGGCTACTACTAAACTTTACTTTGATTCTGAATTAGAACGCGATGCGTACAACGCAGCCGAAGCAATGTTCAGAGGGTGCGACATGGAACACACCGTTTACTGGTTTGTGATGGGTGAAGATGAAACGGGCTATTATATCGAAGAATGATGTTAAACGACCATACAGGTAAGAAAAGCCCTAAACGAGTTTGGGGGAATCGCTTCTGTTGGGTAGCTTTGGTCATGTCATTAGTTGACCTATTGCCGCATTTTGGCGCAAATGAAACAATCGTGCTGTACCTACTTGGAACTGGGGGCGGCTTATTAGGAATAACAGTTATAGAACACTTGAAACCATGAGTATGAACACCGAAGAAGAAGCTAAAGCAGTAACAGGACTGATAAAAGGTGTTAAGATATTAGTTCCGTTTGCGGTGTCTATTGCGTCTATTGTTGGTGTTTATTACGCTATGGACAACAGACTGACCACCGTTGAAAAAGAACTAACTAAATCAACGGCAAAAATAGAAACCCAAGAGAAACTGATAACACAACATTCTATAACACTTTCAGAAGTAACAACGGATATTAAACATATCAAAGATGACACTAAAGAAACTCTTAATCTTGTTCGTACTCTTTACCGTCAGCGTTAAAGGTCAGGATAAAAAGGAAGTCTTGAAGCGCACATCTTCTGATAGCCTTAATATCGACACCATAAACAACAACCAAAAAGAAATACAACGACTCTTAAAAGAACTGAATAGACCAGATGAGAGCTAAACTTTGCAGACGTTATTTTGAGCAGCAGACAGAAGGCGACCTGGAGGTATTTAACGAAGATACGGGTGAACTTGAATTTGTATGTAAGACCTTAGAACTCGCGTGGAAGGATAACAAAAGGAACGTTTCATGTATTCCAGAAGGTCACTACGAGGTCATTCCGCGATTCTCTGAAAAGTACGGTAACCACCTCCACATTATAGACGTAATTGAGCGTTCGTTAATTCTCATCCATTATGGCAATTACGCAGGAAGTGTAAACCCAAGAACGGGAAGCCCTGACATCAGAGGCTGCATTTTAGTAGGCAAGAACCACACCGATATTAACGGGGATGGCATCAGAGACATAACAGCAAGCAAGAACACTTTTAAGGCGTTAATGGACGTAGCACCTTTGGGGCTTGTCTTGGAAATAACCCAAT
>Ga0208299_1002776_pt1 | contig 11514 bp, 14 predicted proteins | sample 15_taG_FD_184089 | JGI IMG/M metagenome (GOLD analysis project Ga0208299, IMG submission 184089) | Marine viral communities from the Subarctic Pacific Ocean - 15_ETSP_OMZ_AT15312 metaG (SPAdes) (version 2) | ecosystem: Environmental > Aquatic > Marine > Oceanic | place: Pacific Ocean | collected...
TTCTTGAATCATTTGGAAATGTATTTTAGCGATTCTATCTCTTCCTTCTTCACTTAAAAGTAATCTTGATTCTTCTCTATTTGTCATAAAGAAATTTTCTGAAAGAATAGAAGGCATTACTACTTTCCTTAATACCCAAAAATTAGCTTCCTTGTCGTCATCGCCATCACGTGTATCTTTTCTCATTTTGTGAGTTGGAAATTCTGCTTTTGCTTTATCAAATAATATTTGAGCTATTTTATCTGATTTTGTTTCCCCAATGGATGTATAAACTCCCCAACCGTGGGCAGATTCTTTAGAAAACCCATTAGCGTGAACTGAAACATAAATACAATCTTTTCCATCTTTGTCCTTCTGTTCTCTGTAAATATCATTAGCTGCGTCTGTTCTTTTTCTTAATGAAACATCTTGTTGTGTATCCACTAAATTAACATAATCAATATTATTATTTTTACATAATTCTACTAATCTATTTACAATACTTCTATTAAACTCGCCTTCGAATAATTGAGTACCATCAGGCCATTCTGGCGATCGTTTTCCAGATGTTTGATAAACACCATCAATGATTCCACCATGACCATTATCGAATATCCACAAGTATCTAGATGAAGATGTTTCGTCTTTTAATGTTAATTTCTCCCATGTTTTAGGCCCTACAATACCATCAGGGTTTAAACTATGTTGTCCTTGAAATTTCATAACCGAATATTCGGTGCCTGATCCGAATATTCCATCTGCTTTAATTTGTAAAAGCTTTTGGAGTTTTTTAACTACTTCGCCTCTAGCTCCATGTTTAATTGTCTCCATTCGAATCTTTCTTTTTGAATTTAGGTGCAAACTTTTCAGCTCCTACAATACCTAATCCGGCTATAACTATATACATCATTGATGTGTATATAAATTCTTCAATGACAAACCCCCAAAAAAGATTTGATACAAACCCTATTGCAACTAATAAAAATGCTAGTAATGTAACAACTCGTTTACTTGATATATCTCCATTACTGCCATTAAGTGTTGAATTAATAAATTTTTTCATAATATCCTGTTTCTAGTTTATTATAAATATAAAGTTATCGTACTAAAGTAACATGTCCTTTGATTTCTTCGAAGAAGTTGTTTCCTACAAATCTATACTTAAGAAACCAAACATATACGTCTTGTTGACATGGACCGTTCTTATAAGTTCCATCCCAATAACCGTCTATATTATATATTTCATGAATTAACTCTCCCCACCTATTAAAGATGTACATATGTAATTCTTCTATATTATTTCCAATAGGTTGGAATACATCATTTACTCCATCTGGATCTTGTGGTGTAAAACTATTAGGTACATATATACCATCATAAGAACATTCATCAATATCTACCCATAATTGAACAGTATTACCAGGACATCCAGCATTACTGACTACAGATACTTGTACAAGATACATTGAATATGGAACATTGAGCCAATTAACTACTATAGAATTAGTACCATCTCCACTCTCTATAGTTCCTCCTGCAACTGACCAATCATATTGGTTAGGTCCACTAGTTACTGAATAAGTTTGTAAGTGAGTTTGGTCATGAGTACATACTTCAACATTGGCAGTATCTTGAGCATGTCCTAAAAGTGGAAGTAATAATATGATTAATAGTCTCTTCATTGCTTATTAGTTATGGTTTATCGGTCCTAGTATTGGTGTTGGGTTCACAACTGCATTCATTATTATACTACACCCACCAAAAGTATAGGTTAAATTAAAAGTTCCTACACCTGCAATAGAAGGACAAAATTCATATGCATTTCCACTTGGTTGAACTCCAGTTCCAGTCCATGCTCCGTTTGCAGGATTACCAATCAATGATACACAAGGATCGCCTTCACAGAATGGTCCGATTTGAGTATATGATGGAAGTAATATGAATATATCTAGATCTACTGTGTCAGTACACCCAAATGCATTAGTTTCTATGACATTTACCGCAACAGGATATAGGCCTGGAATATTTCCCCAATCAATAGAAACTTGATTAGTTCCTTGACCATTTGTGATGTTTCCGCCACCCCCATTTACTGTCCAAGCGTAAGTTGATCCTACGTTATTAGTTACCCAATAATTTTCTCCTACTGCTCCAACACATACAGTGTCAGGATTGATTGTTGATTGTCCAAAAATTGAAGTTGATAATAATACTCCAATTATTGTTAATAGTTTTTTCATTGTTTTATTCTCCTTTTATTAGTTATGAAATATTCCAATTGTGTTTGCCGTCCCTCCAACTACAATCGTTATTGTATCAGTTGAGAAACAATTAGGATTTGTAGTACTTGTGACTGTTATTGTAAAGTTATATGTCCCTTGGTTTAAAGTTGTTGTTTGTGTTTGTAGAGTATTTGGTGATAACACTAAATTGGCTGGTGTCCATTGATAACTATATGTTGTTACAGGACAATTTGCAACACCTATATATGTTGTTCCTACCGTTGGAGTTGGTCCTTGTGATAATAATAAGTTCATGTTAGGATCTAAAAAATTATATGTGTTTTCATATTCAAATGCACCAGATGAATAAACTAACCTTATTTGATCTCCATTTGCAAAACATATTTGTTCTGTAGTACCGAAGAGTGAAGCTGAAAATTGTCCTAATGATGTTAGATTAGCAAACACTGTTAAATACCCGCCATTCCAACCATCACCATACGAATCAAACATTTCAAGTGTATAACAACATGAATCAACTGGTAGGTTAATTAATGTAGCATTAAGTAATGTATCACCCGAGCAAAATAAACTATCAACTGGGTCAATGGTAACATCTGGAAATACTACTGTTATAGGAATAGTCGCCCAACAAGAATCATTAATTCCATTTGTATATAAAACTGTGAATGTAGAATCTGATGGTGGAGATACGGTTTGTGCTTGAACGCCTGAACCATTATGACTCCATACATAATAGTAATTACAATCAAAAGCTTGAATTGTTATATCATCTAAACCCCAATGGTCATATATTAAAGATGTAGATGCATTTTGAAACCAACCTATCATCGTGTTGGTTGTTTGTGCAGCAGGTGGAATTTGGAAACAATAATTTGCCCAAGCAGTATAATCTCCTGCATTAGGAGAAGCAGCATTGAAGTTTCCATTCATATCAGGTTCAAAGTAGAATATAGAAACCCAAGTAAGTCCATTATCTATAGAATACATTAAATCAACACCTTCAGTAGGTTGATCTGGTCCTTCACAAGGTGATGGGGCTGATTGTTCTGCAAATTTTAAATCAAAGCATACTTCACCACCACAACTTAAATCAAATCCAACTGTTGATAACGATCTTGGAGCTGGTGATTGGTCTCCCATCCAAAGATATGTAGATCCATTTCCACCACCACAAGGATTAGTAAATGTGGCTGCGGTAGTAACATTCCATCCTGTACCCGCATTACCTAAATCAAAATCATTATTCATGACTTGATTACCTGATATGCCACTCGCAAATAGGTTAACTGATTCTCCGCATATAATTGGATTAGATCCTGCAGATATAGAAACAGTACATTGAGAATAAAATATGTTATTAACTAATAATAAAATTGTAACTATGTAATATTTGATATAAACCATCATTAATAAATATAAGATTTATAAATACTTATTGTTATTTGTCGGATTGTGTTTGATATAACTACCCCATTTGTATTTAGCATATTCATGTCCAGACTGTTCAGCTTGTTGTCTTTTTTCTCCATTGGCAGATACTGATGCGAAGTGGTAGAAGTGACAATTACATGTTCTCATCATTTTTAATCCAGACAGTTGGCATTTTAAAAAGAAATCCCAGTCTGCTACCATTCCTAGTTCATAATTTTCGTCCCATCCTCCTACTCTCAAATAATCCATTTTAGACATGAATATAGGTAATGTCGATCCTGTTTCCTCTAGTTTACCTTTTTGAACATAATATTCAGTTTGTGAAATTATACTTTCTTCTTCCCACCATTTTTCTAATTCAAAATCTTCAATGGTTCTGCCTAAATCTTCAATTTGAAATTGAGGAAACATTGATGGGCGGGGTTCTACTTGGTTTGGTGATAATACCATTCCTTCTTTCCAATCCTCTTCTAATATAATATCCCAACTTACCGGGAACACATTATCATCGTTTACAATAAGAACTTTATCATGTTTAGCATTATACACTCCTAAATTAGTTCCTCGACACAATCCTACATTTTGTTCTAAATCTAGAAGATCAATATTATCTTTCCATTTGTCAAGAATATGTTTATTAATTTCATAATGGCCATCAACAACTACAATAATTTGGTTTTTTTCTACTTGTCCTTTAACTGCGGACGTTAAACACAAATCTAACATTTCTGGGTTTTTATATGTTGGTATAATAACACTAATCATATCTTGCTCCAATCTGTTAAAGGCGCGAGCCATCTAGTTTCACCATGAGTCGCATATCCTGGAATTGGTGTTATTAATAATTCTCCTTGTTGCCGTAATTCTAAAAACATTTGAAAATCATCTGGATGTGTACCTGATGTGTGTTTCCTTAGTATTGGCTCTACTCGTTTTAATGTAGATACCTTTGCTGCAAATGTCATTGTAGTTGAATTAGTTATTTTCCAATGACAACTATTTGTTAAATAAACTCTTGTATCTTCGCCACCATCTGTACAGAATGGGTTTCCTCCTTGGCCAGGTGTCATATATTTATCTGGATGATCATATAATGCTACAAATGATGCTCCTAACGTAAATCCTTCTTCTAATATTTTTTGTGAATCTGGTTTGTGTAGATAATCATCTTCTATAAAATATACAATTTCATCATCATCATATGTTAATGCTTTATCTAATGCTAAATTAAATGTACCTGCGCCATGTCCGACCGAAAGTGAAGTTAATCTTGTTTTTGGAACATATTTTGAAATCATAGACAATGTTTCAAAACAACAATTATCTGCAATTACTCCGAAATTATAAATATCTTGAAAAACGTTTGTAGCATTTGCTAAACAGTTTTCGTTGTCTATATAATCTGGTTTTTCTTTTTTATAACCAGCATCTGATATTCTATATATTATTTTCATATTCTTTCTATTATAGTAAAACCATTATTATTTGTAAATCGTTCTTTTAATTTCCAAGTATCTTTATTTTTTTCTAAAAATTCAGTAACAGCATCCCAAAGTCCTTTATCCCAATCTAACTTGTCATTAAATGCATTTTCAGATGTTGTAGGTTCGCTATGATGCTCATATGATGTTGTATCATGAAAACATATATATTTTTTTGCTTTATTAGAATGCCTTTCTAATTCTGCCTTTAATTGATTATAATGATGCCAAGTATCAATAAATAATAAATCGGTTTCTTCAATATCAATTTCAAGTACATTTGCTTCTATAAATTGAAATTTAAGTCCATATAATTTTGCTGTATCTTCTACTTCTTGTATACTTCCACCCCATCTGGATGGGTGATATAAATCATATGATACTAATCCATCTTTTGGAGCTGATGCTAACCAACCCCATGTTGATAAAACACTTCTAACACCCATTTCAGTAATATGATCGCACTCTTGCCCATATTTTATTATTGTAGGCAGATGTTCATTAATATCTGATGGTGTATTATATAAATGGTTTATTTTTTCTTCTAAATCTATCATAACATTTTATTTATTGATTTTTTCATTTTATCTTCACAGTTACCTAATTTACTTCTCCCTTGTTCACCATTTATGTAAATATTAGGCAGATGATGAATTAAATTATCTTCAAAATCTGAAATACATATCATTTTTTTCATTCCACAAAATTGATATATATCCGTATTAACTTTGCACTTTACGCTATAATGAGATGGGCCAAAGAATTGAGTAAAGTCATACATTTGTCCAATTTTATGTAGCTGTTCTTTAGTAATAATAAATGTTGCTTGATGTATATTTGTAAAATGTGCAAACTTTTTTCCGGCATACTCTTCTACACTATTATAGTCCCAATCATAATGTGCATGATATGCAGGATAATATTTTCCTGTTTCATTCTCTTCGTATTGAATTAAGCCAGTAATTCTGTTTTCCGGCAGTATTGAATTATAATGTAAATATTTATCGATATGATGTTCTTTAAATAAATGATCATTTTCTCCAAATAAAAATATATCAAAATCATCTCGATAATGCCATAATACTTGTTTGCATGTTAATGGTAATAGCTGATAATCATCCAGTTCGACAACATTAACATGATCTATACCTGGTATATCTATTTTAATATTACTATTTACTATAACAGTAACATCATATTTTTTAAAGGATTTAAGTTCTTGAACTACTTGTTCTAAGTAATTGAGTTGTTCTTCTCCATAATTTACTAAAACTGCTAATATTTTTTTCATTTTTATACTATTAATATAAGAATAATATTTCAATTATCCTAATTTTTATGTTAAATAGTCATTTACAAGTAAAGCTATTCGTTTAGCTTCTTTTGTAGTAATATCTTCGCCAGCTGGCAAATAACAAATTGTTTTTGAATATTTCAAAGATTTTGTACCTGGAGTTTTGTTAAATGGATACTGAAGAGACATTGGTTTAAAGCTGTGACGTGCTGCAATTCCTATACTGTTTAAATAAGATACTAACGAATCTTTTTTATTAGATGGGACTTTAATATCATATATCCATACTACTTTTCTATCAGGTTGATGAAATTCAACGTTTAAATATTTGTTATAAATCTTTTCTATTTTATTTCTGTGTTTAAGATTCTTTTTAATTTTATTAAGACTCTTTAATATTAATAAGGATTGTGAGTTTGTTATTCTATAATTAAATCCTATTTGAGTATGTAAATAATTATGGCTATCTCCAAAAGACATTGATTTCATATCTTTTATAATTTTTAATAAATCTATATCATCACTTACTACAATACCTCCTTCTTCACCATGAATAATTTTATTTCTATAGAAGCTAAAACATCCTATATCAAAACTGCCTACTGGTTTTCCGTTCCATTTTGCTCCTTGTGCTTCGCATGCATCTTCTATAATTCTTAAATTATATTGATTAGCTATTTTCATTACTTTTGTCATATTTACTACTCGTCCATATACATGAGTAATCATTAATACTTTAGTTTTTGATGTTATTGATTTTTCTACCAAATCTAAATCAATTAATAAATTATCATCACAATCGATAAAAATAGGTTTTAGACCAGCATAATGTACAGCCCATGCAGATGCTACCATGGTAAATTCAGGAACTATTACTTCACTATCTTTAGGTAATTTAAGAGCTTCTAATGCTAAATGTAGAGCAGCTGTTCCTGTATTACATGAAATTGCTCCCTTTGTTCCTATATGCTTAGCATATTTATTTTCTAAACGTTCGAATGGTTGCATATCTTCCTTTAATATAATAATTATTTTGATAAATTCAAATATTTTAATTTGCTAAAAATTTTGTAAGTATCCAAGCTTTCATTTCTATTTCATCAAAGTAGAAATTAGAAATACATGTTGAAGTAAATTTCATTTTTAAATACCATTTAAGTGCTTTATTATTCGAATATCTAGTAAAGGCATAAACGTTTTTTATATCACTTTGAATTAAAAATAATTCAAATTCTTTGTAAACTAAAGTTCCTACTCCCTGGCCAGGAATTGGGGAAGATATATCTACAATTTCGCATCCTTGATTAGGAGATATTCTATATTGAAGATTAACTCCAAAAGAATTGGGAAAATTCTTAATTTGAAAATGAGGAACAAGATAATTCATATTACTTAATTAACGATTTTAATAAATCCATATAACGGGGTTTTAAATACTTCCAACTATTACTCTCAGCCCAGGCTTTGCCAGCTAAAGAATATTCTGTTATATCTGTATCATAAAACTCATCAATTTTTTTAGCTATAGCCTTTGGATCATATTTTTCAGCAAGAAAATTAATTCCTGGTTGAAAATTGTATGTTTCTACTCCACAAGGTTTTACCAAAGGTTTGTTAGGAAGCCAAGTATTTATAGGATATCTATCTCCTGAAATAATTAGACATCCGGAGGAGTGTGCTTCTTGTAAAGGGAGGGATAACCCATTGAATCTTTCTACAAAAAGAAAAACATCTACATCTTCCCAAAGTTCATCAAAAGGAATATGTTTATTTATAACTTCAACGCGCGGGTCGTTAATTTGAGGTAAATTTAATTTTTGGGCTTTTAATTTTAATTTAATTGGCGATTTAATATGTGGTAAAGCTTGTATTAAAGCTAAAGTACCATTTCTATCATGAAAACTTCCATTACCGCCATTGTGCATAAATGTTAAAGCTTTTTCTTTGAGTTTCCATTTAATATTAGAGTTAGCTGGAACTGGTAAAAATATAATTCTATGATCAGGATACATTTTCTTATAGTAATCATAATCTATTTGACTAGGAACTATAAACATATCAGCATCCATAGGAAATGAACTCCATTCGTACATAGGCATAACTACTACAGGTATTTTATATTTTTTTGCTAAAGGAATAGTTTCAGGATAAAAATGAGTTTCGAATAAAAATAAAAGATCCAATTCCTTAATATAATTTTCTAAAATATTAATATCATAATTTGAATTAGGGGGAGAAATAGTAGTCTTCCCAGGATAAAATATTGATGAATGATCAGGAAAGTTAGGATGGATAGGAATTAAAATATCATTTATTATACCATTATCCCAAAACTCTTTAGTTAGAATTCCTAGTCCTGAATATGTTGCCCAATTTATAGTTCCTATTCTCATTTGATTAAAATTTCTACATTATCCCTATCTGGGTTATTAAGTAAACTTGCTGAATATTCTAGAATTAAAACTTTTTTTGCTACTCTTTTTAATTCTGATTCTATATGATCCCATGTTTCTTGATTAATTTCCCTAATTATCATTCCTTTAGTAGAAATAGTGAAACACCAATCAAAGCTGTTATTTTCATATGGTATTTTTCTAAGATCGCCACATATAAAATTTTCCTTATGAAGTGGATAATTTTGTTTAGCTAAAGAAATAAAATCTGGAGAAATATCTATTCCAGTATAGTTAACAAATAATGAAGACCATCTTCCAAAAGCACATCCAGCTTCTAATACTTTGTCATTTTTTATATCAATATGTTTTGTCAACATACTATAATGATGTTGATTAATTATTTGCCAGTCCGGATCAGGGCAATTGAAAACAGAATATCTTAATTCAGTTGATGTGTCAAGTCGGTGTTTCCAGAATTCTGGATTCATTACTGGTTTTTTCATAATTTTCTTTTTTTTAAAAAGCCCATTTGTTATTATTATTGTGAAAATATTTTATTGTATTTATTAAAGACTGTTCGAGAGAAGTTGGAGTTTTTTGTCCTATTACAGAATAAAGTTTTGTATTATCAGATTGCAAATGCCATATTTCCCACGGACGGATTCTACTTTCATCTGTAACTATTTCAATTGTTTCATGCCCCATTAATTTGCCAATTAAATGAGCTAAATCATAAATTTTTGATCCTCCTTCTGAACCCATATTATATACTTCGCCAAATTTTCCTTTTTCAAGTAATTCAACTGCCATTCGAACTGCATCACCAGCATACTGAAAATCTCTAAATGAATTATTTCCTAAATTTACTTTATTTGAACTATGTAATTGTGAAATAATTTCAGGAATTACATATTCATGAGTTTCTCTTTCTCCTACACAATTAAATTGTCTCATAGCAATTGCAGGAACTTTAGCTTCTCTCCATCTAACTTGAACTAATCCATCTGCTGCAGCTTTTGATACTCCATAAGTAGAATGTGGTGTAATAGGATCAGATTCTTTAATTTTACCTACCATATCTCCATATATTTCAGCTGAACTAACTTGAAGTAAACCTTTTATATCTGCAATATTGCATGCGTTTAATACTTTAAGTACTGACGTAGCATTTATATCGAAAAAATGCATTGGTCTTTCAAAACATTCAGGAATATAAGGCTCAGCTGCATAATTAAAAACATAATCTATATTATTGTCTGTAAAAATTTTAGCTAATTCTGTTTCATTGTCTCTAATATCAAACCAAATAAATTTACTTTTAGAATGTAAATGTTCTTTCCGGCCGGATATAAGATTATCTAAAACAGTTACTGTACAATTCCTATCTTCTATTAAATGATCTACTAAATGAGAACCTAGAAATCCAGCGCCACCTATTACGCATATATTTTTATTACTTATTTTTCTCATAATTTACTTTTCTTATTATTTGTTATAATTTCTATTAATTGTGAAGCTCTATTAGCTAATGTATGATATTTTTGGGTATGAATCATACCTTCATTAGCTATTTTTTCTCTTTCTTCATCATTTTTTATCCAATAATCTATTTTATCTTTAATCTTACTAAGTCCTTCATTTCTGTAATAAACATCAAAATGTTTTCCTATTTCATATTCTTTATCAATACCTTCGTGATAAGCATGCAAACAAAATCCTCCCCTGCCTATAGTTTCATAAAGTCTATTAGACCAATAATATGGTTTAGGAACACTTTCTCCAATGATTATCTTACTAGAAGCTATCAAATTATTTAAATCATCCAGTCGTATTTCATGTTCAGTTTTACCTATATGTAAAAATTTATCTTTGTAAGTTTGTTGTAAAAATTCTACAAGATCATTTCTATAAGTATGATAAAGTTCTGTTGTGCCTCCTATAAATACTACATCATATGGTTGATAAATAGGTATTCCTTTATAACAACATTCATTATATATACCTTGTCTTACAGTAAAATGATTAATTTTATTATCTACACAAAAATTATGAGCATAACCTTCAGGAGTAAGAACATAATCAGCTTTATACATCCCTTCTTTATTTACTACAATATTATGTCTACCTTCTAATTCATAAAAAGCATCAGAATGCCATGTTATAGTTTTTATTCCTTTCTGTTGACATTCTTTAAAAATTTTATCAAGATTATGTACAGGCCATTTAGGCGACATTAAATAATCTAAATTACATGAAAGTATATAATTAAGAGTATAATCAAAATTACTGGATAATTCATTTGGATTAATTCTTATTATATTAATACCCAATTTTTCTAAAGAACGAGCAATACCTTCTTCGTCATAAATTTTTTCAAATTTTCCTATATAACCTATTTTCATTTTATTTCCTATTTATAAATTATAAATAATTTTTAAGCAATTTCAAATCGTTTCGTAAAATTCGTTTTGTTTTTCTTGTTTTTCTATTGTCTTTGGGTGGTGTAATGCCAATTGTTCATTTGGTGGTATCTGTGATAATTGTTTGATACCAACAATTCGTTCGTGCACTTTACCTTCCCATTTAATATTTTCATCTCTTTTATATATTCTACCTTGATAATCTGGCCAATTTACCCAGCCTTGGTCATTTACTTGCCAACCCCATTTGTCTATATGTGCTTGTGT
>Ga0208299_1002777_pt1 | contig 11514 bp, 10 predicted proteins | sample 15_taG_FD_184089 | JGI IMG/M metagenome (GOLD analysis project Ga0208299, IMG submission 184089) | Marine viral communities from the Subarctic Pacific Ocean - 15_ETSP_OMZ_AT15312 metaG (SPAdes) (version 2) | ecosystem: Environmental > Aquatic > Marine > Oceanic | place: Pacific Ocean | collected...
GATAGGCTTAAGGACATAGAGGCCCGCAAGTCCAAGAGGTCATCATCTAAGGGACGCAAGAAATAAAGATGATTGAACATATGCCTAAATTTTCAATGCATAGGAGTGAATAGAGATGCCAACACCATTTGAAATAGAAGAAGAGAAGAGACGTCAGGCGTTCATCGCTGAAAATGCAGCTAATGCAGCTAATTTACAATCTCCAGGTGATCCTGATGCAATTACACAAGCTGATGAACCTAGATTAGATATAGATGTAGAAGATACTTCTATTGATGCTGTAACGAGTTCTGGACAAAAGGTAAGAAGTTCTATTCTACCTCAAGCAGTTCCAGAGCGTCCAGGCTCAAGAGAATCTTTGTTTGGATTCGAAGCAACAGAAGCTGATTTTCCTCCAAGAGAAGATGAATTAGATACTATTTCTGGTGCTGATGAAAGAATTCCTGATAAAGTTGACCCATTAATTTCAGAAGGGATGAAAAGTGCATCTGCTGTTAAAGAACAAGCTTCTGCAAAAGAGCTTGAAGTCTTACAAGCAGAACTATCTGCGAATGAAGATCGTATTAAAGGAATTGCTGGACAAATTTCAAGTGGGCAAAGTCAAATAAGAGCTTTGCCTGATGGATCATTTGGTATTGAACCTGTAGAAGGTGGCGAAATGGCACAAGCATCTGGTATGGTTCCAGGTGAAATCATTAGGAATCCAACACCAGCACAGATTCAAGAAGCTTTAAGAGGTGATCTTGATGAGATTAAATCTCTAAAGTCAAAGATTGTTGGAATTCAGGGTCCTGCTGCTGATGTTATTGATCAAAGACCTCCTGCTCTACCTCCCCTTGGACAGCAAGCAGGTGACCCAGGTGCAGTATCTAGACAGTCTGCAAATATTCAGGCCAACACTGCTGCATTAGCTTCTAGAAGTGCTGATGTTGATGAACTACGTCAAGCAGCGGAAAGAGAACGTGACGCTGTATCTGAACTTGGAATAATCGAGGCTGATAAAAGTGCTCGCCAAGCTAAGTTATTAGAAGATGAGCAGGAAAGACTTCAGGAAAGAACGCTTCACCAAGAAATGGTTCAAGCACAGCATGAAAATGAACTTGCTGGTGCTCAAGATGTTATTGATAAAAGAACCAAAGAGCTTGAAGGATTTGAATTAGATTCTAATAGATTGTGGAATAAAGCAACAACTGGTCAAAAAGTTATGCGTTCAATTGCATTGGTTTTAGGTGCATTGGGTGCTGGGCTTGCAAAGACACCAAATTTTGCATTACAAATAATCCAGAAGCAAATTGATAATGATATTCTTGCGCAGAAAGTTGATTATGCTAAGAAGGTCAAATTGCAACAGGAAGCAAAATCAGTCTATGCTTCTTTGATGAATGAATTCCAAGATGCAAAGAAAGCTGATGCTGCCATTGAAGCAACATATGCTAAAGTTCTTCAAGGAAAGGTGCAGCAGTTAGCAGCTAATATGGGTTCTGATTCTGCAATTGCAGGTGCACAAAAAATAAATGCACAACTTATGCAGAAAGAAGCATCAGCAGTTGCAAAATTAAATCAAATTGCACAAGGTAATGCAATGGATGCTGCAAAGCTTCGTCTTAAGGCAAGAACTGATTCTGCCAAATTGAATGCTGCACAGCTTAAAGCTGGACAAGATCGTCTTGCTCCTCCCTCAGCGCAAGGTGTTATGAGACAAGTCTTTCTTAAAGTTCCAAAAGAACAAAGAAAGGAAGCAATTGCTGAAATGAAAAGATTTGAGGGACTACAAAGTGCTAAATCTTCAATAGCAAAGATGTATGATGAATTTGCTGGTGAACAGTTCATGGCATTGGTTCCATATACTGCTGCTGGTGGTCGTGCTGCTGTCATGAAACAAGCAATGATGGGCGCATTAACAGACATTGTTGGTAAGGGTGGCATTTCAGATAGAGATGCTAAGAATCTTGAAAAGGCATTACCAAGTTCATTTGATACTAATGATGCAGTTGAAGCAAAGAAGCAATCATTCATTAAATATCTAGATTCAAGATTAGTGACACCAGTCCTTAAAGGATTTGGCATAATAGGTCCAGAAGGTCGTGTAAGCTTACCAGCTCCTTCTGGAAGGCCTGCATTGACAAGGTTAGGTGAACCAACAACCAGAAATTTTAGTGAACAAGAAGGACACACAGGAGCCCTTCCACAATTTACAAATCTAGCTGGTAATATGTCAACGAAATTTGCAACTGATATTTTGGATCGTGTTGGAACAAGTTCAACTGCAACTATCGATGACGTTGATAAAGCTGGTGCGTTGAAAATTGGACAACGACTTGTTATGGCATCGAAAGCACCTTCTGCAGATAAAAGAGTGTTGGTTAAGTCTGCAAAAGCAGCAGAACAAAAGCATAGCATACCTGCTGGTATCTTGCTAAGCCTTGGTCAGACAGAATCGCAATTCAACAAAGATGCAGTATCTGAGTCTGGTGCAACTGGTGTATACCAATTTACTGTTGGGACAGCAAAAGAAATGGGTCTCCGCATGACTGGTGGACATAGACAAGATGATTATATTGATAAGAATGGCCGGTCCCACCAAGTCTGGACATTCGATTATGATGAACGCAAAGATATTGCTAAAGCAACTGATGCTGCAGCTAGATTATTGCGTAAGAATATGAAGCGACTTAAAACAGATAATCTTGGTCTGGGAATCATGTCACATAATGCTGGTGCTGGTAACGTTGCTAAGGCATTAAGAAGACAGGCTGCATCTGGTGCTCAATAAAGAATTGATATAAAGACCTATGACTTCCTATTTAGAAAGGATTAGGAGTGAACCTCGAGACTCCAGGAGACATTCAATAGATGGCACAACTCTACAACTACGAAACAGGTCAATACGAAGAAGTTGATGAACAGAACTACGATCAATCTATCTTAAATGGGACACATAGTCCTGCTGAAGGTGAAAAGATCAAGATGGTTGGTCCAACTGGTGAAGAACAAGATGTTGATGCTGTATCTATTCGTGATGCTTTAGATCTTGGATTTAAGACTGTTCCACAAAGTGTGATGGATAATCGTGCACTCGAAGAAGAATATGGTTCAAGCCCTATTAAAGCAGCTGCTGCAGGTGCAGCAAGAGGTCTTACATTTGGCATCTCAGATCAAGTTCTAACAAAGACTGGTGCTGTTAGACCTCAACAACTTCGTGAATTAGAAAATCGAAATATCGAAGCAAGCCTTATTGGTGAAATTGGTTCAATTGCAGTTCCAATGCCAAAATTTGGTATTGCAAGAAAGATTGATTCTGTCATGAAGCTTGGCACAGTTGCTAAAGCTGGTAAAGGAGCCTTGAAGGCAGAGAAAGTTGCAGCAGCCAATCTTAAGCACATTGATGACTTCTGGAATCATTCTTCAGTTCTAAATGCAAAGGATAAGCTTCTTAAGGGATCACCACACTTAGAGCATCAAATCAACCAAGTGAATGTTAGTCTTGGTGTAGCAAAGGCTTCAAATCGTGCTGAAGATGTTGATGCAGCACTTGGTGGAATGCAGCGTCTATTCAATGAACATGGACCTTCATTATCAACAAATATAACTCCTAGATTTGCGCCTAAGATGGTTCAAAGAGCAAGCCAATATGTTGATGAAGCTGTTGGTAGACTTGTAACAAATGGCAAGATTGATCGTGCAGTCTTAGATGGTGCATCACCTGGAATTATAAAGCAAGCATTAATTGAAGTTGGAAAGCGAGGCCCAGGTGCACTTGCTGGTGGCGCTGTTGAAGGATCTGCTTATGGCATCGGACATCTAATTTCAGAAGATGCTTTAGGAAGAAAAGATCTTAATGCCGAGAATGTCTTGGCTGAAGCTGGTTTTGGTGCACTTCTTGGTGGTGCAGCTGGTGTCTTGCTGACTGGTGCTGGTGCTACAGGTGGCGCCGTCATTAAGAAATTCGAAGATAGATTTTCAAGAAATGGTGTCCTAAATGAAGCACTTAAAAAGTTAGATGTTAACTTAGAGAAAGTTGCTCCTAAAGAAAAGAAATTTCTTGATGATGATTTCCTTGATGCTGTTAAAGCTGGTAGAGCTGATGAATTTGCAAAAGGAGAAATTGCAAAGCAACGAGGTGCACTCAAAGAAAGAGTTATGCCAACCAATGAGCTTATTGAGACTTTGCATAACGCAGGTGAAATAAAGAGAAGATTGGTGGGTGTTGCAGGTCTTGGAACTAAAGAAGGTGCAGCACTAAGAAAGCTGGTCACCGAATTTGAAGAAGAAGGTGCAGCGAAAGCATTAAAGAAAGTATTTACAGATTCAGAAGAACAGGGTTTCGTTATTCTTCGTGAGATGAAGAAAGAAGCAAAAGATGTATTAGGTGATACATTTGATAATGATAATCTTGTTCGTAAAACAGTTACAATAAGAGACTTTCTTGACAATATTTTAGATGATATGCGTGGCGAAAGAATACGAGATAACTTAACTGATGCTTGGTTAATTGATTCTACAGAACGCCTTCAGAAGCACACAAATGCGCTATGGGATGTTGCACTCAAAGATATGTCAGGAAATAAGATATTAGAAAAAATGAACCTTATGCCAGACAACATCAAGAAAGTCACCGATGCATTCATAAAGACAGGGAAAGGTGTTGATGATGAAGCAATCAGATATTTCAAAAGAATCGGTGACAACTACGCTAAGCAAGTTGATGATGCAGTAAAAGATCCAACAATCTGGTCACAAGATATGCATGGCCTCGTAAAAGGCATAGATGAAGTTGAAGCTAGGCTTCTAGAAAAGAATCAAGTATTACGAGAAATGATGGGTGTTAAAGAGGGCATGCCATTAAATAAAGTATCAAATGCTGATTATAGCAAATTTTTAAATAAAGCGATTTTAGATAAAGACCCAGAAGCACTTGATGCGATCTTGAATTCAACACTATCGCATAAAGACTTTGCAGAAGCTTCAATAGCATTCATCAGATCTGGTAAAGACTTTGGTTCACTAGCAAGATCACTCGGTAATCTTAAAGCTTCATTGGAAGAATCCGCACTTGGTGTTGGTGGAAAAGTTGAGGATATTCTTGTAGCACAAGCCGTCAAAGGAATTTCGAAAGAAGGTAAAGGGCCAGCTGAACTTGTCGGTGGTCTTGGTGGCGTTGGTATTGGTGCTGCACTTGGCGCTGATGCCATTGGGCTTGGTTTAGGCGGGCTAGGTGTAGCAAAAGGTGCTGGAGTTGCTTGGAACAATTGGCCAACAACATTAAAAGTTATCTCTAGAATTGAATCTGCAGGCATCAAAACTGGCAAAAAGATGGGCAAAATCATTCGTGCTGCCAAAAGTAAGAAGGGTGGAAGGGTTATCCCAACACTATCTATATTGACACAGGGGCTTCCTAAAGACGCAGATAAAAAGACCATAGATGCACATATCACCAAGCAGTTCAAGGCAGCACAAAGGAGCCTCAATGCACATGCACCAGGATTAAGGCAGCACATCGATTTGATGGAAGGTCTATCATTGGTTGAACATGCACCTAAGCATGGTGGCGCACTTATGGGTGCAACACAGAATGCACTTGACTATTTAGCTGATACAAGACCCAAGGCTGTTAGAACAAGATTGGGAAGAACGCCTTGGGTTCCAACAGAAGAGAAAGCTAAGTGGTTAACTCGTATTGATGCGGTTCATAATCCTATGGCAGTCATGGAGAAGTCAATATCAGGCAGAATTAAGCAAGAAGAATTGCAAGCAGTGAAAGCTGTCTACCCACAATTATATGAATCTTTCAGAATGAAGCTTCTTGATTCATTGCTTGATGACCCAAAAGAATTAACCTTCCAAGATATGCTGAAGATTGAAAGAAATCTTGATCTTGGAATCATGGATTTAGAATCACCTGCAGTAACAGAACCACAAGAAGAGCCAAGGGGCGCAACGCCTGGACCAACGAAAGTTGATATTAACACAGATGCAATAAAACCCGGGTCACAGAAAACACTGAATTGACTCTAACTCTATATTTATATGGGAGATAACATATTATGACTAAAAAATTAGGTAACTCAGGCGCACCACAAGCGGGATTCGAAAATGTCGGAAGACCATATCTTTCTGGGGCAGCAGTTCCTCAGGACGCAGAAGTTCAATTTACACTTCCAAGAGCATCAAGATATTTTGAGGTAACAAATACCTCTGCTACTAACAATCGCCTAAGAGTGTATTTGGCAGCATCTGGTTCTTCAAATTCGGTGACCAATCGACACTATAAGACTTTGGTTCCTTCAGCATCGTTCGGTTCATATTCAGCAGTACAGAATATATTTGTGACTTCTACTGATGCAGCTGGTGATTGCGAAGTCTATGCTGAACTGGTTGACTATGTATCTGGTTCTGCTTTTGATCTGACGGGATCGGGCATCAGCGAATAAGAATGACTTTCTTTAATAGGTTGCGAACACAAAAGCTTTACCTTAGAAGAGGTAGGACTTATGTCATCAACCCTATTATAGGAACTGTGCAAGCTGTTATCACTAGAGGTTATTCTTCAGGAAGGGTCATAACAAGAGGATTTGGAATATGAGATTTAGAAATGGAAAAAAGATAACAGCTGGTGGCGTTCCTCTTAGAAAAAGAACATTTGGTATTCGTGGCAGACGTGATAGATGGAATGTAATATCTCCCAGCATTCTTGCTGATGCAGGTTATGCTGGTGAAACAGATGGCATAAATGACTGGGTAAGTGGTTCAAATGTTATTGGTGGACCAGGTCTAAGCACTTTATCTATATCATTCTGGGCATATCTATCAGGTACTTTGCCTAACACTGCTGATAATAACCGATGGTTGATGGGTGTTGGTAACCCAAGTAATAGCTTAGGTTCAAGAGAAGTATCATGGGCTGTGGCACCAAGAGCAGGTCAGACAACACAGTTATGCTTTCATGTAAGTACAACAGGTGATGATTCACCTTTGCATAGAATTACCACTCCTGGTGTTAATGCCTGGCATCAACATCTAATTGCTTATGATGGCCCAGGTGCTACCATAAATTGGTATGTTGATGGTGTTGCTCAAGCTGTAACAGAAAATGGTCCAATACAATCTCCTTTATTAACTTCATCTTTGTCTTTGTCAATTGGTTCACGAGATTCTGGTGCTGTGCCAAGATTCATGAAAATTGACAACCTTGCATTTTATCATAATACTGTGCTTGGTCAGACACATGCAACTGCACATTATAACGGCGGAACTCCTCCTGATTTAATGACGACAACAGGCTCAAATCACTTATCACATTATTTTGATTTTAATGATCAATCAACATTCCCAACTTTGGAAAATCGAACAGGATCACTTGATATGACAGTGATGAATTCGACTGCTGGAGAATTCTTTACTCCAGGGGCAGGAGCATAATGGTAACTTATATACAAATTATGACCAAATATCTTACGTTAGAGTTATTAGATGCTGCAGTCGAATCTCTTCCTGATACAATTAGGTTCAGTGATGATGCAAAAGAGTGCATATTAGAATTCGAAGATCCATCTGCACTTGCTGAAGATTTAAAGCTGGTTTTTGATTTGGGGACAATCATTGACAAGGGGGATTTTAGAAATAATCCTCCTGCTAAATTTAAAGAATCAAAAAAGCCCACTAAAAGACAATGGTCGTCTATTCGAAGAAGAAGAGTTCATAACAAGAAATTATCTTTGTTACCTAAGGAAGAAGCTACAAGAAAATCAAATAAAGAGATATCTTACACCAAGAAAAAAAGAAAAAGACGAAAGTAATAAGGAATTATATTATGTCAGAAAAAGCCGATGCAAAGTACAGTTTCGAAGGAATTTCCAGGGTCATAATGCTTGTGGCAGCAATGTCAGGTGTCGGTTCACTTGGAGGCAATGCATATCTCAATACACAAGTGGTTACAAAAGCTGAGGTCGTCGAGTTGATAACCGATAAAGCTTATTCAAAAGACAAAGCACATGAGCTTGACAATAAGCTTGCAAGCTATGGTGAAAAGGTCAACTCATTAGATTCAAGGTTAAAAAAGATTGAAGAAAGTCAGCAAAAGATTCTTGCCAACATCAACCAGCTTATAGTTAAAGTTGATGCAGTTACGCAATCAGATAGAATGAATAGGAAATAAAATATGTTAATACTATGGGAAGTTACAACAGGTGATAATATCAACATCTTTGCAAGAGAAGAAGATGCACAATTACTACATGATGTTGTTGAACAAATGATAATGACAAATGGTCATATCCCTTCTGGTTATCCACTTAAAGTTAGACCAAGAAAAGCTTATGGAATAGCATCTGCTGTCATCATGTCAGACTTAGGCTTAATATTAGTGGACTGGATGTCTGGAATTGATTTCGAGACTATCCCTGAAGGATTTGAACAGAATGCACGCTGGCCTGCTGGGTTTCCTGGTGCTGGTCAACTCATCTTTTCAGTACAACAGATTCAAGCTATTCAAGTAACAAGAGCTGCAAAGAAATTGTATGCTTCAGTGAATGACTCAGAAAGAACTTTGTTATCAGGAGCAGGAACATCTATATCTGATCTGTTAGTTACAGGGAGTGTCTAATGCCTGCTATTGACTTTCATTTAAGATGCTTCAGGGGAAATGGTGGAACATTAGATTATGATACTGCATCAACATCTTTAATGACAGGATCAGTTGTTAGTTGTTCTGTGGACATCTATAATCGTGATGGAACGCTACTTGCTGGGCCCTTTCATTCTATAAGTGGTTCTGTTACAAAAGTAACTGCCGGTGGAACTGATACCTGGACATTTGATCCAGCTCATTCAGATGTTGTTGCTTCGACAATTCTATCTCGCCAGTTCGATGAACAATTCAGGTTCAGATTCACTGAGACTGTTCCTAGTGCATCAGCAACCGCAGACGTATGGGTTACAGTTAACAACCAAGATAAGATTGCTGGTGATTACCCAAATAAGAAATTATTTTGTGATGGATTTAATGGCGACAACAATGCCAATTGGGCGATAGCTGAATATGGCAATGCTTCAAAGAGTAATCCCACGATTCAAGTGCGTGAAATGTTAACGATGGCGGTGCCAATTGCATCCACACATTTCATGATTGTTAACCAAGTGTATGGTGTTAGAACAAATACATTTACAGGAATAACATTCGAAGGCGACCCGATTGGTGCTATAGTTGCAAGAGCATCGAATATTTTGTCACTTGATAATTGTTATTTCAAAAATATGGATCTTCGTGGGTTCCTTGGTGGAACGTATGATGGAACATTCATTGTCGATGGTGGCAACCTTCAGACTGGCTTTAAGCATGCAAATGGTGTTCTAACCTGCTTAAATGAAGTTGGCTTAGAAGGCGATATTGACTTACAGTCCACAACTGTGATGTCTGGTGACGTTAAAGGGACTGCAGCTATTATAGATTGTTCAGCCCCCTTGACAGACCTCACTTTAGGTATCAATAAAGGCGACATCCAGCTAGACAACTTAGACTCTGGTATGAATGTAACAATCACAGGTGTTGGTGGAACCTTAAAGCTTCCTGTTGGTAATGCAAATCCAGCATCTGTCACACTTGGTGGCTTTATTAATGTGACCGATGATTCAGATATTCCTTGGGATAATGTAAGCAATATTGGTGGTTGTGAAATTACTGCATCTATCATTTCTTCAAGAACCAACGTTCTAACGAATCTACCTGCACAACAAGGGATTGGACAATGGGATGCAAAAGGAATGTGGGATCATCCTAAGTCTTTTGTAACTTCTTCAAATTCAATTGGTGAGATGTTCACAGACATGTCAAGTTCTCTTGCTTTTGTGGAAAATATTGAAGGTGGCAGATGGCATATGTCTGGAACACAAATGATATTTTATGAAAATGATAATGCCACTGAAATTGCCAGATTTGATCTGAAAGATGCAAATGGTAATGCAACACCATCAAATCCATTCGAAAGAACAAGGGTCTAGGTTATCTTCTAATGCCTTTCCTACCCTTCACTGTGCTGCCGCATAAATTGTTCCTAATTTCATATGATTATAATATTCATCAATGCTCGTCAGTTTCAACTAAGATGATTATGTGAGAACTCTTTTTAATAATGCTTTGATTTCATTAAATCGATTGCCTGCCTTCGCAGCAATTATCGCATCAGCAATATCATACCAACCTTTGTCTGTGCTTTGTTCGACATGAACATATCCACTTTCAATATCTTGGAAGCTTCTGTGCTCCAACATGGGAAGTTCGTAATCTTGTCTTAAAAGGTCATAACAAATATGCTTGATTAATTTGCGATCATATTTCTTGATGTATTCTTGTTGGTCAGCAAGTGGTCTCCATTTAAGTCCTGCTTTATCACGTAAGACATTTGGTTCTTTGCTTATGATTGTAACACCACTTCCCTTCAGCATTTTCTTTAGTCCTGAAAGTAGAAGTTGGTTGTAATTCCAAAGTGAACCATGCTTTTGTGATTCATTGGGTCTTTTGGCAGGATCAATTGCTTTCTCTAAGGTCACTGTAACATTGGAATATCCAACATTTTGACCAGAAGTCCTGATTATCATTCTAAGGGACTTTAACGTCTGATGTATGAATCCCTTATAATCCATGTCCGGAGACCTGACGGCATGATGGTGTCCCAGCAAGACATGCTTGTTATCCAATGCAGCTATTGCAAAATCAGAAGGTGATGAATCAATGCCAACGCTTATTTTGTTATTTCCCATATGAATAAGTATGGAAATTGTCAGCATATTACTTGAACTTTGCAACTTTATTATTCCAGCTTCTTATTCATCATCTGGTGCATCGAAATCTTTTGTTGGTGGATTATCATCTTTGCCTTTTAAATTAAGAGGAGAGGAGCCTAGGGACTCAGAGGCACGTTTAAGCCTTGACCTGACAAGTCTGACAATCAGTGTATTAAGTGCACCACCACAGGTTCCTATGAAAGTTCCAAGAATTGTTATTGTCATAGCAAACCCGACAACTGAAGCTATTAGTATTGCTGTAAGTCTAATGAGAGGATTGAACCACCAGGGTTCTTTATCCTTTTCAGGTGTAGACTTAAGATAAGATTTCATTCCATTTTTAAATAGTTGTGTAAAAGCAAAAGAAATAACGCCTGAAATTGTAAGGGTTAAGAATAGTGCTAGTATTGGTGATAGTGATATTAGTTCAAACATGATTATAGATATGATAAGTGATGTTGTTGTATGTTCAGTGCACCAATATGATAATGTAACGCACCTTCAATTGTAAAAAGATTGTAAAATCTCTGTATTTTTATGTAATTTCTGTTCCAGGAGTGTTATTATATCCATACAATCCATCAAGAAAAATACCCACCCCACTTCTACTGGTCACGGGTCTAATCTAATTTAGATTGTTATTCTCCTAATCAATATTATTTGCTTGCATCGAGTCGTTCCTCCTCGTCCCTTCACAAATAATATTGAAATGTCGCCAGATAAAGGGTCCTCTTA
>Ga0208299_1002783_pt1 | contig 11496 bp, 8 predicted proteins | sample 15_taG_FD_184089 | JGI IMG/M metagenome (GOLD analysis project Ga0208299, IMG submission 184089) | Marine viral communities from the Subarctic Pacific Ocean - 15_ETSP_OMZ_AT15312 metaG (SPAdes) (version 2) | ecosystem: Environmental > Aquatic > Marine > Oceanic | place: Pacific Ocean | collected...
AAGCTTAAAGAAGTATACTCCGTATAACAAGCTAGGGCTTGCTCTACTGCCCAAGTACAATATATCCGCTGGGCGAGATGGTAAAGCCAGCATATTATCCTTGGCGCGTATATACTTCAAAGACTATGACAAAGTTAAGAGTAGCACTGTAGGAGAAGTGACAGATACAGCTTCTGGGAAGGGTAGATCGTACATAGGATTCTTACTGCGAAAAGTATCTGAGTCTAGAACAGAAAAGGTGCAATCTACACCCTTACAAGGGGATACCAGTCATACTACCTTTTTCGGACAATCTCCCGTAGCCTATGGGTTTTCAGGTATATTATTCAACTCTCCTAACGCTCGTTGGCGGGAGCTATTTAGTAAATTATATAAACAAGTACTTAGGGGTTCTGTGGCCAGTGCTAATGGAGAGCCTACTCAGATTATTTATGACGATAAAGTAGTGACTGGCTGGATAACGAATCTAACACAGGATTTATCTGCGGGTAACGAGGTGATGGTACCTTTTTCGTTTAATCTGCTGGTACTGAGAGAGACTATACTCACACCAGACAGCGTGCTATCGGAGAGCCTAGACCAGGCCACTTTAATAACTTCAGGCGATAAATATCTTGAAAATATTCTGGATTTAATAACACAAGATGGCCAGGTAGCTACTGTTCTAACCACTAACGATTATGTTAGAAAAGCCGCTGTACGACTTCCGCCTAGAATTAAGGCCGGAGGGGGAGGGATAAGTGGTGGTTGCAGGATATATCCCTTTAATGCTAAAAAATACGGTGCAACAGTAGGGGCCAAGAATTCGCAGGGGCCTACGGCTTCAAAATCTCCTACGAGAAGTTCTTGTGACTTAGTAGGGTCGGTAAAAAAACATAGAGCAGCGGCAGATGCAGCAAGAGTTAAGATGGCAGAAGCTAATAAGGCTGGTAAGCATACAGAGGCTACTAAATGGTCTACCTTGGCAGCTAAGCACGAGAAAAATATAACTAATGCGCAGGGGTGGGTAGATAATGTAGATAAATTAGATGAGGGAGAGGTTAAGGCAGGCGTAGCGAGGTATCAGGACACGATGAATAGGGCTACAAATGTAGTTACGCCCAGTAGGACGGAACCAGTACTTACCGCCCCACTAAAAAAGACTGCGCCTACATCTGTAATGCAAGCAGTTAATCCGCATACGGCTGCTATATTTGACGCGAGAATGCAGTAGGAGGAATTACTGATATGGCACAGCTTATAAATACCGGCTATAGTTTTCCGACATATGAACCTTCTTACGGGTACCATGGAGCTATTACTTCTGCGCCCGATTGGAGCTCTATAACACCTAGTGATACTCCGATATTGGTTGATCTATTAGAGCCCCTGACTAACTCCACCGTACTACAAATACAAGAAGAGATTTTTAAGCCTCTGGTACCTGATCACTGGCAGGGGTGGGCCACAGGTAAGGCTTCATTCTTCCAGAGAGGGCTACAAATACTAAGTCGCTATAAGTTAGACGCGCTAGTGCACCTATATTGGCCTGAGACTGAAGACGTATTTAGTCAGAGAGGACACATAGAGGGTATAGCGTCTATAGGAGACCTATTAAAGAACACTGGAAATTTTTTAGACACTAAGCTAAAACTACAAAGATTTTATGAGGTTACTACTATACCGCACTCCGTTCCGCGCCTAGCATTGGGGGCTACTAGCGGGCACGGAGATATGGAGCCTATTCTCTCTTGTTTATTATTATACTTTTGTTTAATAGGAGAGGCAAAGAGAAGAGGTGATACTTCCACATGAGTAATACATTCTCCCATGCTAGCGCTTTACTGTACTTAAACGGTGTAAGAGTACCATGTTCTTCTGTGTCTGTAGTTTACGCGGATGGTGGGTTTTCTAGCGCGACTGCTAGTATTGTATACCACCCTATTTTGGACGATATAGGCGAAGAAGATTTGATGCAGGCGGCGATATTCTACTTAGATCAGCACTACTATGATAAGCCCACATACTGCCTTCTTTTTGAAGGGAGGCTAATAGGATATAGCTACTCTAATACTATATCAGAAGAATCTATGTCCCTTAGCTTCGAGAGTAATCTGGCTATACTTAACGATCTTAGCGTTAATTTTATCTCTGGAGCTAAAGGTAAGTCTAATAAAGCGAATAAGGATTACCCGTCTCAAATTGACATACCTACTAACGCAAAGAAACTTCTAACCACCTCATTTAGTGGGAAGCCTATAAGCCGCCCATTTGATTTAGTAGAGAATATAATACAAGCTGTATCAGGAGAATATAGAGATAAGTCTTCGTATGTAGAGGCTAAAGATAAAACTCTAAAGCAGAAGCTAGAGTCTCTCGAAGACTTATACGAAGGCAAAATACGTGCGTCTATAGCGCAGAGGATAACCCAAGGCTCTACATCTTCTGAGGGGGAGATTAGGAAAGAGGTAGAGTTACAGGCATCTCGGGAGCTGGAGGATAAGGCTAGATCTGAGGGATTACTTGTTAGTTTGGTCTCTGGCGGAGTGGATACTGGATTTACAGATACGTTAGCTAGGTATATAGCAGCTAAGAAGACAGAGGAGATAAAGAACTCCGCGTCTAACTATAAGGATGTGGTACTGTCAGGGTTTTATAGCAGGCATTTCAGGCTGTTACGTTTGCGTGAACATTGGATGTGCTCTCCATATTTAGAGGGAGTACCAGACGTAGAAGATCCTATTAGCGGTAAGCAGGGAGGTGGCGTGTTCCCTCTGCTACGTAGTAAAAATGCTAAGAAGTATTTTAAGGGCATAGTAAAACGTACAGGGGAGAAGATGGGAGCAGGCGGAAAGGCATATGCTCTACTGAACTCCCTATACGGGATGATGTTTTACAAGATGGCAGAGCTGCTGGCCCCTCCCTGCTTAGTGGTAGACAAGTACGGACTCCCTAGGGAGGGTTTAGGTGTTAGCCCGGAAGATACTACCTTCTCAGCGTACAATAGGAAGTCACAATTATTGGCTAAGGAAGACAAGCGGGCATGTATAGGAAGTTACTACACTGCCCCGTACGCGCCGTTTGCCATACCTCCTTCATGTAATGTGTTTTTTCCATCTACTAGGACCTCCTTTAGTATGTCTGTGTCACACACAGGGCATCCCACTAGAGTGTACTACAATCGCAAAAGCCCTTTTGGTAGGCTGGACTTATCTTCTAAATCCCCTGGATATAATCATACTGCGGGTAGGGTAGGGTACCCATCAGTAGCTGCTGGATTTGCCCAAAACGCTGCCTCCTCGGGTAGTGGGGATCTAGAGTTCCTTATATTTCCTGAAGAATATTTTAGAGGCCCTGCCCCTAGGATAAGTAATTTTCATCCTTCGTACATGGGCATACAAGATTTCGCGAATACGGCTAGATTCTCAGCAGCCAGTACGGAAGGAGCCTCTCCTTCCACTGTGCATGATGCTGATCCGGAATCTTTAAATTTAGCTATATCAGCAGCGGAGAAGATGGCAGGGGACGGGTATAAGGCTTATGGCTTGTATTTTCTTTTAGCCCAAAAAGAGTATTTTGAGGCTAAAGCACGAACGCACACAGCCTCAGTTAATTCTATATTTAACCCCTACGTCATAGTAGGTATGCCCTGTGCAGTTCTCTCCGGAGATACTTCTGGAGCGCAGCAGTACGGCTACATACATCAGATAGCGCACACTATAAATAACGGAGGCATGGCGAGTACCCAAGTGACTATAACCCATGTCAGGTCTATTAAAAAAGATCTTGTTAAAGTAGTAGCGGACAGGGGAGCTACGGATATAACTCCCCAGGACCCCGTGAGAGAGATTAGGGATTTACTGCAAAATAGCTCTTCTGCGGAGGAGTACTACAGGAATCTACTTAAGAAAGAGGAGGGGTTAACTTCTATAGAGACACAGCAGCATAAAGCCACATTAGCTAGTGTCCAGGGGCTAGATGATGCAATAGTGGAGGTTGAGTATGGGATAGAGGCCTGGGAAAAGTACAAAGGAGACGAAGGGGTTTTAAAGGCTGGCAAACAAGAATTAGCAGAGTTAAAAGCTAAGAGAACTGCGCTAAAAGATGTGTTATCCTCTATGGACATTGGCGGAGTAGGCACCGAGAACTCTTGTGCTTTCGATCCAAAGCAGTTTCTCGGTTGGTGGGACGGGGAGAAGGTTAAAAATATAACTATAAAGGATAGTGATCTATCTAATTATCTTCGGGAGGACACAGGAGAGCCTGTTTGGGGGGTACCAGCAAACTCTAAGCTCGTCCCCCTTCCCGTGGTTAAAGAGTATTTTACGGATACTAACAAGGCACTACATTATAATTCTCGTCCTGTGTGCACACTAGAACAGTATATAGACTTTTACGCTATAGCAGGTAGGGGAGATAGTGGAGTGGATCCTGTGGGCAGAGGTAGAGGCATCCGGGTAGGTAGCCAATTTCATTCTACAGGGGCTAAATACTATGACGTAGTACGTCAGTTTATCGCTGGCCCAGGTGTACAGCCGGGGTCTACTCCAACTGCAGCAGAAGCTACTGTGGACCCGTTAGAGTCATCACTTGCTGACTCTACTAACGACGACGATTATGGGTTTACTATGGCCGAACTTACTACCCAGGCAGATAGAAGTCTGACGTACATAGGGGAAGATGGTACGCTACAGGAGTATGTTTATTTAGAGGACGGAAAACAGATTACGTACAGTGACCTTCCAGATTCTAGAAAAGACTGGCAGGCTTTACTCTTGGACTACTTAAATATAGTCGAAAATACGGCTACTTACAGGGAGGGCTAGATGAACCGTTCAGATAAAGATATACAGGCTTGGGATGCTTGGAATACTACTAAATCTAAAAATAACCTGGGTACTCTTATTAATAGAGTGCAGCCTATTTTAACTAAGGAGGTTTCTAGGTGGTCGGGGGGAGGTGTAGCTAGGCCTATACTGGATATAGAAGCCAAAAAAATAGCCTTACACTCGTTTAATACGTTTGATCCCTCTAAAAGTAAGCTCAGTACACACTTAACTAACAATTTAAAGGGGTTATCCCGAGAAGTATACACTTACTCTAACCCTGCTAGGTTACCCGAGCACAGAATGATAAAGGCTAAAACTTACATTGCAGTGGAGGATAATCTGGTAGATAAGCTGGGAAGGATACCTAGCGCCCAAGAGCTGTCAGAGGAGCTAGGGTGGAACAAAAAAGAAGTGGGCAGGATGAGGACAGAACTGCGGTCTAGTTTTTCAGACAATTCTCCAGCACCCCCAGGGTTTAATAGCACGTTTGAGGGAGCTCAGGAGCTAGATTTTATTTATCATGATCTAAATAATCAGGATAAAACAGTATTTGAGCACACTACAGGATATAGTGGAGCGCCAATACTCGATGGTAGAGGCCTAGCTCGCACTACGGGACTAACACAAGGACAAATATCTCATAGTAAGCGCAGAATTAAGAAAAAAGTTTTAGGCTTCAGAGGTATACAATAAATGAGTACAGCAGACACCCTAGAGACTATACAAAGTGTAGGAGAGGTAGTAGCCTCCCATTATTCTTCTATAAGGGCGGAGAAACAAGGGGTGAGACAGTACACCAAGAGCAAGATGGAAGAGAAGGCGCACATACTTAGTCTACTTAAAGGGGATTTGGAGATATTACTTCATAAGCCAGAGGAAACTTCTCCACTGGAAGAGGCTTCTATTTACGAGGCGTACAATAATGTATTAGGTGCTATTAGGTCTATGTTATCTATTCGTTCTATGAGCACCGATAAAAGTTTAGAGAAGTTGGAGTACGATAGAGATTTATCAGGATTAAGATTTTCTGTAATTAAGTCTGTTCTTATAGACGAACAGAGGGAGCAAAGTAGGACAGTACCTGCCTACCTTCTGGAGGATGAGTAATGGATATAAAAATAAAGCCCAGTGATACTACGGCGACAGACAGTCCCCAAGATTTTTCCTCTTTGCCCATGTTTAGTTTTTCCCAGAGCAATAATTTAGTTGATCACAGCTCTGGAGTAGAGGCCTTAGCGTTTCGTGTTATAAAGACATTATTTACTGCTAGAGGGAGTGTTCCTGGCAGCCCAACTGAAGGCTCTATCTTAGCCAGCGCCCCTGGTACCGTACTCACAGACATGGTGGAGGCTACTGCCCTAGTAGAGGATGCTGTAGCCACTACAACTGCTGTCATGTTAAAGCAGCAGGCAGGGCTGTCTCGATATAAGTCTGTAGAGAAGCTTAAAGAGATAAATGTGATTTCTGTGAGTATTAGCTCTGCTGGGACTTTAAAAGTGTCCCTTAAGGTGACTAATATTCTAGGTGATAGCGCAGTATTTAATTTAGGGGGAGGCACCGCTAATGTTTGATAAGATTAGAGTGAGCGAAGCTGACTTACAGAGGAATATAGGTTTCTTAGTAACCTTCCTTCATCAGAAATTTCCTACTGGGAATTATACGGAAGGAACAGTACTTCATGACCTAGTTATCAGGCCTATGGCGTCTATTTTATCTTTACTGGAGGGAGAGATAGGCTCTTTGGAGTCTAGGAATACAGTAAAGGGTATTATGGAGGAGGAATCAGAATCCTCTACTGCTCTGTTAGATTTATTAGCTAGTAATTTTTTTATAGGGAGGCGAAAAGGCGAAAGATCGCAAGGTGTAGTTACCCTACGGCTATCTACAGCGGATACAGTGGTAATACCCCCAGGGACCATATTTACTAAGAGTCTTGGTATAGATTTCATATATGATGCTGCCGAAAATTTAGTAATTGATATACCTGAAGTAGAGTACACTTCTGATGGAATCGCTTCAGGCTACTACTTAGCTAAAGTTTTTGTTTCCGGCATAACCGAGTATATAGGCTCGGGTATGCCTCCAGGTATACTTCAGTCTATGACCAATAGTCCAATAGGGCTAGATACCCTGTATAACGAGGCTACGTTCTCTATTGCTGAGGGCCAAGAACCTAACTTAGTCTTCGCGGAGAGAATTAAAGAGGCTGTATCCAACAGGTCATTTAATACTGAACATGGTATACGTACTGTCTTAACAGATGCCATTAATTCTGTACGGAAAGTACAAGTCATAGGGGCTGGGGATCCTGAAATGATGAGGGATTATCTATCGGTAGGGGCCTCAGAGTCTATACACACTTTAGGGAAGATTAACATTTTTGTAGACACAGGATGGAGTGTATCTAGAGAGACCCTGGGGGCTACCTCTGATTTGCCCATAGCAGCATTATTTTTACGGGATAGTGTGACAGGTAATTTCCTAGGCATTAAGTCTGTATTTTCGGGCGTAACACTGTATGGCGAGAGCGAGGTAAGTGCCCTTGCCGCCGATGACGCAGCGCGTGTAGCCTTAGAGGAGTCTTCAGACATAGCTCTTACGTACACAGATTATTTGTTATCTAATACCAGTACGGAGAGTATAGCGTTCACAGTGGGGGCGGGGGTTAGTGCTGCATTCCCTACTATTTCTCTAGAGGCGGTGACCCCTAAAGCTAATACCATAGTAGACACGTATATTAGTTCTGAAGGGTTAAGGCCAGCAGGTTCAGATATCCAGACGTATTATCCTCATGTAAAAAATATAACTATTAAGATAGCTTATGTGCGGAACCCAAATGTAGCCCAAGGAGATATGCCATTACCTATGATACTTCAAGGAGTAGTAGATTATGTAAATTCTTTGGACGCTATGTACTCCCATCTAAGTGTATCGGGCCTCTTAGCCTACGTAAGTAAAGAGTTTTCCTACTTTTTCACTGCTATAAATAGTAACTTACTAGAAGTTAAATATAAAGTATTACTACCTGATGGCAATATGCCAAGCTTTAAGGTAGTAACAGATACTAGTTTTAGTAATAGTACTAGTTACTACAATAGGCTATCTAGGTTAGGGACGGAATTAAAGTCTGAGGAGGTAACAGGACATATTACTTTAGAGTACTTAAATTCTCTGCAGGTAGGAGATAGTACCTGTTCCCTATACGTAGACCCTTCTAGCGTTGTCTTAGAGGAAATATAACTATGAAGGATGTATGTAAAAGCCTTTTTAAGGCTATACCCTCTTTTTGGGCAGATAACTTTGAGGATAAAGATGTTCTTGAGTCTTTATTCCAGGCGTCTTTATCAAAAGTCTCTGAGGAGTACATGCGTGCTATGGCGACGCCTCTAAACATGTCCCTTAGGAGTTGTGTAGGTAAGTATAGGCCGGAGTGTAGAGTTATTACTCTGCGGTACAGTAAAACGGTGCCCTTCGACGCGGCAGGTACTACTTCGTGGTGGTGCAACGTGGCTGGGGATATAGGATACATAGGGGCCTTATCCAGGTCTAAGGAATCCTCAAAAGTACTGGAAGAGGGCACGGATTTTCATTTCTACTCTACAGAGGACATTACTAATGCTTCCATGGACCTAAGAAAGTACCCTGCCTTAGACTTGAATTCTTCTCTATTACTATTTGATGAGAACCCGTTTTCAGTTGTAGAGGATGGGACACCTCCTCATCAAGTATTGGGGCACGTGACCGATAACTACTTTTTACCTCAAGAGAAGTTAGAGGGCACTGTATTAGAGAGTCTAAATGCAGGAGATGTTTTTTATATAGATTCTGCAGGAAACAAGACGAAGCACCACATAGCGCTACATCTAACTGAAGAGACGTATGATGGGGCGGAGCCTGGCATTTATTTAGAGGCTGCCACCCCTGCTCCTTTTTCTGGGCACGTGAAGGTATCTACTTCGTGGGACGGTTTTGACACCTACAGCTTATCTTCTTCTGTACTAGTTAAAGATTACACGTACCCTGAACTAGTAATGTACTTAGTTGCGCCGTACCCTGAGATCGATAAGCACTATATGTACAACACTTACGGGTGGGTTTTTGGAGGCCCTAGGAAGAGTTCTACAGAGGAGTACAGGAGCACCTTACTTGCAAAGTATCAGTATAAAACTAAACCTTTTACTCAGGAAAATTTAAAGGGAACCATCAACTTATTTCTGAATTTACCCATAGTTGATACCGACAGGGAATTTGTGAGGAGCGTTACCGCTCTAGCCTCTGGCAAGACTCAAGTCTCTACAAATATAAGAGATTACGATATAGACTGGGGAATCCCTTTATCTTCCTATATTAAAAGTAGAGCGCCAAGTATAGATGGTAGCGATAACCCAGATTATGATTACGCAAAGAAGCCCCTACCCAGTCTTAAGATTGGATCTGTGGTAGCAGAGCCTTATGTAGTAATAGACATTGAGACGGGGCCTTCAGGGTGGTGGTATGGCCAAAATATAGTATTACCCGTGGATAGGGTGCCTGGGCTGGCGCAGCATAATCGTAATGTAGTAGGTAACAACATTGAGTATGATAATAAGATATGGGACAATACTAACATGCCAGCGGAGGAAATGGCCTGCATTGGGGACTATACTATAGTTCTAGGTGCACCTAAACGTCTTAAGTGCGCATACGCAGCCTCCAAGGATTTTTATCAAGGCTCTATGGTTGTAGTTAAGAAAAATCCTTTAGGTACAGCTTTTGATATTCCAGACTTGGCAGAAGAGCATAAGCAATTTTTGACGGATAACGCGCCTAAAGACGTAGTTATAATTTTTGAGGATTAAAAATGACCACATTAGTATACAAGGATAAAACACAGACTGCTACTTCAGACACTGGGGAAGATGTGCGTAAATATGTTGATGGGGAGCTCGTAACTTCAGAGGTTATGAACAGGCCATTGGCTAACATAGAAGTACGTACTTCGGAGATAAAGAAGCACCTAGACACTAGCAGACACGTAGGACTACTACAGGAATCTAGAAGCGTTTCAGTAGTGGAGGTAAAGAATGATGGTTCTTTAGGCGATGAGGGGTTTCTGTCCTTCACAAAGCATGAGGGATCCTATTTTGTAGAGCCCAGCCACTTCTTAGATCCTACTAATTCTTTAGACTACCGCATACTAATCATGTCCAGTACAGAGAGTGGGGGTGCATTTTCCGTAGAAAGGTCTGCTCTTTATACTTTCTACACTAATGCCGTGTCTTCCGGGTATAACCCTATACTGGGACTATCCGAACCCGGGCAGTCCGTATCTCTGAGGGTACCTGCTTACAGTCCTACAGAAATATCTGCTAGCAGTAAGAAGTACCATACAGCTGTTAGTGGAGTATCACCCTTACGGAGTGCTATAATACCTGCTGGCGGGTTTAGCACCTGGCTACAGGGTGACGGTGTAGATGCTACTACTGTGTATCCCTTACTTAAGTCCCCGAGCTTAAATACTCTGAGGATTGAGTTAAACTCTTCAGCTGTAGCTCCTTACGTAGACACTGCTTTGGCGGACTATTTACTATCTGCGGATGACGACATCACAATGGCTTTGGAGGTTGTCCTAGCAGACACCACAGTACACACGTATGCCTTGAGGTTTAGTACCCTAGAGTACCCTGCGACTTCAGCGGGTAATAAATGGTTATTTACTGTTAGCACTTCCTCGTATAGCACTATTTTAGATGAGCAAGTTTTGGATGGGGCGGGCAATACCCTTACCGCGGCTAAGATTACCGTAGCAGGTGTGGATTACATAGTTGACCATACGGGGATTAGTATAACGAGGATAGTTGGTAGGCCTAACCCAGAAGAGGAGTTGATACCGTTATTCTCACATGCTGGAGATAGGATACACGTACATGGTGTAGGGTCTGTGTTAATAGCAGACATAGATGAGGCTGCAGCAGGTAACATACCCATAATGCTTCGCAGCGATGGTAGAGTGTTCAAGATCCTAGATGATGAAGTAGATAAAAGATCTATTCAAAGTACCCTTTCTTGGGCAACTACGGGAGAGACTAATCACGAGGATATCTCAGGCCATACTCACCACGCGGATCTTAATTACATATTTAGTACTATACCTGTAGGGCTTCCCGGCTCCTCCCTGTCTGACATTTATAGACTAGCGGATATAGATGTTCGATATGTAGGTATTTCCGATGTAAAAGGAGTAACAAATGATCATCCTAAGTTAGGGGTGTACTACATTTTGGAGAAGGACCCCGCTCTTACATTCCAGCAATCTATAACAGCAGTAAATGACCCTGTAGGTACCTATGGGGCTATAAATAGGGTACTTTCGTTAGTAAATATGGGCGTACAATCCGGAGTAGATCTAGGGGCAGTTAACTCTAAGTTTAAAGTTACTCTACCGTACCTATTAGACGCTAGAACTGCGCCTGAGTTGGTATCCGGGGATAAGCTAGTACTTCTACTTGCACATACTAATGTATTCACTTCTTTGGATGGGGATCTTAAAGTAGTTATAACTTTTAATTACGAGCAAGTCTGAGGGAAGTAACCTCCTCGTAGGCTGTTCGAGTTCCTGGGGTATTTGTGTTATTATGTGTATCTAAGGCTAAGAGAGAACACGCCATGCTATCAGCTTCATCATCTGATACACCTTCATAGCCTAAAG